>OWID01000052.1_pt1 | contig 64639 bp, 66 predicted proteins | sample 1732661 | NCBI WGS metagenome assembly OWID01 (sample SAMN05065739, study PRJEB22554) | human gut metagenome | biome: ENVO:2100002; feature: ENVO:00000062; material: ENVO:00002003 | host: Homo sapiens | place: USA
GTGGTGTCCAGAGGCAACGCCTTTGGTCGCACTCCGCAGAGTGCGAAACACCTTTATCGTCAGGCGCATTTTCGGGGGTATGGACCCCTTTTGCAAGAGAAAAGGGGTCCATGAACCGATTGTCAGTAGAAAGAGACCTCAAAAATTATCCGGTGGATGATTTTTGACGGTAGAAACTTGATCTGGCTTGTATGGCGCAAAGAGGTACGAAAACAAATAAAGTTTCCCTTTGGGAAACGGTGCTCTCGCACCACAGTACCGAAACGGCACTCAGCCCCTAACGATTTTTATTTTATATTGTTTGGAATGTCACAACCCCTACCACCTTTTCTTTGCATAGAAAAGAGGACTGTCTGACCAAAAGAAAAGTATTTGGTTACGGCGCAAAGACGTGCGAAAACAAATAAAGTTTCCCTTTGGGAAACGGTGCTCCCGCACCACAGCACCGAAACGACACCCTGCCTCTAACGATTTTTTATTTTATATTGTTGGAATGTCACAGGGGCGTTGCCCCCGTACCCCTATGAGCTTTTTGAAAAAAGCTCAACCAAAAACTTCTGTTCGCCTACGGCACAAAGACGGGCAGACAACCATATTAAGGAGGGAACCCATCAAGATGTCAGAAAAGAATATCATCTTTACACGGCCGCACAAAACCCTATATGCGACCGATACCCAGGTCATGAAAGTGTTTGACAGTCAGTATAAAAAGTCCGATGTCCTCAATGAGGCGCGCAACGAAGCTCTGGTGGAGGAAAATACCACACTGAACGTACCGTCCCTGATGTCGGTTTGCTCGACCGACGAAGGCTGGTGTCTGGTGCGCAGCAAGGTCGAGGGCAAAACCCTTGCCGAGCTGATGCTGGAACATCCAGATAAAATGCAGGAATACATGGAGCTGTTCGTCGACTTGCAGCTGGAAGTCCACAAGCAGCGCGTCCCTACCATCAAGACGCTGCGTCATAAACTGATGGATCAGATCAATTCGCTCAAAGAGGTGGATGCAACCACCCGCTATGAGCTGGCAACCCGCCTGCAGAGTATGCCAAAGCACAACAAGCTCTGCCACGGCGACTTTAACCCGACCAACGTCATCGTGGACAACGAAGGCAAGCTGTGGGTCATCGACTGGGCACACGCTGCACAGGGAAATGCCTCCGCAGATGCTGCCATGACCTATCTGCTGTTTGCACTGGAGGATCAGAAGAAAGCAGATCTGTACATGAAGCTGTTCTGCACCAAGGCAGACATTGCACGCCAGTATGTCAACCGCTGGCTGCCGATCGTCGCTGCTGCTCAGCTGACCAAGAAGAAGGAAACCGAAAAGGAATTCCTGATGCGCTGGATTGACGTTGTGGAATATCAATAAACCATTCATTGTAGCATAAATACGTCACTCTTACACAAAAACCCCGCCGCAGTTTTTCTGCGGCGGGGTTTTTGTAGTTTACAGCAAATGATCGTTACGGAGGTTCAGCCGCTTAAACAGGCGGGCATTCCAGAATTCCATGTCAAGTTCATCCAGATAAAAATGCAGAATTGCTTTCCAATTTTTGGTGGCAGTGCTTAAAAAGAGAAATGGAACGCCTTCCTGTGTCAGCAGTTCTTCGACATGGCAAAACATTTTACGACCAATTCCTTTTGAGCGGACAGCTGGACGGACGTACAGTTCTTCCAACTCAAAAAAAGGGGTTCCTTCAGTGATGATCGAGTTGGTTTTATTGGTAGTTTCCATCTTGCCAAACAGATAGCCCCAAATTTGACCATCTTCCATCACCAGAAAAATGCGCCGACCTTCCAGATCGTCGGATGTGTTGGCACGATAGCCGTGGCAGCTGCCCTCGTTCTCCCAGTCGCGGGACAGCTCGATCAATTGAGAAACAACATCTTCGGTTAAAGAAGTTTCCAGAATGGTCATTGAAATTCCTCCTTTGTTGTTTTTTTCAGTATAAGCAAAGAGAAGATAAAAAGCAAGCAAGCGCCTTTAAGCAGACAAACTATTTCGCAGAAAAGCCTGCGAAACAATGGATACAAGCTCCGCCTTCCCGCATAGAATAGGGGTGAAAACCAAAATTTGTGGGAGGGGAGAGCGTGAAGGGCTTACCGGAAGAACGTGCCGTCCAGCTGGCACAGTATATCATAGAACAGGACACCACCGTCCGACAGGCTGCAAAGCGGTTTGGCGTGTCCAAAAGTACGGTACATAAAGATGTGACCCAGCGGCTGAAACAGCTCAGTCCGACGCTGTATCAGCAGGTCAAGGAAGTGCTGGAACGGAACAAACAGGAACGTCACATCCGCGGAGGCATGGCGACCAGAGAGAAATATGAGAATATCAGGCGGATAAAACAGGATGTAAAAATAAACAGAAATTTTAACGGATTAAAGCGTGAAAACTCCTAAAAATGAAAGAAAAGAAGTGTGAAAAATCATTTATCTATCCAAAAATTTCACTTGCAAACGTAGAAGATAAACAAAAAGGTTGATTTTTAGCATGAAATTGACTATACTGTAAAAGTAATAAGTTTTCACACTTCTTTTTCTATTCATTCATTTTTGGTTGTGCACATGCTGCACACAGTGCTTCCGGCTGTTCATATAAACCTGTCGATTGGGGCAGGAGTTTCTACGCGTCGGCCGCAACCGTCTGCACTATGAACAGTTCATCTTTTCTTTTGATATTTTCTTAATATTGTCTTTTTCCCGTATAAGCAAAAAGCATCGGCGTTTCGCCGGTGCTTTTTGCTTACCTTTTCTTTACTAAAAGAAAAGGTAAGGCCAAAAGAAAAGTGTTTTTCTCTCATGGGGGGGTTATCATTATTCAAACTCTGTTTCATTCTTTTGCACTTTCTTCCTAAAAGAAAAGGTGACCCAAAAGAAAAGTGTTTGGCTCTTAGGGGAGTTTTAGCGCAAGAATAAAAGTTTTTTGTCAAACTTTTGTACACAAAAGTTTGCGGATTCTAAAGGCAGAGCCTTTAGTCGCTCGTCGCAACGAGCGAAAAGCTTTTATCGTCAGGCGCATTTTGCGGGTGAATGTTTCAATCCAAAATTTGGATTGAAACAGAGGGGGCTTTTGCAAGAGAAAAGCCCCCTTGACAGATAAGCGTTGCGCACTTGACAGAAAAACCTCCCAGTGGGAGATTTTTCTGCTGTCTGTGCTGTTGAGCCAAGATTATTTGTTTCGCTCGATTGAAACTTTCCTGCTCCAATGAGCGAATGTATTAGCTGAAACCAAAGCGTGATATTGTGTCCAGCTAGAGGCTTCTACTGCCGAAAACTTCCCACTGGGAACTTCTCGGGGATACATTGCAAAACGAATTATTTTTCGTCATGCCACAGAAACCAGCACACAAAAAACCCCTCCCGCATTGCGGAAGGGGTTTTATTATTCTATCTTCAGCCAAAAGCCGATTAGCAGAACTTAGCTGGGTTAACTTTTACGCCAGGGCCCATGGTGGTAGCCAGAACGCAGGATTTAACGTACTGACCTTTTGCTGCTGCTGGTTTTGCTTTTACGATAGCACCCATCAGGGTCTCAAAGTTTTCCTGGAGTTTCTCAACGCCGAAGGAAGCTTTGCCGATTGGGCAGTGGATGATGTTGGTCTTGTCCAGACGGTACTCGATCTTACCAGCTTTTGCTTCCTGAACAGCTTTTACAACGTCAGGAGTTACAGTGCCGGCTTTTGGAGATGGCATCAAGCCTCTTGGACCGAGAACTTTACCCAGACGGCCAACAACGCCCATCATGTCAGGGCTTGCGATGACAACGTCAAATTCCATCCAGCCGCCCTGGATTTTCTGCATGTACTCTTCAGCACCAGCGTAGTCAGCGCCAGCAGCCAGAGCTGCGTCAACTTTGTCGCCTTTGCAGAATACCAGTACGCGAACAGATTTACCGGTTCCGTTTGGCAGTACAACTGCGCCACGAACCTGCTGTTCAGCATGACGGGAGTCAACACCCAGTCTTACGTGGATTTCTACGGTCTCGTCAAATTTTGCCTTTGCGGTTTTCAGGCAGTTTTCGATTGCTTCGGTGGTATCGTACAGAGCAGCAGTATCAACCAGTTTGGTGCTGTCCTGATATTTCTTTCCGTGTTTCATTTTAAATTACTCCTCCTTATCCTGAGTGGTAAATGCGGAAATCTCCTCCCACCCGGGGAGTACTAGTCAACTACCTCGACGCCCATTGCGCGAGCAGAACCTGCGATCATGCTGATAGCAGCATCCAGGCTTGCAGCATTGAGGTCTGGCATTTTCATCTCAGCGATTTTCTGCAACTGTGCTTTTGTGATTTTTGCAACTTTGGTTTTGTTTGGAACGCCGGAACCGGACTGGATATTGCACTCTTTCTTGATGAGTACAGCAGCCGGAGGGGTCTTGGTAACGAAAGTGAAGGATCTGTCAGCGTAAACAGTGATTACAACTGGAATGATCAGACCTGCATCATTTTTGGTTCTCTCGTTGAATTCTTTGGTGAATGCCATGATGTTTACACCATGCTGACCAAGAGCTGGGCCAACCGGTGGTGCCGGAGTCGCTTTTCCGGCAGGAATCTGCAGCTTAATGTAGCCGGTAACTTTCTGAGCCATTAGTAAATTGCACCTCCATAAAATGTGGTCAGTCGGGACAGAGTAAAAATTTTTGTCCCTCCCACTGTGCTGTTTTTACCCAGTGCAAAAACAGCAGAACAAACCCTTTCGGGCACGACCTAAAACGGGTTATGGTTTTAAGTCACCTCATAAAGACGATATTTATTCTATTGTCTCTACCTGATCCAGTTCAAGCTCTACGGGCGTCTCTCTTCCAAACATGGAAACGACCACCTTGACCATGTTGCGCTCGGTGTCCAGTTCTTCCACAACACCGATGAAGCCGTCAAGGTAACCGTCAATGATCTTAACAGAGTCGCCAACTTCAAAGTTGACTTCAACCTGTTTTTTCTCCACACCAAGGGCAGCTACCTCTTCGTCAGACAGCGGAACCGGTTTGGAACCAGGTCCGACAAAGCCGGTCACTCCACGAATGTTGCGGACAACATACCAGGAATCATCTGTCATGATCATGTTGACAAGCACATAGCCTGGAAAAATCTTGCGCTCCACTTCACGCTTTTTGTTGTCTTTGATCTCAACAACCTTTTCGGTAGGAACCATGACGCCGGCGATCAAATCGTGCAGCTTACGGTTTTCCACCGCATTTTCGATATCCGATGCTACCTTGTTCTCGTAACCGGAATAGGTGTGCACCACATACCATTTTGGAGTTTCAGCCATAGTGTAAATCCCTCCGCTGGTGTAGATGTTCTTGTAAGCTTTCGACTAGTGGAACAAACCGACAACTGCATTGAATACGAAGTCGACAATTCCAATGCAGATGCTGAATGCTGCCAGGACGAGAATAACAACACCGGTGTTGTTGACAACGGTCTTTTTGCTCGGCCAGACAATCTTCTTCATTTCACCCTTTGTGTCTTTGATAAAACGGGAAAGCTTCGAGGCGATACGTTTCAGCAAGCCTGGTTTCTTTTCATCAGCCATTTAAACAGCCCGCCTTTCGCCTACTTGGTTTCTTTGTGAAGTGTGTGTTTCCGGCAGAACTTGCAGTATTTGTTCATCTCAAGTCTGTCAGGATCGTTTTTCTTGTTTTTCTTTGTGTTGTAATTACGCTGTTTGCACTCTGTGCAAGCTAAGGTAATTTTAATCCTCATATCGGCACCTCCTGATAAAACGGATTTTTTTGCCTCCCTCGTAAAGGAAACGCTTGAATCTCCAACCTGACGCGGGAAAACACGTCTGTTGGTGGGTGGATGGTTCATTTTTGGACATAAAAAAATAACCCTTTTAGAGGTAAGGCAATCATACCACATCCCCCATGGCTTCGTCAACGGATTTTTTGGCATTTTTGCGCCGTTTTTATGAAGTTTATTGATTTTGTCACACAACAAAGCTTTTTGAAGGTTTTTGCTTGTCGGTTTTGCGGATTTGATACCTTCATCCGTTTTTGACAAGCGGCAAAAAAAGTGAATATCAACAAGCCAAAAGGCCGGAGAATATGCAAAATGATACAAGGAAACCATTGAAAGCAGGGGGAGGGATGTGATACAATGATAGGTACTGATTTGGCTGTTGTTATCTTCTTATAATTGTGATCAGACCGGATCTTCATATTCAAAGCCAAACTACATATAAATAAATGAGACTGTATATTGAGAACAAAAAAGGAGTGTCCTTTGATGAGCGAACATAAAATCAAGGTCGCCGTCCTGTTCGGCGGTGTTTCCAGCGAACACGAGATTTCGCTGCTGTCGGTTGAGTCGGTGCTCAGCAATCTTTCCGACGAGTATGAGGTGCTGCGCATCGGCATCACCAAGGATGGACGCTGGGTGGAATATACCGGCGCCGACAATGAGATCACCAGCCAGAAGTGGGAATCCAACCTGTCGCTGCGCACCGCGGTCTTTTCGCCGGACCGCTCACACCACGGCTTTTTGATGCTGGGCAAGGATGGCAGCTGTGAGGTTGTTCCGGTGGATGTGTGCTTCCCTGTGCTGCACGGCAAACACGGCGAGGACGGCACCATCCAGGGTCTGTTCCAGCTGGCGGGCATTCCGTTTGTCGGCTGCAACACGATTTCCAGCGCCAACTGCATGGATAAAGAGATGACCCACACCATTCTGGAAGCAAACGGCATCCGCATGGCAAAATGGGTGATCGTCAATGAGGAGAAGATGGCACACTTCGAGGAGTTTGCACAGCAGGCGGAGGAAAAGCTGGGCTATCCGATGTTTGTAAAGCCGGCGAATGCAGGTTCTTCGGTGGGCGTCGGCAAGGCACACAACCGCGAGGAGCTGAAAAAGGCCTGTGAGGTTGCGCTCAAGGAGGACTACAAGGCGGTCGTCGAAGAGTGCATCGAGATGCAGGAGGTCGAGACAGCGGTGCTGGGAAATGCACATCCGCAGGCGGCAGGCGTCGTCGGCGAGCTGGTGCCGGTGGTCGAGTTTTACACCTACGAGGCAAAATACATCGACGGCACCACCGTGCTGCACATTCCTGGCAGAGTCAGCGAGGAAACCTCTCTGGAACTGCGCCAGACCGCGGAGAAAGCATTTGCAGCCATCGGCTGTGAGGGCTTTGCGCGCATCGACTTCTTTGTCCGCAAATCGGACGGCGCAGTCATCTTAAATGAGATCAACACCATCCCGGGCTTTACCTCGATCAGCATGTATCCAAAACTGTGGGCACATTGCGGACTGAGCTACCCGCAGCTGCTGACCCGACTGATCGAGCTTGCATTGGAGCGCGGCAGGAAGGGGGCAGACAGAGCGGATGGATAACAGACCGATCGGTGTTTTTGATTCGGGATTGGGCGGCCTGACGGTGGTCAAGGAGCTGCACCGGCTGCTGCCAAACGAAAACATCGTCTATCTGGGGGATACCGGCAGGGTCCCCTATGGAACACGAAGCCGAGAGACCATCATCCGTTATGCCCAGCAGGACATCGACTTTCTGCTGAAAAAGGACATCAAGATGATCGTCGCGGCCTGCGGAACGGTCAGCAGCACGCTGCCAAGGGAGATTTCGTCGGCGCTGCCGATTCCCTATGTGGACATCGTGCTGCCGGCGGCACAGGAGGCCTGTGCCATGAGCGCACGCGGACGCATCGGTGTGGTGGGAACCAACGCCACCTTAAAGAGCAACGCCTTTGGACGGGCAATGCGAAACATCCGCAGCGACATCCATGTCTATGGAAATCCCTGTCCGCTGCTGGTGCATCTGGTGGAAAACGGCATGATCGAGCCGGACAATCAGATCACCAATCTGGCGGTGCAGATGTATCTGGAACCGCTGATGAAAGAGGATATCGACACATTGATTCTGGGATGCACCCATTTTCCGATATTGTATGAGATTTTCAATCGCCTGCTGGACTACAAGGTCACGCTGATTGACCCGGGCAGATGTGCTGCAAAATATGTGCAGAGCATTCTGCTCAAACATTCGATGACCGCCGAGCAGACAACTGCCGGCGAAACCGAATACAACGTGACCGATGAGGTGGAAAGCTTTGACAAGACGGCTTCCATCTTTTTGGGGGAAAAGATCGGCCGGAACGTCCACCGCGTCGAGCTGGTATAAAAGCGCAAAAGCACGAGGTTACAAAGAGTATGGAAACAACAAAGGATATCAAAAAGGACGTCCTGATCACGATTAAAGGAACCCAGAAGGTGGGAAACGAAAAAGATGTGATCGAGATGATGACGACTGGACGGTTCTACCGGAAAAACCAGCTGTACTACATCAGCTATGAGGAGACCGAAGCCACCGGCTATGAGGGCTGCCGCACGACATTGAAGGTAGGACCTCACGACAAAGTGACCATGACCCGCTTCGGGCCGTCGCGCTCCCAGCTGATTGTGGAGCAGGGAGTGCGCCATCAGTGTCAGTACGACACCGGTTACGGCAGCATGACCATCGGCGTGATGGGCAACCACTTTGACAGCACACTGAGCGAACAGGGCGGACACCTGTCGTTTGGCTATACGCTGGACATCGAGGCCACCGTTGCCACCGAAAATACCGTCAGCATCACCATCAAGGAAATTCTGGCAAATTAAAAATAGATGACGACATCAAAAGAAAGGGAAATCAACACTATGAACATGAATTTTGTAAACAGTGCCATGGCTGAGGTGGAAAACCTGATTAAGGACGCCTTCGCCAAAGCAATGCAGGAGGGCAAACTGCCACAGAACGAGCTGCCAAATTTCTCGGTGGAGATTCCGGCAGAGAGCTCCCACGGTGACTTTGCTTCCAATGCAGCGATGGTTTCGGCAAAGACCTTCCGCAATGCACCGGTGAAAATCGCAAACATCCTCAAAGAGTGCATGGATCTGGAAAATGCTCACTACATCGAAAAGGTGGAGATCGCAGGTCCTGGTTTTATCAACTTCTTTGTAAGCGATCTGTGGTTTGCTGACATCGTATCCGGCGTACTGGAGGCAGGCAAGGACTATGGCCGCTCCGATTACGGCAAGGGCGAGAAGGTCATGGTTGAGTTCGTATCCGCAAACCCGACCGGCCCGATGCACATGGGCAATGCCCGCGGCGGCGCCATCGGCGACTGTCTGGCAGCAGCGATGGATGCCTGCGGCTACGACGTCACCCGTGAGTTCTACATCAACGACGCCGGCAACCAGATCGAAAAATTCGGTCTGTCGCTGGAGGCAAGATACCTGCAGATCTTTAAAGGCGAGGACGCAGTCGAATTCCCAGAGGACGGCTACCACGGCGAGGACATCAAGGAGCGCGCACAGCAGTATGCCGACGAACACGGCGACAGCCTGCTCAATGTCTCCGAACAGGAGCGCCGTCAGGCACTGGTCGACTTTGCTCTGCCAAAAAACATCGAGAAGCTCAGAACCGACCTGGAAAAATACCGCATCGTTTACGACGTATGGTTCCCAGAGAGCACCCTGCACAAATCCGGCGCTGTCAAAGCGATTGTGGACGATATGACCAAGCGCGGCTGGACCTATGAAAAGGACGGTGCAATCTGGTACAAAGCCACCCAGTTTGGCGGCGAAAAGGATGAAGTTCTGGTCCGTGCAAACGGCAACCCAACCTACTTTACCGCTGATATTGCTTACCACAAGAATAAATTTGTCGACCGCGGATTTGACCGCGTCATCAACGTCTGGGGCGCAGACCACCACGGCCACGTTGCAAGACTGAAAGGTGCGATGGATGCTATCGGTCTGGACGGCAGCAAGCTGGACATTGTACTGATGCAGCTGGTACGTCTGATGAAGGACGGCGAGCCATACCGCATGAGCAAACGTACCGGCAAGTCGATCACCCTGTCCGACCTGACCGATCTGGTTCCGATTGATGCAGCGCGTTTCTTCTTCAACATGCGCGAGCCAAACTCCACACTGGACTTTGACCTGGACCTTGCTGTGGAAGAATCCTCCCAGAATCCGGTTTACTATGTTCAGTATGCGCACGCAAGAATCTGCTCCATCTTGAAGAATCTGGCTGCACAGAACATCCAGCCAAGAACCTGCACCGCAGAGGAGCTGAAGCTGCTGAACACCTCCGAGGAGCGCGAGCTGATCCGCACTCTGGCACAGTGCCCGCGTGAGATTATCGCCGCTGCAAAGAACTACGATCCGGCAAGACTGACCCATTATCTGATGGATGTTGCAACGCTGTTCCACAAGTTCTATAACGCCTGCCGTGTTCAGGGCGAGGATGAGGCGCTGATGCAGGCAAGAATCTCGCTGTGCATGGCAACCCGCACCGTTCTGGCAAATCTGCTCAGCCTGCTGAAAATCACTGCACCGGAGTCGATGTAAGAATAGAGTAGACCAAAAATAAAGTTTTTGGTCGGCGGAGCTTTGCTCGGTTGCCGTAGGCAATTTTGCCCGATCCTTTATGGGCAAAAAGAGCAAACTCCTGATTGAAAACTTGTTTTCAATCTAGCTTTCTTTCAAAAGCTCGCAGATTCCAAAGACAGAGTCTTTGGTCGCACTCCGCAGAGTGCGGAACACCTTGTCGTTCAAGAGCATTTAGGAAAGTGTGAAAACCCTTTGCGATAAAAAGGGTTTTCACAAACTTTCGATTTACAGTAGCTATCCCCGAAAAGTTCCCAGTGGGAAGTTTTCGGTGGTAGAAACTCATTTCTAATTCTTTGAATCTGTCTGCGTTCGCAGCCAGGGTGCTCACGCACCACAGCACCGAAACAGCTTTGCTGCCCCTGACGATTTTTTTATAATGTGTTTTTGTTTGGAGTGTTTCGCCTTCTGCGGAAGGCGACCAGAGTTTCACTCTGGACTGGACAACTTTTGAAAAAGTTGACAAAACTTTTTGTTCGCCTACGGCGCAAAGACAGGCAGCAGATCTTCTAAAGGTAAATCAAGTTTCCCTTCGGGAAACGGTGCTCACGCACCACAGCATCGAAACAGCTCTGAGTCCCTAAACATTTTTATTTATTGAAATGTTGATATGTTGGGGCTCCTCGCCCCAAACCCTCGCAAACTTTTGTGTACAAAAGTTTGACAAAAAACTTCTGTTCGCCTACGGCGCGAAGACAAGACAATCAACCTCTCTACACAGACTCATTGGAGGAACAATGGACATACGATTATCCCAGCCGTTGCTCATGGATGGGGCAACGGCAACCAATCTGAGGCTCAACGGAATGGGACAGTACAACTGTCCTGCCCAGTGGATACTGGAAAATCCCGACCGCCTGGCACAGCTGCACCGTGCGTTTTTGCAGGCGGGCAGCCGGATCATCTGCACCCCAACAGCACAGGCCGACGCAGTTTCACTGCAAAAATGGGGACAGCAGCACAACACCCAGGCATACAACGAACAGCTTGCCCGTCTGACAGTGCAGACCTGCCGCGACTTTGACCCGCAGGTGCTGGTGGCAGGTGTAGTAGCGCCGCTGGATCTGCAGGCGGAGCCCTTTGGCGAGACGCCATTTCTGGATCTGGTCAGCATCTACGCCGCACAGGCCTTTGCCTTAAAAAAAGGCGGTGTGGATCTGCTCATCGCCGACACGATGACCACTATCTCCCAGAGCAGAGCAGCCATCCTCGGCTGCCGGCAGACCGGTCTGCCGGTGATGGTGACCTTAAACGTCGAGGAGGACGGCGAAACCTGCATGGGCAGCGACCTGGTATCGGCGCTGATCGTCTGCCAGAAGCTGGGTGCGGCGGCATTTGGTCTGGCGTGCTGTGACCGTCCGGAAAGGATCGCCGGTCATCTGGAGGAGATTGCACCCTATGCAAAGGTGCCGTTGATTGTGCGTCCGCGCGCCGGTGAGGATTTTGACCGCCTGCTGACTCCGTCCGAGATGGCTGAGCAGATGAAAAAGCTGCTGGAGCTGGGAGCCACACTGGTGGGAGGCTGCTGCTATACCACGCCGGAGCACATCGCCCAAATCGGCAGAATGATGCAGGCGTTTGACTTTTCAGCGGTGAAGATTCAGCGGGAGGACGAGGATACGCTGATGATGGCGGGAGCGACCGAGCCGTACTTTCTGGACGAATATTTCGAGCAGACCGAGCCGGTGGATTGCCGGATGGATATGTCCGACGAGCTGCTTGAGCTGGAGGACAGCGGCGCGGATGTAGCCACCATCCGCATTGAAACGGTGGACGATGCGTATAACTTTGCACTCAATGCCCACATGCTGCACATGCCGGTGTCCTTTCTGTCGGACAGCGAGGAAGCGCTGGAGATGGCGCTGCTGATGTACAACGGCTGCGCCTTTGTCGATTCCCGCAGCGGCATCGACGAAAAGGTGTTGGAGCATCTGGCGCAGGGATACGGCGCTGTGGTGAGATAATGTAATCAAAAAGGCACTGCCATGAAAATGGCAGTGCCTTTTTTGACGATTGGATGTGGAGATGTTGCGCTGTCCGCCTTCGCGCCGAAGGCGAACAAAAAGTTTTTTGTCAAACTTTTGTACACAAAAGTTTGCGGGGGTTTGGGGCGAGGAGCCCCAACATATCAACATTTCAATAAATAAAAATGTTTAGGGACTCAATGCTGTTTCGGTGCTGTGGTGCGAGAGCACCGTTTCCCGAAGGGAAACTTGATCTACTTTCAGATGATTTGCTACCTGTCTTTGCGCCAAGCAAGCCAGAGAAAGTTTCTACTATCAAAAATCATCCACCGGATAATTTTTGAGGGAAACTCTCTGCGAACAGTTGGTTCTTGAAAACTTTTTCTCTTGTAAAAAGTTTTCAAACTTTCCAAAATACGCCTGACGATAAAAGTGTTTCGCTCGTTGCGACGAGCGCCCAAAGGCTCTGCCTTTGGAAACCGCAATTTTTTGAAAAAAATTGAGTAAAACTTTTTGTTTTTTGTTCTTGCGCTAAAACTCCCTTAAGAGCCGAACACTTTTCTTTTGGGCGGACAAATATGGAACATATTTTGTCCTCTTTTCTATGCAAAGAAAAGGTAACTTATTGGAACGTGTATTCAGAGCAGGCGACCTTGGTCGGGTAGTCGTCGATCATTTCAATCTGCTCCCAGCCCAGCGCTTCTACTTTGCCGTCGGCGTCAATCTGCAGATAGGCAGTGACGGTGCCGACGACCTCCTCCATGTCGTATAGCTCTTCGAGGGCAGCAGGCAGATAGGTCGCCTCGATGAGGTAGTGCCCGTCCTCCGAGGTGAGCTTCAAATCAGAAAAGTTTTTGAGGGCAAAGCCGTCGGTCAAAAGCGGCGTGCGCAGCCAGTTGAGCGTTTCGGCGTACTGTGCATAGGTGCTGAATACCTCGCGGCTGCCTTGACCGTAATTAAAGCCCGATTCCAGCGTTTCGCCCGATTTCATCTCGGCAGTGACAGCGGCATTTTTGTTGAGCAGTCCCTTTTCGTCGTAGGCATTGTTAATGTCAAAGCTCAGCTCATAGGCGCCTTCGGTGCCATCCCCATTGAGACGATAAACAAAAAGTTTTCCTTCTTTGCGCGAAAAGTTTTGTTCCATCACATTCTGAAAGACCGCATATAAGCGGGTGTCCAGCTTCTGTGGGTTGTCGGTCAGCTCCTCGGTGGGACGGGTCATCAGCTCAGAGGAAAAAGGCAGAGTTTCGCTGCCCACGATGGGAGCGGAGGTTGTCGGTGTTTCCACCGTCTGTTCGGTGGCAGGTTCGGTTTCGTCAGCCGGTGTTTCGTCCTTATCAGACGGCTGTTTCTCGGTATTTTCCTCGGACGAAGGCTCGGTTGTTTCCGCTTCGGTTTCGTCGTCCGGACGCAGCAGGGTCAGCGTTTCGTCAGGACTGTGGGTGGTGTCCTCCTGCGGCTGTTCGGTCGAAAGCTCCAGCGAAACCTCCTGTTCGTCGTCCGGCTTTTCGGCGGTGAGCTGGCTGCGGTCACATCCGGTGAACAGCAGAGCGCAGACAAGCAGCGCCATCAGTGAAAAGGCATATTTCATAGAAAAATCCCCCTCCATAAAAAGTGGATGAATAGACAGTTGTGTGACTTGCAGAAATCTCAGAAAAAATTCTCTGCTATTTCTGTAAATCATTGTATCACATTTTGAACAGCCAAAAGAGAAAAAATTGTAAACATCCCGTGCGCGAAGATGAAACATTTTCGAATGGAAAATTTCATGCGCAGAATAGATGGAGGGCAGAAGGGCATCGGTGTAAAATTTTGGAAGAACTCACAATTACGAAGACGGTATTTTGTCTGTTATAATAATCCCTGCACGCAAAATTTAGGAGAGTTGTGAGGAAAGGAGCATATTTTATGCCGCAAAACAAAAGAGAAAGTCTGATCTATTCGGTGCTGATGTGTTTTTGCATGGTGCTGTGGATGAGCATTTACAACGTATCGCTGCATCAGGGAGGACTGTCCCTGACAAGTGTTCAGGAAGGCTGGCTGGGATTCCCCATCGCCTATGTCTTTGCCTTCTGCTGCGACTGGTTCTTTGTATCCAAGCTGGCAAAGGGAGTCGCCTTTGGATTTTTGCTCAAACCGGACAGCAGCCCGCGCCGCAAGGTTATCACCATCTCGACCTGTATGGTGGTTCCGATGGTCATTATCATGTCGCTGTACGGCGCTGTCGAGGGCTGTGTCCACACCGGCATGTGGTCGAGTGTGTTTGCACAGTGGCTGCACAATATCCCGTTTAACTTTATCATGGCTCTGCCATTCCAGCTGATTCTGGCAGGTCCGTTTGTCCGCTTTGTTTTCCGCAGAACCTTCCCTGTCGGAAGCATCGCCGCTTAAATTACTGACGTTTCAAAAAAGGACGCAGTGTGACGAAAGTCACGCTGCGTCCTTTTTTGTTTCCTGTTTATGCGTTCTCGCCGAAGAAGAGCTTCATGTCCTCCTCCACGGAATGGATGCCGGCAATGCCGAAGTTTTCCACCAGCACCTTTGCCACATTGGGACTGAGGAAAGCAGGCAGAGTAGGGCCGAGGTGGATGTTCTTGACACCCAGGTACAGAAGCGCCAGCAAAACGATGACCGCTTTCTGTTCGTACCACGCGATGTTATAGATGATCGGCAGGTCGTTGATGCTGTCCAGACCGAAGATTTCCTGGAGCTTGAGCGCGATGACTGCCAGCGAGTAGGAGTCGTTGCACTGACCGGCGTCCAGTACGCGAGGAATGCCGCCGATCTCTCCCAGCGCCAGCTTGTTGTAGCGGTATTTTGCACAGCCGGCGGTCAGGATGACGGTGTCCTTTGGAAGTGCCTTTGCAAATTCGGTGTAGTAGTCGCGGCTCTTGGCGCGTCCGTCGCAGCCGGCCATGACGACAAACTTCTTGATGGCGCCGCTCTTGACGGCGTCCACTACCTTATCTGCCAGCGCAAACACCTGCGCATGGGCAAAGCCGCCGACGATCTCTCCATGTTCAATCTCGGTCGGAGCGGCACATCTCTTGGCGTGCTCGATGATCTGCGAAAAGTCCTTCTTCTCACCGATGGCGCCCGGGATATATTTGCAGCCTGGATAGCCTGCGGCGCCGGTGGTGTAGATGCGATCCTTATAGCTGTCCTTCGGAGGAACGATGCAGTTGGTGGTCATGAGGATTGGGCCGTTGAACGACTCAAATTCCTCCTTCTGTTTCCACCATGCATTTCCATAGTTGCCCACAAAGTTTTTATATTTCTTGAAGGCTGGGTAGTAGTGAGCAGGCAGCATCTCCGAGTGGGTGTAGACGTCCACACCGGTGCCCTGGGTCTGCTCGAGCAGCATCTCCAGGTCGCGCAGGTCGTGTCCCGAGACCAGAATGCCAGGATTTTTGCCGACGCCGATATTGACTCTGCTGATTTCAGGGTTTCCATAAGCGGAGGTGTTGGCTTTGTCCAGCAGTGCCATGCCGGCAACGCCGTACTTGCCGGTTTCCAGCGTCAATGCGACCAGATCGTCCACGCTCAGACTGTCGTCAAGGGTGGCTGCCAGTGCGCGCTGAATGAAGGCATCCACCTCGGGGTCGTTCTGCATCAGCACGTTGGCGTGCTTGGAGTAGGCGGAGAGTCCCTTTAATCCGTAGGTAATCAGTTCGCGCAGCGAACGGATGTCCTCGTTTTCGGTGGAAAGAACGCCCACCGTCTTAGCCTTTTCCTCCCAGTCGCCTTCACCGTCCCACAGGGCAGCTTCGGGCAGATTGGCAGTGCTGTGCAGGCGGCTGAGCAGCTCTTTTTTGGTGTCCAGTGTGGTGCGGATGCGCGCCTTGATGCTCTCTTTGTCAAAGTTTGCATTGGTGATGGTGGTGAACAGGTTGAGGGTGACAAGGTAGCTGATTTGAGTTTCAACCTCCTGTCCTTCGCTGCGCAGAGCGGTAGCGACGGCAGAAATGCCCTTGGTCACATACACCAGCAGATCCTGCATGGCAGCGACGTCCGGCTGTTTGCCGCAGACACCGACCTTTGTGCAGCCTCTGCATCCTGCGGTTTCCTGGCACTGATAACAAAACATCTGATTCATTGTATAGTTTCTCCTTTTGATTGTATTTTTCCCGTATGCAAACTGCCCTTGTCGGGCGTCCGCTGTTTTTTTAGAATACGACGACCAGCAGCATCTTAAACTGCTCCTCGCCGTATACGGCGTGTGGATGGCCGGCGGGCATCACGATGGATTCTCCCTCGTGGAGGAAGTATTCCACGCCGTCGATGGTGATTTTTCCAACGCCATCCAGACAGGTGACAAAGGCATCGCCGCCCGACTTGTGGGTGCTGATCTCCTCGCCTTTGGCAAAGGAAAACAGGGTGATGCTCAGCGCATCGTTCTGTGCCAGCGTTTTGCTGACCACCTGTCCTTCCTGATAGGAGATCTGCTCCTTTAAGGTCAATACTTCCGACTGGCTGATGTTTTTCATTTTGGTGTTCATAAAAATTGCCTCCTGATTTGCTTATTCTCAGTTTCCTGCATTATGCTGCCCGTTATTCAGACACAGCATGGTTTTACACAGATTTTTTCCTGTTTCTGTCCGAAAAACATCTATGAGCAGCTTCTGCACCGTTTCGGGCGTCATCTGCTGCTCGTAGATATTCACCAGCAGATCGGCTTCGACCAGAATCTGATAGTCGATGCCGTCGATCTGGTCGTAGTAGTGGTGGTGGGTCACCAGATGGCAGATGCGCGCCATGTCCTCTTCCTCCAGCGCAAATTCTGCCAGCAGCGCCCGTGCACAGACGGGTCCCTCTACCTCCTGAAGCTCGCTAGTGCAGCGTCCGTACTTTTGTTTGCACGGACCGATGGCGATGTCGTGCACCAGCGCTGCACATTCCAGCACAAACTGGGTGTGCCCGTCCAGCTGCTCGGCTCTGCCGATGAGCTGGGCAAACCGGTGCACCTTGAGAAAATGCTGGATGCGCTTTGGACTGCCGGCATCGTGGGAGATCATCCGAAGGGTGATCTGATCGAGTTTGACGCAATCTTCCATGCCAAAAACCTCCTGACCTCATCTGAAACAGTGTCGCTTTGATGATTTTATGATAGCCGATTGTCGGCGGAAAGTATGTTGTATTTCAAACAAAATCGCCTTTTTCCCGCTGAAATTTTGGAGGAAAAGGCGATGGAGAGGAGAATTTTTGCACCGGACAGGATTCGAGCAGTTTTTTAAAAGGGGAGGTGTATGATAAGCGCGTACCCACAAAACGGGACAGGCCATACCGAAACGGAGGGAGCGGACACAGATGGCTGTGGAGATACAGATCAGAGAAAACGTGGTGGTGGCGTGCCTGTCGGGTGAGATCGACCATCACAGCGCGGTTGGACTGCGCGAGACCATCGACCAGAGCGTCATCCAGGCAAAGCCGGAGGAGCTGATTCTGGATTTTTCGCTGGTGACCTTTATGGATTCGTCCGGCATCGGGTTGGTGATGGGAAGATTTCGTCTGATGCAGGAAACCGGCGGCAGGCTGGTGCTGCAAAATCTGCCCGCGCCCATCAAAAAGGTGATGCGGCTGGCAGGACTGGACAAGCTGGCAAGACTGGATTAAATGTGCGACAGAAAAATGAGCTTCGGTGGAGGTTTTGTCAATGAAAGCAATCAATACGATGCGCCTGTGCTTTGATTCGCGCTCGTCCAACGAGTCGTTTGCAAGGACAGCGGTGGCGGCCTTCCTGTGCGGGATGGACCCGACGGTGGAGGAGCTGGGCGAGGTAAAAACCGCCGTTTCCGAAGCGGTGACCAACTGCATCGTCCACGGCTATCGGGACATGATCGGCAAGGTGTACATAACAGCAAATATATATGAGGACAATCGGATCGTCATCAAAATCAAGGACAAGGGCTGCGGCATTGAGGACGTGAAAAAGGCGATGGAGCCTTTGTTCACCACTGCCGCCGCCGAGGAACGTGCTGGGCTGGGATTTGCTGTGATGGAAAGCATGATGGACAAGGTCAAGGTTTCCTCCCAGCTGCAAAAGGGCACGACGGTCGTGCTGGAAAAGCGGATTGTCTCCAAAGGAGAGTAATCATGTACACAACAGCCGAGCAAGAGCGCAGCCGGATGATCGAGGAGAACATCGGGTTGGTGCACGCCTGCGCCCACCGATTCAAGGGCAAGGGCATCGAGTACGACGACCTGTTTCAGGCAGGCTGTATGGGGCTGGTCAAGGCGACCGACGCCTTTGACACCGAGCGCGGCGTGCGCTTTTCTACCTATGCAGTGCCGGTGATCCTGGGCGAGATGCGCCGGCTGTTTCGGGACGGCGGCACCGTCAAGGTCAGCCGCAGCCTGAAGGAGCTTTCGATGAAGGTGGCGCGTCAGCGCGAACAGCTGAGCAAGCGGCTGGGACGCGAACCAACGGTGAGCGAGCTGGCAGCAGAGCTTGCGGTCAGCGAGGAGTCGATCATCGAAGCGCTGGGAGCGGGCACGCCGCCGGTGTCGCTGACCAGCGAGGAGGACAGCGCGCAGATCGACCTGCCGGTGGATTCGCCGGAGGAGCTGCTGTCCGACCTGATCTCACTCAAACAGATGCTGCGCCAGCTGGAGGAGCGCGACCGCCGACTCATCGAGCTGCGGTACTTTGGCAACAAGACCCAGGTGCAGACGGCGCAGGAGCTGGGCATGACCCAGGTGCAGGTGTCACGGCGGGAAAAAAAGATACTGCTGTGGCTGCGCTCCCAGCTGGTTTAAACAGAGCTATCCCCTGACCGGCGGGTCGGTTTGCATCCGCCGCCCGTCGGTTTTCACATACAACACCCAATCGTATCAACTCTCAAACACCCAAAAAGACCGGACTTTTTTAAGTCCGGTCTTTTTGGTATCTGTTTATTTTTGGTTTGCCTGCCAGTCGTCTTTGAGGATGGCGTACAGGTCGCAGTCCTCGAATCTGTCGCGCAGACTGCGGTACTTCTGGCGCATCCTTCCTTCGTGGGACATCCCGCATTTTCTCAGCACTGCGCCGGAAGCGACATTTTCCACGGCACAGGTTGCCTCGATGCGGTTGAGGCAGACGGTGCCAAACGCAAAGTCGATGACCGCTCTGGCTGCTTCGGTGGCGATGCCCTTTCCGCGCCAGTCGGCATTGATGGTGTAGCCCAGCTCTGCGAGGAGGCTGGTGTCACTCAGCATGGTCAGCGTGATGTTTCCGACAAACTGCTCTCCCATGCAGATGCACCAGCGGTAAAAGTCGGGCCGCTCATACTGGGCAAGGATATGGTTTGCAAAGCCCTGCTGGGCTTCCTCGTGGGAATAAACCGGCTGCCAGCCGGAAAAAGGCGAGGTCTGATGCAGCTGGCTGATGTGGTCAAACATCGTGGCTTCGTCGTCCTCGGTGTATCTTCGCAGCGTCAGACGTTCGGTGGTGAGTGTCCGCGTGCCGACGTGATGCGGCAGCTGCTTTTGCTGTTCCCAATCGGCTTTGAGGATGGCGTACAGGTCGCAGTCCTCCAGCACGCCGCGGGTGCTCAAATATTTCTGGCGCATCCGTCCTTCATAGGACATTCCGCATTTTCTCATGACGCCGCCCGAACCAGGATTGTCCAGCGAGTGATAGGCTTGGATGCGGTTAAACCCGACGATGCCAAAGGCAAAGTCGATGACCGCCTGCAGCGCCTCGCTCATGATGCCTTGTTTCCACCAGCGTCTGCCGAGGCAGTAGCCGAGGTCGCCCACACCTGCTTTTTCGTTGAGAATAAACAGTCCGATAGTGCCGATGGGGATAGCGTCCAGCGTGATGACCCAGTGATAGTAGCTGGAATCCTGGTACAGCGGCAGCCAGCTTTCGAGGATGGTGCGGGTGGTATCTACCGACAGATGGGTGGGCCACATTAGGAATCGGGTGACCTCAGGGTCGCTGGCCCAGTTGTCGAACATCGCCTGTGCGTCATTTGGTGTAAAGGGTCGCAGCGTCAGACGTTCGGTGGTGAGTGTCTGTGTGCCGACGTGATGCAATGGCATGGAAGTCCCTCCTTTATGTCTGCTGCCACTGTAAGGCGGGAAGTGGTTTTACTTGATTTCCTGTTCCAGGGATGCAAATTCGGGTGTGTTGAAAAATTCTGCAAGGGAGATGTCCAGTCCGTCACACAATTTTTTGATGGTGACGATGGACACGTCTCTGCGCTTTTCATTTAACATGCTGTATACGGTGGATGGTGTCACACCGGACAGCGTTGCCAGTTCATTGGGTCGGATGTTTCTTTCTTCGCACAGCTGCAAAAAGCGTTGGACGACAGCGTCTTTTACCATACAAATCACCTCTGATTTGATGGTAATGGCTATTGCGCTGGTGCGTATACGCACATGCGTAATTTTTGGTGAAAATCCCTATTGAAACGCAGGAGAAAAGCGAATATACTAAAGAAAAAGAAGGTTATTGATACGGCTCTGGATTGTCGGTCAGTCCCAGAATATAGTCGGTGCTGGTGTGATACAGCCGCGCCAGCCGGATGAGGATTTCGGTCGGCAGGTCCAGTTTCCCGTTTTCATACCGCGAGTAGGTCGCCTGTGAGATGCAAAGCTTTTTTGCCAGCTGCGTCTGATTGAAGTCGTGGTCCTCGCGCAAATCCCTGATGCGTTGATACATAAGTTTCACCTCAGGGATATTGTAATTTATGCACGCTGCGCATCTTGACAAATATGCACTTTTCGCATAAAATGAAGCCGGAGGTGAGAAGGATGAGCACAAATCAGCCACAGAGCAACAACCTCCTTGAGGAGGAGCTGACGCCGCAGCAGGAGGCGGCGGACAACATCCGCTATAAACGGATGTACCTGCATCTGGTAAAGCGGATGCTGCAGATACACGATGCCATCGACCAGGCGATGGAAGAATGTGAGGAAATTTTTATCGCAGAGCCTGCCGGAGAGGATAAAAGATAATAAAACGGCTTGCCGTCCACAGCGGACGGCAAGCCGTTTTTGATGTTTTACAGCCAGCTGGAAAACTGGTCGATCAGCTGCTGGCAGTCATCGAACAGGCGGCAGAGGTGGAATCCATCGCACACCGCGTGGTGTACCTGCACCGACAGCGGCAGCAGCGTTCTGCCGTCCCGCTCAAAATAGCGCCCGATGGTGAAGATGGGCAGCAGAAAGCGGCGGGCATCGGGCAGGTCCAGATGAAATTCACTGAAGCTGCGCCACGGCAGACAGGAGATGTCGAAGGTTTGTCCGGCAGGCTTTGCCACCATGGCATGACAGCCGCCGAAGTTTTTCACATCTTCCAGGTAGCTTTGTTGAAAATCTGCAAAGCAGTCGATATAGCTGGTCCACAGGCAGGAGAAAGTTTCGGTGTCCTGATGAAAGATGGTGTAGGACGGGTCCAGCCTGTCATAATAGAACAGCCGTCCCTGCTCGTCCAACGACATCCGAAATTCTGCGCGGGCATTGACACAGCGCGCCAGCAGGTAGATGACCGCCGGATAAAATTTTCCGCCCTTTGCCTTGAGTGCGGGCAGAAATTCGGTGATATCCAGCGTGTCGGTCATGCCGTAGCGGCAGTTGACCGCGTCGAGATAGTGGCGGAAGTGTTCGCATCGCGCCCAGTGTTCCATATCCACATAGGTGACAGACATACACAGGCTCCTTTTTGTTTAAAACATTCCTTCGACGTTGATGTCGTTGTCCACATACATCAATACGGCGCTCTGTGCGCCGAGCAGACCGTTCTGATAGCTGCCCAGCAGCAGATGAAGCTGGGCATCCTCAAAGCCAGGAGGCAGCGGCAGCGACTTTTCGCTCTGGGAGCGGTTGATTGCCACCAGCAGCTTTTTGGTGCCGCTGATGCGCAGATAGGCGCACAGGTCGCTGTCCACCACCAGCGGCAGGAAGTCGGCTTCGGTGAGAAACGGCATCGACAGCCGCAGCTGACCCAGCCTTGCAAACCAGTCGACCAGCTCGTGATTTTCGTTGCCCCAAGGGTAACAGCAGCGGTTAAACGGGTCGGCGTAGCCGCTGAGTCCTGCCTCATCGCCGTAGTACAGGCAGGGAATACCAGGCAGGAAGTATTGCAGGGTGGAAGCCAGCTTGAGCAGCACCTGACCGCGGGCATAAGCATCCAGCGGCAGATAGTGGTGCTCTGCCTGCCAGGGACGCTGTTTGCCCTCCATCGACTCGCCCACCAGCACGGTGATGGCGCGAGGTGTGTCGTGGGTGGACAGCGAGTTCATCATGGCGTGCATCGCAGGCTTGGGATAGTTTTCGATGATCGAGATAACTCCGTTTAAGAATTCGTCGTCGTGTCCGGTGAGGACATAGCCGAGCACAGCATTGCGGAACGGGTAGTTCATCACGCTGTCCAGCTGCTGTCCCAGCAGATAGCGGCGGCGGTTGCCGTAGCTGATCTTGTTGGAGGCATCCTCCCAGACCTCGCCGATGACCACCTTGTCCTCGCCAAACGACTTGACCGTCTGGTAGACGCGGTCGATGAAGGCGTCGGGCAGCTCGTCAGCCACATCCAGCCGGAAGCCGGAGGCACCCAGCCGCAGCCATTTCGCCAGCACGCCGGTCTGAGGATTGCAGATAAAGTCGATATAGTCCGGCTGTGTCTCGCGGACGTTTGGCAGAGTGACAAAGCCCCACCAGCTTTCGTATTCATCGGGATAGCGCTTGAAGCTGTACCATTCGCGGTAGGGACTGTTGGGATCGCGGTAGGCGCCGCTGTGCTCGCCGTAGCGTCCGTCGCGGTTAAAGTAGACGCTGTCGCTGCCGGTGTGGCTGAACACGCCGTCGAGGATGACCGAGATGCCGCACTTTTTGGCCTCGGCGCACAGTGTTGCAAAATCCTCCTCGGTGCCCAGCAGCGGGTCGATTTTGTTGTAGTCGGCGGTGTTGTAGCGGTGGTTGGAGTGCGCCTCAAAGATCGGGTTCAGGTACAGGCAGGTGACGCCTAGCTTTTGCAGATAGGGCAGCTTCTGGGTGATGCCGATGAGGTCTCCGCCAAAGTAGTCGGAGTTGGTGATCTCTCCCTTTTCGTTTGGCAGATAGACCGGCAAAGCGCCCCAGTCATTGCGCAAAACGCGGTCGCTGGGAACATTATGTTTTGGAGTGCCGGAGTTGCAGAAGCGGTCAGGGAAGATCTGATACATGATGCCATTGCCAAGGCTGTTCGGGCGATGCATGCTGGGATCATAGACGGTCAGCTGCCAGTAGCGGTCGGTGTGCAGGCCCATGTCGCCGCGCATCGAGTCGTTGGCGTGGATGACGTGGGTCACGCCGCTGTGCTCGGTGACCCTGAAGTAGTAAAAGTAGAGTTTGGGACGGGTGGGAGTAAAGGTGACGGTGTAGCGGTTCAGGCGCAGATTGCCGCGCAGAAACTGCATGGGAAAGCTGCGGTCGGTTTCGCCGTCGCTGCACAGCACAAACTCCACCTTTTGAGGCAGCACGTCCTTGGGCAGATGGATGGAGAACTGGACCTGAGTCCCAGCGGCGACGGCGCCGAAGGGCTGCTTAAAAACGGACATCCGGCTGTCATAGATACAAAAATCCATACGTTCATTCCTTTCTGCGAGGAGCAAGATGAAAAAAATCCGGCGGGGCAATCCCGCCGGATGGCTGCGGTGTTGCCGCAGAGAAAGTCTGTTTAGTCGAGGTTCCAGATATTGCGTGCATACTCGTGGATTGCGCGGTCTGCACAGAAGTAGCCCGACTGAGCGATGTTGACAAGCGACATCTTCTGCCACTTCATCGGGTCGTTGCGGTAGGTGTTAAACGCCAGTTTGCGGGTCTTGTCGTAGGACTCAAAGTCGCGCAGCACCATATACGGGTCGCTGTTTTTGAGCGAGGAGGCAATCTGGTCGAAGCTGTCGCCGGCGATGTTCGAGCCGATCATGTCGATGGCCTGTTTGAGCACCGGATTGCTCAGATACAGCTCGTTTGGATAGTAGCCGCTGGCTTTGAGCTGGTTTACCTCAGGAGTGCGCATACCAAAGACAAAGATGTTGTCCTCGCCGACCGCCTGACCGATCTCGACGTTGGCGCCGTCCCAGGTGCCGATGGTGACCGCACCGTTGAGCATCAGCTTCATGTTGCCAGTGCCGGAGGCCTCGGTGCCCGCCAGCGAGATCTGCTCGGAGATTTCACTCGCCGGCATCAGCAGCTCGGACAGGGTGACGCGGTAGTCCTCGAGGTAGACGATCTTGAGGATGTCGCGGGTCTGCGGGTCGTTTTCGATCATTTCGCCCAGGCTGCAGATAAACTTGATGATCTGTTTTGCCATGTAGTAGCCAGGAGCAGCCTTGGCGCCGAAGATGAAGGTGACCGGCGGGATGTTGGCGTGCGGATTCTGCTTGATCTCGTTGTACAGCGCCAGAATGTGCAGGGCGTTGAGGTGCTGACGCTTATATTCGTGCATACGTTTGACCTGTACATCAAAGATGGAGTTCGGGTCGATGATCTGACCGGTGTGCTCCTTGATATAGGCGGCAAAGTCCTGCTTGTTTGCCAGCTTGATTTTGGCAAGCTGCTCAAGCACCTGCTTATCGTTCTGGTACGGCATCAGCTTTTGGAGCTGCTCCATGTCGTGCATAAAGCCGTCGCCGATCAAGTCCTTGATGTAGTTATTCAGGCGCGGATTGGACTGATACAGCCATCTGCGGGAGGCGATGCCATTGGTGACATTTTTAAACTTATAAGGCTGAATCTTATAGAAGTCGTTGAACAGGTCGTTTTTGAGGATCTCACTGTGCAGCGAGGAAACGCCGTTGACGCTGTGGGAGCCGACGACCGAGAGGTTTGCCATGCGGATCGAGTGGTTGTCGATGATGGCCATGCGCGAGCAGGTGTAGCCGTCCAGATGGAACTGTTCCGCCAGCTGCTTGCAGAAGCGGTTGTTGATCTCGACGACGATCTGGTAGATTCTTGGCAGCAGGGTGCGGAACATGTCCTCGTTCCAGCACTCGAGCGCTTCGCTCATGACGGTGTGGTTGGTGTAGGCAAAGGTGTTGGAAACGATGGTCCACGCTTTATCCCACGGATAGCCGCACTCGTCGAGCAGGATGCGCATCAGCTCTGGAATCGCCAGCGCCGGATGGGTGTCGTTGATGTGGATGGCGTTTTTCTCGGCAAAGTTTTCCAGTGTGCCGTAGATCTCCATGTGGCGGCGGACGATGTCCGAGATGGAGGCTGCCACCAGGAAGTACTGCTGGCGCAGACGCAGGTTTTTGCCTGCCGGATGGTTGTCGTTTGGATAGAGCACCTTGCTGATGACCTCGGCGTTGGAAGCCTGACCCAGCGCGTTGAGGTAGTCGCCGCGGTTAAATGCCTCCATATCCAGCGCAGGCTGTTTTGCGCTCCAGACGCGCAGCAGGCTGACCGCCTTGCCGTCGTAGCCGGAGATCATGATGTCATAAGGCACCGCCTTGACGGTGGTGTAGTCCTTGTAGAGAACGTGATGATAGCCGTAGTCCCAGAATTCCTCGACGCGGCCGCCAAAGTTGACATCGACGGTGTGTTCAGGGATGCACTCGAGCCATACATCGCCGCCAGGCAGCCAGTTGTCAGGCAGCTCGGTCTGCCAGCCGTCGATGATCTTCTGTTTGAAGATGCCAAACTCATAGAGGATGGAGTAGCCCATGGCAGGATAGCCGCAGGTGGCAAGCGCGTCCATAAAGCAGGCAGCCAGTCTGCCAAGTCCGCCGTTGCCAAGGCCGGCATCCGGTTCCAGCTCGAACAGGTTTTCCATCTTGACGCCCATCTCCTTGAGGGCGGTGGAAAATTCCGAGGCGATGTTGAGGTTGTAGATCGAGTTTTTCAGCGAGCGTCCCAGCAAAAATTCCATGCACAGATAGTAGGTCTGTTTGCGGCCCTTTGCCTTGGAATCCGCCATGAAGTGTCTGCGCTTTTCCTTGAGGATGCGGCGCACCAGGGAGGCAGATGCTTTATAGTAAACTTCATCGGGAGCAGTTTCAGGGGTCATACCCAGCGATTCGATTTCCGCAGTCAGTTGTGCTTTGATCTGCGCAGCGGTCAGTTTAGCTTCCATAATGATAAACCACCATTTCTCCGCACAATAAATATTGTGAATAGACAGGGCATTTTGGTGCGGACAAAACACCCGTACAAATATTGACAGAAGAATAAAATAACATTATGATACTTTAAAAATTATAGTATATCGACCGGTCAAAAACAAGACGTTGTCCTCCAATTATGGCAGGATGAACAGAAACCAAAGGAAAAAATCACCTATCCTTCAAAAATTATGCAGTCTTTGGCGAAGAAACGGACAAAAAAACAGAGGAAATTCTGCAATGCGACAAGGCAAGCCCCTTTACTTTGGCAAGCAAAATCATATATAATTAAAGAAACTGTCCTTATGCGGACAGGGGATGAGATTTCAAAATTTTCCGGAGCGGATGGCTCCGCAGCGATAGATAGTTGTTAAGCAAAAACGGACAGAAAGGATGAGCTGTATGGCGGGACAGAACAAGATCAGAGTGGAGATTTGTGGTTCGAGATATGTGGTTTCCTCCACCGAATCGCCCGAATATGTAAAACGTCTGGTAAATTCCATCGAGAGCAAGGTGCAGTCGATCATGGATTCGGGTCAGAACGTCACCTTAAACGACGCCTATTTTCTGGCGCTGCTGGGATATGCGGATATGTACGAAAAAAGCGAACTCAACGCCGACCACATTCGCAGCCAGCTGACCGAATATCTGGAGGACTCGACCAAGGCAAAGCTGGAGGTGGACGAGTACCGCCGCGAAAACGAAAAATTAAAGCGGGAGATCGCCATTCTGCGCCAGAACTTAGGACGCGATCATTGAAGAGGCCCACTGGAGGATGCAGAGTTTGCCACCATGGACGGACTGCTCTTCCAGCCTGAAGAGGGCACAACCAATGAATATGGCGAGGACGAATATGAATATGACTATGCCGCCGAGCAGCGGGAAAAGCAGCAGGACTAGGCGGCAGGGGAGAAGGCTATGCAGTATCAATTTCGGCAGGCACGGGAAGATGATGTGGACGACATCATCGCCATCATTCAGGACCGCATCGACTGGATGGACCGCGAGGGCCTGTATCAGTGGAACAAAACCCATTATATGCAGCGGTATCCGCGGGAATATTTTCTGGAGCGCATCGGAGCCGGAGAGTTTTATCTGGCGCTGGACGGAGAAAATCCGGTGGGCGTGATGGCGCTGCTGACCGACGATCCGCGCTGGGAAGGCGAACAGCCCAAAAACTGCTACTATGTGCATCATCTGGCGGCAAAGGTATCGGCAAAAGGTGCTGGAAAGCAGATGCTCGGCTTTTGTGAGGAGCTGTCCCGTCGGGAAGGCCGGTCGGTGGTGCGGCTGGACTGCCAGCAGGGCAATGAGAAGCTCAATGCCTTTTACGAGGCGTTGGGCTATCGTTATGTCGGTCCGATGGTCGAGGGCGAATACGAGGGATTCAAGCGGGAAAAACAGCTGTAACAAGGCAAATTTTCGCAGAGAATTTAAGGAAACCACTTTTTTCGCGGCGGCTAATTTGCTATAATCGTTTGAGAAAGAAACCTTTGTCATGATGCAGCCCGCCCGAGGCGGCCGGTGGGCGCAAAAAGAAAACTGCCGCCCATTCAGGAAAGGAAGATTTATTTACATGGACGAACAAGGGCAGAGTATCACCGTCGTGGAGATGCAGCCAAAACATATCGAGGCGCTGGAACGACTGGAACAGGAGTGTTTTTCTACCCCGTGGAGCTTTGACGCATTGGTGTCCGAGCTGTCCAACCCGCTGGCAGTATTTCGCGTAGCGGAGCTGGACGGAGAGGTTGCCGGTTATGTCGGAATGCATCACATCGTCGACGAGGGATACATCTGCAATATTGCGGTGTTTTCCCAGTACCGCCGGCTCGGTGTGGCGACATCGCTGATGCAGGCACTGGACGATTATGCCAGAGAAAACGACATGGCGTCCATCTCGCTGGAGGTCAGAGAATCCAACCAAATAGCCCAACAGTTCTATGAAAAATTTGATTTTGAAGTGGTGGGACACCGCAAACACTTTTATGCCAATCCCACCGAGGATGCCCTGATTATGACCCGAAGCTACGGCGGTCTGTTTTAAGGCATCGGTGATGTAAGGAGAATGGACATTGAATATTCTTGCAATCGAGTCCTCCTGCGATGAGACCGCTGCTGCGGTCATCCAGGATGGCAGAGTGATTTTAAGCTCGGTCATCAACTCGCAGGTGGAGGAACACAAACAATATGGCGGTGTTGTGCCGGAGATTGCCTCGCGGCGCCACGCCGAAAACATCTGTGCCGTCGTACAGCAGGCGCTGGACGACGCCGGTGAGACCTTCCAGAGCATCGACGCCGTCGCGGTGACCTATGCGCCAGGGTTGATCGGTGCGCTGCTGGTCGGCGTCAACTACGCCAAGGGTGTGGCACTGGCGGCAGGCAAGCCGCTGATTCCGGTGCACCACATCCGCGGACACATCGCGGCAAACTATCTGACCCATCCCGACTTAAAGCCGCCGTTTTTGTGTCTGGTGGCGTCGGGCGGACACAGCCACATCATCAAGGTCAACGACTACACCAAGTTTGAGATCATCGGACGCACCCGCGACGATGCTGCCGGCGAGGCGTTTGACAAGGCTGCCCGCGTGCTGGGATTCTGCTATCCGGGCGGCATCTATATCGACAAGGCTGCCCAGCAGGGAGAGCGCGGTCACTACAAGCTGCCAAAGCCGAAGGTCAACGGCTCGGAATTTGACTTCAGCTTTTCCGGCTTAAAGACAGCGATCATCAATATTGCCCACCATGCCGAGCAGAAAGGCGAGAGCCTGGAGATCAACAATCTGGCGGCGGACTTTCAGGGGACGGTGGCGGACATTCTGACCGACCACCTGATGCGAGCAGCCGAGTACACCCACAGCAATAAAATTGTGGTTGCAGGCGGCGTGAGTGCAAACAGCGGACTGCGCAGCGCACTGGAAGCGGCGTGCCGTGCGAAAGGATACGAGCTGTATCTGCCAAAGCTGAGCCTGTGCGGCGACAACGCCGCGATGATCGGTTCGCAGGCCTACTATGAGTATCTGGCAGGCAAGCGGGCGGATCTGTCGCTCAACGGCGTGGCTTCGATGCCGGTCGACGAGGCATTTTGCGAGTAGAAATCAAAAAACCTCTGCGGATGAATACCATCCGCAGAGGTTTTTTAGGTTTATCAGCAGTAAAAGGAAATTGTATTCTCACAAAAGTGCTCTTTCCATCTGCGACAGATCAGGAAAAACTGTGCTGAAATAATTTCCAGAAGTTCGTTTAGGTCCTGCTGTGGAATGCGGTTGTTGTTATTTGCAACAATACATCCGCCGGTGCTGGAAAGCCAGATTTTTGTAGCCGATGGGGAAGGCTTGCCCTTGGCGATGTGAACATGAATTGGTTCGCCGTTTTCATTGGACCAGAAGAAAATGACATACTCTCCAATTTGAAACAGCTTAGGCACAATGCACACCTCCCGAGGAGGCATATTTGAAAATCAGATGTGCATTGTGGTGCAAAAACTCCTCGAAGAATGCGATTTCGTCGTCAGAAAACCCTTCATTTATGGTCCAGCAATACTCTGGAAGGGAGCAGCGCGCCGTGCAAAATCCAGAATCTGTCGGCCGTTCAAAGTGGACCTCCACCGACTGTTTTCCATCCTTTTCCAGAATCTGAGAATGGCAGATTTCGGTGTCGTCCCACAATGTCATATAGGGATACATCATCGTTTTCACACTCCTTTGTTGCTGCAAAAAGCTTATCCAAACAGTGCGGTCCAGATCTCCGGCATCAGCGGGTCCTCCCGCTTGGTGACGTTCTGGCCAAAGTCCTCCGCCTTTTCTCCGTCGCGCAGCTGCCGTGCCACCACGACCAGCCTTGCATCGGCAAACTCATAGGTGCAGGTGGACAGCGTCAGCAGTTTATCGTCGGCGGTCATTTTGACGCCGGTGTCGATCAGCGACCGCCGGTCGATTTCGGAGATGTAGGCCTCCTTGGCTGCCTTGGTGCTGAATTTGAGATAGTTGATATAATCAAACACCGTTCCATGTTCCGGCTTGGTGGAGACGATGTACACCGCCGTCACCGCATACTCGTACTTCTGGTAGAGGGTGTTCAGCTGGATGATCGGATTTTCCGCCACAAATTCGGGGTCTCGGAAGTTGGTGAGAACGTTGAACATCGACTTGTCGCTGGTGATGTTGTGACCGTACAGGATGGTGTTGTCGTCGCTTAGGTCGGGAGAGTTGCGCTCGTCCATGAAGATCTGACCGTGGCTGTCCTCTTTGCCGTAAAAATCGTGGGTCAGATAGTATTCGTTGTCGCGCTGCACCACCGGTGTGCTGAACAGTCCGTTGCCGATGTTGAGCCATCCGACAATGTCGCTGTTTACCTCATACAGCGCTGTATATTCGGGCAGGATGGCAAGCTCTCCGGACGGCTGCTGGTCGGACGGAGAGCTGGTGCTTTCACCCACCACCGGTTCTCCCGTCTGGGAGGAACCCTGGTTATATAGCTGCTGCAACTGTTTCTGGGTCTTGCTGCTCTGGTAGGACTCAATGGCCCAGTCGATGACGTGTGCGGTGGAAAAAAAGGCCACCACCAGAAAAAACACGATCAGTCCTACCCTGACTGCCTTTGATTTTTTCTTCATTCTTTCCTGCTTTCCTGTTTTTCTGTGAAGTTTGTTCTGTCGCCCCGAATGTTATTTAAACAAAATCCAACTGCCCGCTGACACGGGCACACAGGTTGACTGGTCGTTTGGTTTCGTTAATAGCGGTCTGCTGCCTTTAAAATCAGGCTCAGCGCATGGGAGGAAGCCAGATAGCGGATGGTTTCGCGGGCATCCTGATCCCTGCGGTTGACCTGCAGAAAAAAGACCTTGGAAAAGGCGTCGCTGTCCACGCCGATGTAGACGATGCCCACATCCTTTCCTTCCGACGGCTCAGGACCGGCGTTGCCGGTGACCGAGATGCCGATCTCTGCACCCGATACTTTGCGCACACCGGCAGCCATCTCCCGTGCGGTCTCCTCGGAGACGGCGCCGAAGCAGTCCAGTGTCTGCTGGCTGACGCCGAGCAGCTCGTGCTTGATGCGGTTGGAGTAGCTGCAGATGCCGCACTCGAACACCTCCGAGGCGCCGCTGACGTCGGTGATGCGCTTGGCGACGTAGCCGCCGGTGCAGCTTTCTGCCAGAGCAACGTGCAGACCTTTCTCCTTGAGCTTGCGGACCACTGCGGTCTGCAGGTCGCCGACGTCGATGCCGTACAGAAATTCGCCGACCTTTTCCTCAATCTGGTGCATGGTCGGCTGCAGAATGGCTTCGGCGTCCTCGCCGTGTTTGACCCGTGCAGTGACACGCAGCTGCACCTCGCCGGTCTTTGCATAAGGTGCCACCGTCGGGTTGAGACTTTCTTCCATCAGGTCGTGCAGGATGCTCTCGAGCATCGACTCGCCGATGCCGAAAAAATGCATGGTGTGGGAAACAAGGCGGGTGTCGCTGTCCTTCATGAGGAAAGGCTTGACACCCTGTTCAAACATCGGGCGCATTTCACGCGGAGGTCCAGGCAGCATGATGGCGGTTTTGCCCTGCTGTTCTCCTTCGCCCTCGATGGCACAGCCAGGAGCGGTGCCGTTATCATTTTGGAAGATGATGCAGCGCTCTGGCATCATCGCCTGTTTTTTATTGTTGTCGGTCATTACGCGATTCAGACGCAGGAAATGACATTCGATGCGGTGCAAAGATTCCTCATCCATCACCAGCTTCCGTCCGAAGTAGTCGGCGATGGTCTCCTTGCTCAGGTCGTCATAGGTGGGACCAAGGCCGCCGGTGGTGATGACGATGTCCGCGCGGGAAAAGGCAAGCTCCAGGCTCTGCTTTAACCGTTCTGGGTTATCTCCGACCACACTCTGATGATAGACGTTGATCCCCAATCCTGCCAGTTCTTTTGCAATATATGCGGCATTGGTATTGACGATGTCGCCCATCAGGATTTCTGTTCCGATGCACAAAATTTCTGCGCTGCGCTGTTTCATGGTTGTCGCTCCTTTGCGAAGATATTCCATTCTCATCATACCGCGGATTTGTAAACAATTCTTGTTGTCGTCTATAACTTTCAGAGAAAGTTTGCCGCCTTTCGGTACACGGTGGACAGATGACCGCCCAGCAGAGAAGAATTTTTGCAGAGCAGTCAATCCTCTAATTCTGTAAAATTATAACACATTTTGTGCAGCAAAGGAAGAGGGAAAGCTTCCCACAGAATATGACAGGCAATCGGGCGATGGGTACGAATTGTTTGGACGGGCGGATTGTCTTTGATAAAACTGCATAAAAATGAATGAAAACACTTGCACACTGTCCTTGATACATGATATATTTTCTCTATGTGATCTTCCTTTGTTTGTGATGCAGGCACAGTCTGCGGTAAAAGGAAGAAAAAGTTTTGCAGGAAAGGAGCCTTTTAGGCATGGCAAACGAAGAAAAATATCTGCTTGTCGATGAACGGGTGGTCCCTGAAATCTTCAAAAAGGTGCTGGAGGCCAAAAAATATATCGCCACCGGAAAAGCAAAAAATTCCTCCGAGGCAGTCAAGCTGGCCAACATCTCGCGCAGCGCCTTCTATAAATACAAGGATCGTGTCATGGAGTATAATTCCCAGACCGCAAACAACATCATCACCCTCTATCTGATGATGGAGGATGTTCCAGGGGTGCTCTCCTCGGTCATCAACCATCTTGCCGAATATGGCGCCAACATCCTGACCATCAACCAGAATATTCCATCCGACGGCGTGGCTGCAGTGACCATCTCGATCCGCACCACCGACGTCACCCTGGAGGAGGAACAGCTGTTCGAGCGTCTGCGTCAGCTGCGCGGCGTTGTTCGCCTGAGCAAGGTTTCCTGATCCGCAAATCCAACTTGCAAGGAGTCTTTTCCCCTATGAAAAAAATTGCCGTCCTCGGCTGCGGCACCGTCGGTTCCGGTGTGGTCGAGGTCTTTTATAAAAACCGCGCCAGCATCGAGCGCAAAGCCGGCAGTGCGCTGGACATCAAATACCTCTATGTGCGCCGTCCGCATCCGGAGCTGCCCTGGCAGGACAAGCTCTGCTTTGACTTTGACACCATCGCAAACGACCCTGAAATCAACATCGTTGTCGAGGTGATGGGCGGCGTGCATCCCGCCTTTGAGATGGTCAGCACCTGCCTGCAAAACGGCAAGAGCGTCGCCACTGCCAACAAGGAGCTGATCGCCCAGAAGGGAGCCGAGCTGCTGGCGACCGCCCGCGAGCACCACGTCAACATTCTGTTTGAGGCAAGTGTCGGCGGCGGTATTCCTATCATCCGTCCGCTGCATCAGTGCCTGGGTGCAAACGAAATCGACGACATTCAGGGCATCCTCAACGGCACCACCAACTTTATCCTCACCCGCATGATCCGGCAGGGAATGAGCTTTTCCGATGCGCTTGGTCAGGCGCAGCAGCTGGGCTATGCCGAAAGCGACCCGACCGCCGACGTCGAGGGCATCGACGCCTGCCGCAAGATCTGTATTCTGGCGTCGCTTGCCTTTGGAAAGCATATTTATCCCGACTGGGTACACTGTCAGGGCATCTCCCAGCTGACAGCGGAGGATGTCGCCTATGCACAGGATTGGGGCGGCGTCATCAAGCTGATTGCCCGTGCTCACCGGCTACAGGACAACGGTGGCATCGCAATCACCGTCGAGCCGATGTTTGTTTCCCACGAGAGCCAGCTGTCCACCGTGGACGATGTGTTCAACGGCATTCTGGTCACCGGTGACGCCACCGGAGAGGTGCTGTTCTACGGCAAAGGCGCCGGCAAGCTGCCTACTGCCTCGGCGGTTATCTCGGACGTCATCGACTGCGCCAAGTCCACCGACACCATCGACACCCTCTACTGGGACCAGAGCGACCCTGTAAAGGACAGCAGACTGCTGTGCGACTGGTCGCAGCTGCCTGCCCAGTATTATCTGCGGCTGGCGCTGCAAGCTCCCAGCCAGTCCGCTCTGGTCGACGAGCTGTTCTGCTCGCCGGTGCTGCTGGCAAGAAAGCGCCAGCCTGCGACCGAGCTTGCCTTTGTCGCACCGTCGATGGCGCCAGCCACCTTGGACGCACTGTGCGACCGTCTGCAGCAGGAGGGGATTTCGGTCCTCGGACGCATCCGGCTGTTATAAAAGAAACTGCGAAAAGAAAGCGCAGGGACAATCTTGGTCCCTGCGCTTTTTTGATGGTTATGGCTCCAGAAAGAAGATTTCCTCCACCGGACGGCCCAGCAGCCTTGCAATCTTCATTGCCAGCTCGAGCGTCGGATTGTACTTGTCGTTTTCGATGGCAATGATGGTCTGTCGGGTCACGCCCAGCTTTTGCGCCATGTCCTCCTGGCGCAGACCTGCCTGCTTTCGCAGCTGTTTGATGTTGTTTTTCACCTGCAACCTATCCCTTCACCAGAATCAGGGTACCCAGCGACAAGATGATTACCGTCAGGACTAACGCTGCCAGAATGGTGCGCAGCAGCACGTTTGGCTGTGCATATTCCTCGTCGCCTGCGACCATCTTCTGCTTGATGGCGATTTGGGAAAGGCTCTGCACGCACACCGAACAGCACAGGATCAGCCCAGGCAGCGGCTGATAGTCCGCGCCGTTTTGCAGCGTCTGCCAGCAGTTGTACAGCGTCCAGATGCACAGCAAAGCCGCCATTGTCCGGTAGCCCAGCGACTGGGAACGCAGGAGAATGTTTCTGTCCATCTCATCCATCTTTTTCATCGTTGATACCTCCTGTTCAAAGGTAAAATGTAAAACTTTTTTTACATTTTTATGTTAGCCGGTTTTTGATAAAATGTCAAGAGTGTTTTACATTTTGTCGGGATGGACAGATGCTTTTGCGGGAAATGAAGGCACAAAGCAAAGAAAAGGCAGCGGCGGCGGTTCTTACCTGCGGTAGCGGTCGATCAGGCAGCGGCATAGGATGGGATGTCAGGCAAAAATATCCGATGGTTAATTTATCAGGATAAAGTGGTAATGCAGTGACATATCCGACAAAATATCTTCTGACTGCCGGCAGGTTTTGCCGCGAAAAGTAGGATTTGGAAAGAAAGTTTCTATAAACCTTGAATTTATACACTTTGATGTATTATAATCAAAAAACAATCTATGGAATAGATGGAGGGAACAATATGAACCTGATCGTACAGAAGTTCGGTGGAACCTCTGTCGCCAACGTCGAGCGCATCCAGCACGTGGCACAGATCATCACCGATACATATGACAAGGGAAATGCGGTGGTCGCTGTCGTTTCGGCACAGGGAGACACCACCGACGATCTGATCGCCAAGGCTGCCGAGATCACCGACAAGCCATCCAGCCGTGAGATGGATGTTCTGCTGTCCACCGGAGAACAGATTTCGATGTCGCTGTTGGCAATGGCCATCGAAAAGATGGGCTATCCGGTCATCTCGCTGACCGGCTGGCAGGCAGGATTTCTGACCGAGGCAAATCACCGCAATGCGCGCATCAAAAAGATCAACACCGAGCGTCTGCAAAACGAGCTGGACAAGAAAAACATCGTCATTGTAGCGGGCTTCCAGGGCATCAACCGCTATGACGATATCACCACACTGGGACGCGGCGGCAGCGACACCAGCGCCGTTGCGATTGCAGCTGCGATGAAGGCTGACAAGTGCGAAATCTATACCGATGTGGATGGCGTATACACCACCGATCCGCGCATCGTGCCAAATGCACATAAACTGGACGAAATCACCTACGACGAGATGCTGGAGCTGGCAACCTGCGGTGCCAACGTCCTGCACAACCGTTCGGTAGAGATGGCTAAAAAATATTCTGTCAAAATGGAAGTACGCTCGAGCATCCACAGCGATGTCCCGGGCACCGAAGTCAAGGAGGTCTGCAAAGTGGAGAAAATGCTTATCAAGGGCGTCGCAATGGACAACGACGTCGCCAGAATTTCGATCATCGGAGTGCCGGATCATCCGGGCGTTGCCTTCAAGATCTTCTCTGCACTGGCAGCAAACCGCGTCAATGTAGACATCATCCTTCAGTCGGTCGGCCGTGACGGCACCAAGGATATCAGCTTCACCGTTTCTGCCGCTCAGAAGGAGGAGGCTGTGCGCATCTCCGAGGAGCTCAAGGAGGTTGTCGGCGCGAAGGAAGTTACCTCCAAGGACAACGTTTCCAAGGTTTCGATCGTCGGCGCAGGTATGCTCTCCAACCCAGGCGTCGCTGCCAAAATGTTTGAAGCACTGGGCGAGAACAACATCAACATCAGCATGATTTCCACCAGCGAGATCAAGATCTCGGTGCTGATCGACCAGGAGATGGCAAAGAAGGCAGTCAATGTCATCCACGACAAGTTCGATCTGTAAGCTGCAAAAAAATAGCGCAGGGAAGAAAGGTTGCTCCTTTTTCCCTGCGCATTGTTTATTTTGTGGAAAAACAAAAGACAGCCCTTTCGGCGGGGTGTCCGTAAAACAGTTAAAGGTCGAGTATCTAAACAGTAGATACTCGACCTTTTCTTTGTGAGGATAAAGGCGCAGAGATCCTCCAAAGGCTCCCTTGTGTAAAGGGAGGCTTCTGCGGTGCAGCACTGCACATCGTACCACACACCCAAAGGTGTATAGAAGTGCGCCCTTAATCAGTTCGATCAACTGGAATTTGCAGAATGGAATCATTACATGCAAGGATTAAAAATTGCTGCAGCTCCATAATGGCTATCTGCATCTACAATTTGAATTTCAATCTTATTCCAAGCATCGGTTCCTTCAACTTGAATCAAATAAGCTGTCATTTCCCTATCAGCAGCTACTTCTACGACTGTGTTCTTTGCAATAATAGCGGTTTCTTTCCCATCAACTTCCACACGAATGGAAATATCATCTGGTGCTATGTTTTCATTTCCTTCCAGAAATTTCACCAAACTCATAGGTCTAAAGTATATCATAAGACCATTTCCTGCACCTTTGACAGAAAAAATATGTAATCCGTATATCTCCAATGTATCAAAGCTAATATCCAACGAAGTGTTTTCTAAAAGCGGAATGTTTTGACACCAATACTCCAAATAGTTTACCGCATAGTCTTTTACTGCAGTTAAAAAAGGATACTTTCCCTCGGGAATATCGAATTGATAGTATCCATCTTCGTTACTTTCTGCACAATAGATAGTAGCAAAACTGTTGTTCTTTATTTCAATCTTAGCTCCAGCAATAGGAGTATTGTTCTTACTCTTTACATATCCATCTAAAAGCACTGACTTATCTCCCCGTCAAATTTTGATTTGTTGAATTGTCTATACGGTATCATAGTCACATTGAAAACATAATCGGCACAGCGCTGTGCCGATTAACTGTTTTATGGACACAGCCCTTTTCCTGCCGTTTGAAGGCAGGGAAGGGCTGCTTTTTTTCTGCTTATTTTGCGTCCAGCCAGGTCTTGCCGACGCCGACGTCGGCTTTGAGCAGCACCTTGAGCTGTGCTGCCTGCTGCATCTCCTCCTGCACAAGCGTTTTTACCTGCTCGACCTCCTGCTCCGGCGCTTCGACGATCAGTTCGTCGTGCACCTGCAAAATCAGCCGCGCACGCAGTCCGTCCTTTTGCAGGCGGCGGTAGACGCGCACCATCGCAATCTTGATGATGTCCGCGGCGGTACCCTGAATTGGGGTGTTCATCGCCACTCGCTTGCCAAAGCTGACGATGTTTTTGTTGGTGGCGGTGATCTCCGGCAGCGCACGGCGACGGCCGTACAGCGTCGCAATATAGCCGTTTTGCTGGGCAAATTCCACCGTGTCCTCCATGTATTTCTTGACGCCGCTAAAGGTGTTCAGGTAGTTTTTGATATATTTATCCGCCTCTGCCACGCTGACGCCGATGTCCTGTGCCAGCGAAAAGGCGCCGATGCCGTACACGATGCCAAAGTTGACCGCCTTGGCCTTGCGGCGCATCTCCGGTGTGACATACAGTGCAGGCATGTTGAACACCTGAGCGGCGGTATTGGTGTGGATGTCCGCATCTGAGTTAAACGCCTCGATCATATATTCATCGTCCGAGATGTGTGCCAGTACCCGCAGCTCGATCTGCGAATAGTCGGCATCGACCAGCTCACAGCCTTCCTTGGCGCGGAAAAAGGCGCGCAGACGGCTGCCCAGCTCGGTGCGGACCGGAATGTTCTGCAGGTTTGGCTCGGTGGAGCTTAACCGTCCGGTGCGGGTATCGGTCTGGTTAAAGTGGGTGTGGATGCGTCCGTCCTTGCCCACCACCTTGAGCAGCCCATCGACGTAGGTGGATTTTAACTTGGTCACCTTGCGGTATTCCAGAATTCCGTCGATGATCTCGTGCTTGCCGCGCAGACTTTCCAGCACCTCGGCATTGGTCGAATAGCCGGTCTTGGTCTTTTTCTTTGCGGGCAGTCCCAGGTGCTCAAACAGCACCTCGCCCAGCTGCTTGGGAGAGTTGATGTTGAAGGTTTCTCCTGCCAGATGGTAGATGGTGTTCTGGTACTCCTCGATCTTCTCGTCGAGCATCTTTCCGTAGTCGATCAGTGCGTCGGTGTCCACCTCAAAGCCGTCCAGCTCCATCGAGGCAAGCACCTCGGCGAGCGGCAGCTCGATCTCCTCGAGGAGTTTAAGCTGACCGTTCTGCTCGATCTGCTGGCGCAGTGCTTCGTGCAGCGGTTCGAGGTTTGCACAGTCGCCGAGCAGCTGGCGCTCTTGCTCGGACAGTTCGATGCCGCCGTCAGTAAAGGAGCGTCCGGTGTGATAGGAGGCGCAAAGCTGTTCGACGGCGTACTCGGTGCTGTTTGGCGACAGCAGGTAGGCCGAGAGCATCACGTCGTCGCACAGGTTGCTGAGCTTGCAGCCGTGGGACAGCGTCCAGTGGTAGAGCCGCTTGCAGTCGAACACCAGCTTGGGATTTGGCGCACCAAACAGCTGGCGCAGGCTTTCTTCTTCGCCGTGCAGCAGCACCAGCTGTTTGCCGGCAGCCACTGCCAGCGCGTCGATGCTGTCCTCGTCCTGTGCGTTCCACTGTGCGCAGATGCTCAGCGGCGCCTGTTCGCCCACCTGCTCGAGCAGCTGTTGGAGAGAGAGGGAACACAGCTGCGCCGATTCCTGCGGCTGCTCCTTCTCCGGTGCCGGTGTGTAGGTGCCGGTCAGTCCCAGGCGCTTGATGATGCTGGTCATTCCCAGACGGGAGAGCAGCTGGAAGGTCTCCTGCTCCTTGATCGGCTTTGGCAGAAAATCTTCAGGGGTGCAGTCGAGCGGCACATTGCGGTCGATGGTGGCAAGCGTCTTGCTCAGAAAGGCGCTTTCTCTGCCTGCTTCCAGCTTTGCCTTGACCGATTTGGTCGCGTCGATCTGTTCAAGGTCGGCATAGATGGTTTCGATGTCGCTGTACTGGCCGATCAGCTTGAGGGCGGTTTTTTCGCCGATGCCTGCCACGCCTGGGATGTTGTCCGAGCTGTCGCCCATCAGCGCCTTGATGTCGATGAGGTGGGTAGGCGTGGTGCCGTACTTCTCCTGAAAATAAGCCTCGTCGCAGAACACCGTCTCGGTTTTGCCCATGCGGGAGCTTGCTAGCAGCACGGTGGTGTGCTTGCCGATCAGCTGCAGGCTGTCGCGGTCGCCGGTGGCGATGAAACACTCGTGGCCCTGCTGCTCGCATTTTGCCGAGAGGGTGCCCAGAATGTCGTCGGCCTCGTATCCTTCCATCGTGACGATGCGATAGCCCAGATCTTCCAGCAGCTCCTTGATGAGCGGCAGCTGCTGCGCCAGCTCCTCGGGCATTCCTTTGCGCTGGGCCTTGTAGCCGTCGTACATCTTGTGGCGGAAGGTCGGCGCCTTCAGGTCAAAGGCGCAGGCGACGGCATCGGGCTGGACGTCGCTCAGCAGCTTGTGCAGAATATTCATAAAGCCATAGATGGCGTTGGTGTAGGTTCCGTCCTCGGCGGTCAGCAGTTTGACCCCATAAAAGGCGCGGTTTAAAATGCTGTTGGAATCCAGACACAGCAGTTTCATGGCATGATCTCCTTTTCTCTTATTCGTGTTCGGTCGAGCCGCGGTGATTTCTCATGGCAAACCACAGGCGGACAAGGTCGGGATAATAGGGAATAAATTCCCCTGTCTGGAGCATCGCTTCGATCTCGTCGAGCGTCGCCCATTTTGCGTCGCGAACCTCTTCCTCTTGCAGACGAAGGTCGGACAGCTGTACATCGTCGCGCCGGATCAGATAGACGTCGTCAAAGCCGTCGGGAAAATTCATGGTGTAGTGCGGACGCTCCTGTGAAAAGTTGTGGCGCAGTCCCAGCTCCTCCCACAGCTCGCGGGCGGCGGCAGCAGCGCTGTTCTCTCCGGCAAGCGCCGAGCCGGCAGCGGTGACATCCCACAGCCCAGGGTAGCCGGCTTTGTGAAGCTGCCGCTGCTGGATGAGCAGCTGACCTTTCTGGTTAAACAGGCAGATGTGTACCACCAGATGATAGTCTCCCGCAGGCAGTGAACAGCCGTTTTTGCGCTGGGCAAGCCTGCCGGTTTTCTGGCGGTCAATGTCGTAGATTTCCCAAAGTTCCATCGTGATGTTGCTGTAAGCCGGTGATCGGACAGCGCTCCTTTCGATTATTTTTCTCAATTTCATCTATTATACCATACTTTTCCCGCAATCGCTTGCCGCAGGCAAAAATTTCTGCTAGAATGTCTCTTGCATCAAGAGAACAAAAGACGTTATCATAGAGATAGTAGAAAGGACGATACCTGATTTGAAGATCGGCAATATCACCATTCCAAAGACCGCCGGACTGGCCCCGATGGCAGGTGTGGGCGACCGCGCCTTCCGCGAAATCTGCAAGGAGTTTGACTGCGCCTATGTGGTGGGCGAGATGGCAAGCTCCAAGGGACTGACCTTTCAGGGCAGCAAGACCGAGGAGCTGCTGGTGCTCTCACCGAAGGAGCGTCCGGCGGCGCTGCAGATCTTTGGCGACGATCCGCAGATTATGGCGCAGGCAGCACAGCTTGCTATGAAGTTTGAGCCGGACATCATCGACATCAACATGGGCTGTCCCGCACCCAAGGTAGCGGGCAACGGCGGCGGCAGCGCCCTGATGAAAAATCCAAAGCTGGCAGGAGAGATCGTCAAGGCGGTTTCTTCGGCGGTGCCGGTGCCGGTGACGGTCAAGTTCCGCAAGGGCTGGGATGAAAACTCGGTCAATGCGGTCGAATTTGCAAAGATCATGGAGGAAAACGGCGCCGCCGCGCTGTGCATCCACGGACGAACCCGCCAGCAGATGTATGCGCCCAGCGCCGACTGGGAGATCATCCGCAAGGTCAAGGAGGCGGTGTCCGTTCCTGTCATCGGCAACGGCGACGTGGTGGATGCCATCTCCTGCAAGAGAATGTACGACGAAACCGGCGTGGATTTTGTGATGATCGGACGCGGCGCACAGGGCCGTCCGTGGGTATTTAAACAGATCGCCCACTATATGCAGACCTCCGAGCTGCTGCCCGACCCGACGCTGGAGGAAAAGATGGAGATTTTGCTGCGGCACATCCGCCTTGCCTGCGACTACAAGGGAGAGAAGATCGGCATGCGCGAAGCAAGAAAGCACGCGGCGTGGTATTTTAAAGGGGAGTACGGCAGCGCCGACTTCCGCCGCCGTGCCGGACAGCTGTGCACCTATGCGGATCTGCAGCAGCTGGCAGAGGAGATGCTGCAGAGCAGAGCGTAACAAAGGAAGACTTGATAGGCACCGATGATACAAAAGGAGATACTATGAATCACATCGAAATTCTGGCGCCCGCCGGCAATCTGGAAAGCCTGACCGCCGCTGTCCACAGCGGCGCGGACGCGGTTTACTTTGGCTACGGGGAGTTAAACGCCCGCCGCAATGCCAAAAACTTTGACGAGCAGTCGCTTGCCGAGGCTGCCCGACTGTGCAAGGAGCGCGGAGTGAAAATGCACATGACCGTCAACACGATGGTCTATGACCGCGAATATGACCAGGTGATGCGCACGCTGGAAATCGCCTGTAAATACGGCATCGACGCGCTCATCGTGCAGGATCTGGGAATCGCCGCACTGGTGCGCAAGGCAGCGCCGGAGATGGCGCTGCACGCCTCCACTCAGCTGACGGTACACAACGTTTCGGGCGCATGGCAGGCAAAAGAACTGGGATTCTCCCGCGTGGTGCTTGCCCGCGAGATGAGCCGCGAGGAGATTTTGCAGGTCACCCGTCAGGTGCCGGTGGAAACCGAGGTGTTTGTCCACGGTGCGCTGTGCATGTGTGTGTCCGGCCAGTGCTATATGAGCTCGGTCATCGGCGAGCGCAGCGGCAACCGCGGACTGTGCGCCCAGCCTTGCCGTCTGCCGTTTGCAAGCGGCAGAAAGGGCGACAGTGGCTATGCGCTTTCGCTCAAGGATTTAAGCCTTGCCGACCGTGTGCAGGAGCTGTGCGCGCTGGGCGTCAACTCCTTTAAAATCGAGGGCAGAATGAAGCGTCCGGAGTATGTCGCGGCGGCAGTCAGCCAGTTTAAACAGGCGCTGGAAGGAAAAACTGCCGACCTTGATCTGATGGCGGCAGTCTTTTCCCGCAGCGGCTTTACCAAGGGCTATTTTGAGGGTAAAACCGGCATCGAAATGTTCGGCACCCGCCAGAAGGAGGATGTCGTCGCCGGTCAGAAGGTGCTCAAGAAGCTGGGCGAGGTCGCTTCCCGCGACGTTCTGCGCGTCGGCGTGGATTTTGACTTTACCCTCAAAGAGGGACAGCCGGCAACGCTGTGTGCAAGCGATGGAGAGGGCCATCGTGTACAGGTGGAGGGAGAGCTGCCTCAGCAGGCCATCAAGGCGCCCACCGACGAAGAATTGGTGCGCCGCAGTCTGGAAAAGACCGGCGGCACCTTCTATTTCCTGCGCTCTCTGCATTGTGATATCGGAGAAGGACTGATCTGTCCGGCGTCCCAGCTTAACGCGCTGCGCCGCAGTGCGCTGGAAGGATTGAGCGAACAGCGCGGCAAAATCAGTCCGGTGCCGTTTACCGAGATTGCGCGCCCGCAATACCCGCGCCATCAGGCAAAGAAAACCGCTCTGCGCGCCCAGCTGCGCAGCTTTTCTCAGCTGACCGATCAGCTGGTGGAGCAGTGCGAGCTGATTTCGCTGCCACTCGACGAGATTCTGCGCCATGCCGCCGACCTGCCAAAGAACGCACTGCCAAAGCTGGCGGTATCGCTGCCGAGGGTGGTCTTTGGCGACGACGCTGCACAGCTGAGCGATCGGCTTGCCGAGTGCAGGAGGCTTGAGATTTCGCACCTGACCACCGGCAACCTGGGCGGCGTGCGCCTGGGCAGAGAGCTTGGATTTACCGTACACGGCGAGTACGGCTTAAATATCGCAAACGCAGACTGCCTTGCAGAATATGAGAAGTTGGGTGTGCAGGATGTGCTGCTCTCCTTTGAGCTGTCGATGGCGCGCGCTAAGGGCATCGGCGGAACGCTGCCGCGCGGCGTGCTGGTCTATGGCAAGCTGCCGCTGATGATTACCCGCAACTGTCCTGTCCGGCTGTCCGGCTGCCGCGACTGCAAAGGTGTGGGAACGCTGACCGACCGCAAAAAAGAGGTGTTCGAGGTGCGCTGCACCTCACGCAAGTATTCCGAAATCTTTAACAGCAAGCCGGTCTATCTGGCGGACCGTCCGCAGGAGTGGGAGTGCTTTGACTACGGGCTTTTGTACTTTACCGGTGAGAGCCCGAAGCAGGTCGATCGCATCCTGCTGCGCTATACCCAGACCCATGAGCCGATGGAGAATATCACCCGCGGATTATACTACCGCAATGTTAAATAGACGGATGGAGGATCAAGGATGTCTGTATTGAAGATCAAACGAGTGAGAGAAAACGCACAGCTTCCGCAGCGTGCGACCGATGGCAGCGCCGGCTTTGACCTGCGCGCCTGCATCGAGGAGCCGCTGGTCATCCAGCCAGGCGAGATGGGAAAGCTGCCGACCGGCTTTGCCATCGAGCTTGCCGACAACAATCAGGTGGCGCTGATTGTCGCCCGCAGCTCGATGGGCGTCAAACATGGAGTGATTCCCGCTAATGCTGTCGGCGTGATCGACTCGGACTACCGCGGAGAGGTCTGCGTCTTTTTGCAGAACCACGGCCAGCAGGCGTATACCATCCAGCCGCAGGATAGAGTGGCACAGATGCTGATCGTGCCGGTGCTGCTGCCGCAGATCGAGGAGGTCAGCGAGCTGTCCGATACCGTCCGCGGCGAAGGCGGATTCGGCTCGACCGGTAAATGATATTCTCACAAAACTTCCGATAGAGCGTGAACAAAAATTTTTGGTCGAGCTTTTTACAAAAAGCTCGTGGTGTCCAGAGGCAAAGCCTTTGGCCGCACTCCGCAGAGTGCGGAACACCTTTATCGTCAGGCGCTCATTGGGAGAGCTCGGGATTGAAAACAAGTTTTCAATCTCCTTTTTTGCAAGAGAAAAGGTTCTCGAAAACTGATTGTTAGTAGAGAGCTTCCCTGAAAAGTTCCCAGTGGGAAGTTTTCGGCAGCAGCAGCTCGCAGGCGGATGCTGTTTGACAAGGATGATGGGAGTACAAAAGTTTTTGATCGAACTTTCTGTTTTTCTACTCAGCAGTACGGACAGCAGAAAAATCTCCCACTGGGAGGTTTTTCTGGAAAGTGCATATCGTTTGTCTGTCAAGGGGGCTTTTCTCTTACAAAAGCCCCCTCTGTTTCAATCCAAATTTTGGATTGAAACATTCACCCGCAAAGGCGCCTGACGATAAAGGCGTTTCGCCTTCTGCGGAAGGCGACCAAAGGCGCTGCCTTTGGAAACTGCATTTTTTTGAAAAAAATTGAGTAAAACTTTTTGTTTTTATGTTTTCACAAAGGAGAACACCATGAATCTAATCTTAGCTTCACAGTCCCCACGCAGACGGGAACTGCTTTCGTTGATACAACCTGATTTTGAGGTCTGCGCCAGCAGCGCCGAGGAGATCATCCCCGACGGCTTGCAGCCGTCCGAGGCGGTGATGTACCTTGCCCGCATCAAAGCCGAGCAGGTGGCAAAAACACACGCAGACAGCGTGGTCATCGGCGCTGATACGGTGGTGGTGCTCGACGGACAGATCATGGGCAAACCAAAGGACCACGCCGACTGCGTGCGGATGATTTCGGCGCTGTCCGGCAGAGAGCATGAGGTGCTCACCGGCGTCGCCATTGTAGTGAACGGCCGCACAGAATCGTTTTATCAGAGAACGACCGTCCGCTTTCTGCCGCTGACCGAGGAGGAGATCCAGTGGTATGCCTCGCTCGACGAGCCTTACGACAAGGCTGGCGCCTACGGCATCCAGGGCTACGGCGGACTGCTGGTCGAGGGCATCTGCGGAGATTATTTTAACGTAATGGGCCTGCCGATCGCCAGCCTTCGACGCCGCTTAAGACAGATCGCCGGATAATCCTGGCGGTTTCAGCTGCCTTTTCTGCCCTGAAATGGGAAGAAAAGGCGGTTTTGCGTGCGCTTCTTTAGGAATTTTAGACAGAGATTCGTGCGGGAAAAAGGCTTGATTGGTACAAATATCGTAATTTTTTTACCCTTACAAAAAATTCAAAAATATCTGTTGAGATTGGGATTTTTTCAGGTTATAATATATAAGATAACGCGGTTGAATTGATTTTTTTGACGAACCGGCGCGAATTTGCTGTGCGGTTTGTTTGACATAATCGACGATATTTTTGGGATAGACTTCAGGCAGTACAGGGTGCAGAAGGCTGCCGCGAGATGCAACATTTGGGCAGGAGGAAAAACTATGTTTGGCTTTGGAAAAGATATTGGAATTGACCTGGGTACAGCAAATACGCTGGTGTTCATGAAAGGCAAGGGCATCATCATGCGCGAGCCTTCGGTTGTCGCAGTGGACACCAGAAATTATACCGTAAAATATGTCGGTCAGGAGGCAAAGGACGTCATCGGCAGAACTCCTGGTTCGATCGTTGCGGTTCGTCCGCTCAAAGACGGTGTTATCGCTGACTTTGACATCACCGCAAGCATGCTGCAGATCTTCATCAAAAAGGCTTGCAACAACTCGATCTTTGCACGTCCGCGCGTCGTCATCTGCATTCCGTCCGGTGTCACCGCAGTAGAGCGCCGTGCAGTCAAAGAGGCTTCGCTCAAAGCTGGTGCACGCCACGTTGCCATCATTGAGGAGCCAATGGCAGCAGCCATCGGCGCAGGTCTGCCTGTTGCAGAGGCAACCGGCAGCATGGTTGTCGATATCGGCGGCGGTACCAGCGAAGTTGCTGTTATCTCGCTGGGCGGCATCGTTGCTTCCCGTTCGGTCCGTGTCGGCGGCGATGAGTTCGACTCGGCCATCATTCAGTATGTCAAGAAAAAATACAACCTCCTGATCGGTGACCGCACCGCAGAGAATATCAAGATCGAAATCGGCTCGGCTTATCCATATGAGGACGAACAGCCGATGGAAATCAAGGGCAGAAACCTGGTGGACGGTCTGCCAAAGAACATGATGCTGCATCCTGACGAGGTGCGCGAGGCGCTGGCAGATTCTGTGATGTCGGTGCTCGACGCCATCCGTACCACCCTGGAGAGAACTCCACCGGAGCTGTCGGCGGATATTATCGACCACGGAATTACCTTGACCGGCGGCGGCGCTCTGCTGAGAGGTCTGGACCAGCTGATCTCCAAGGAGACAGGTATGCCGGTACAGGTCGCAGAAAATCCGCTGGATTGTGTTGCGGCAGGCACAGGTAAACTGCTGGAAAACATCAACACCATGAGGGAACTGCTTTCGGAGGACGACTCCAAATATTAACAAGCGATTGAGCAAACGGCTGCCGGCGATATGGAACATTCTGCGCGGGTGGCCGTCTGTTTTTTTGCAGGAAAAATTGCGCGACAGGGCGCACAATCAAGGGAGGTACAGGCCAGGTGAAGGAATTTTTTCACAGCTGGGTCTTTAAGGTGCTGCTGGCGCTGGCAATCATCATGTTTGCCTTTATGCTGCGCGCCACCGTCACGGTGGGTGCATCGACGGTGATCGAGAAGGTCGTGGGCACCGTCACAGCGCCAATTCAGTCGCTGGGAGCATCCATGAGTGGCTCGGTGACCGGCTTTCTGGACCGGTTTTTCCGCGCCGAGGAGATTGCAGAGGAAAACGAACAGCTGCGCGAGGAAAATCGCCAGCTGATTGAACAGATGGTCGACTACGAAAACTACAAGCACGAAAACGAGAGCCTCAAGGAGCAGCTGGGCATCCAGGAGGAGCATCCTGAGTGGGAGACGATGACCGCCTCGGTCATCGGCCGCGACCCGTCCGACCAGTTTTACTCGTTCACCATCGACAAGGGAACCCTGGACGGCGTGAGCTATCAGGACCCTGTCATCACCTCGGATGGTCTGGTGGGCATCGTCTCGGAGGTGGGACCGGTGTTTGCCAAGGTGACTACTATTCTGGATGTGCGCCTGAACGTGGCATGTCAGGATGTGCGCACCCAGGACGTTGCAACCGTGTCGGGCGATATTGCGCTTGCCGAGAACGGTCAGTGCAGAATGTCGCTGATCCCGCGTGAGAGCGGCGTCGCCAAGGGAGATATCATCCAGACGGCGGGCACCTCAGGACTGTATCCGCAGGGCATCGTCATCGGCAGGATTCAGGAGGTCGCCTTCGAGCCGCAGGGCACCATGATGTATGCGGTCATCGAGCCGACCAACGACATCAAGAACATCAAGGATGTCATGGTCATCACCTCGTTTAAAGGACAGGGCAGCAGCCTGTCCAGCTTTGAAAATGCGTCGGACAATGCGCAGACGCAGGAGGAAAATGCCAATGACGCAGAATAGACAGCGGTTAACACACAGGGAAAGGTGGCTGGTTTTGTGAATCGACGGACCAAGATTGCCGCGGTCAAATACATTGTATACAGCCTGATAATGCTGTTTTTGTATGTTTTGCAGACCGACCCCAACTTTTTTTACATCGACTATATCAAACCGGTGCTTGTGCTGCCGTTTGCGGTGTGCATCGCCATGTTTGAAAGTCAGCTGGTCGGTGGCCTGTTCGGCCTGTTTGCCGGCGTGCTGTGCGATGTGTCCTCCACCGTGCTGTTCGGCTTTCAGTCGATTTTGTACCTGTGCATCTGCACAGCGGTGGGACTGCTGGTCGTCTATCTGATGCAGCCGTCGATGATTAACAGCCTGCTTGCGGTCGGGCTGGGATTTGGCGCACGGCTGCTGCTGGAATACTTTTTTTACTATGTGATGTGGGGCTATGACAATTCGCATCTGATTTTGCTGGACAAAATGCTGCCGCTGCTGATCTATACGCTGGTGGTGACTCCATTTTTGTTTTTGGCAGTGCGAAAGATGCACCGGTTTTTTGAGGAGAAAATGGCAGAGAATTAGGGGTTCTCTGAAAACGCAAAAGGCTTTTTTTGAGAGCATGGCTGTTTTGGTTTTCAGACACCCTTAAAACGAACGCAAACATTTCGACTTTTCCTTTGTCCTTTGACCGGACAAAGGAGGCAGGAGGCTTTTTATGGAAGAAAAACAGGTGCACAAGGGAAGGCTCGTTTTGATGATTGCCCTGGTTGTCGGGGTTTTTGTGGCCTTTGCTGTGCGGCTGATGCAGTATCAGATCGTCGAAGCCGAGGAATACAAAGAGATGGCACAGGGCAACTATACCAGCGTGCAGACCATCGACGCTGCCCGCGGCGAGATTCTCGACCGCTATGGCCGTCCGCTGGCAGTCAATGAGGTCAGCTATGACGTCATGATCAACGAGGCATATCTGCCCAGCAGCATGAAAAATACCGTCATCCAGCGCATCATCGAGCTGATGGAAGCCGAGGGTCAGACCTGGATCGACACGCTGCCTATCAGCACGACCGAGCCGTTTACCTTTTTAAACGAGACCGATTCCCAGAAAAAACAGATTGAAACGCTCAAAACCAACCATCAGATCAACCTGGATGCTACCGCCGAGGTCACACTGAACAACCTTCTGGAAACCTATGACCTCAGCGAGATGGAGGACAGGGTGATGGCGCGCAAGATTGCAGGCGTGCGCTATCAGATGGAACTGTACGGCTCGAACAGTTCGACTCCGTACACCTTCTCGCAGGATGTGCCGATTGACGTGGTAGTTAAAATCAAGGAATACAGCCAGCAGATGCCTGGCATCGAGATCAAGGAGACCACCAGCCGCCGCTATGTGGATGGCAGTCTGGCGCCGCACGCAGTAGGCGTCGTCGGCTCGATTACCGCCGAGGAGTACACCGCTTTCAACGAAGCCATCCTGGAAGAGATCAAGGCCGAGCATCCCGACTGGACCGAGGAGCAGATCGACGAGGCGTATCAGGAACAAAAGTACGGCTACAACGACATCGTCGGCAAGAGCGGTCTGGAGTATGCCATGGAGGATGAGCTGCGCGGAGAGCGCGGCAAAAAGCGCATCACTACCGATGCACAGGGCAATGTGCTGAGCACCGAGATCATCAAACAGGCGGTGCCAGGCAACACCATCGTCACCACGCTGGACAAGGATCTGCAGCGGGCTGCCATCGAGGGCTGTGCGGAATTTCTGGAGATGGCAAAGAACACCTATGCGCCCGACGAAGGCGGCAGTGCAGACCGTATCTCGGTGGTGGCACAGGACGTCAAGACCGGTGAAATTCTGGCGATGGTCAACTATCCGACCTACGATCTGTCCGACTACTATACCAAGTACAGCGAGCTCAGCTCCGATCCGCTGCACCCGCTGATCAACTACTGCACCCAGGGTATCTATATGCCTGGTTCGATCTATAAGCCGGTGGTCGCCATCGGCGGTATGGCTGCCGGCGTCATCGACGGCGACACCATCATCAACTGCGTGCAGGTCTATGACACCGGAACCTCCTATAATCCGCGCTGTATGGGTCTGCACGGTCCGATCGACGTGCAGTATGCACTGATGGTTTCCTGTAACTATTTCTTCTATGAAACCGGAAACCGCCAGGGCATCGACAATATAGCAAAATATTCCGAGCAGCTGGGTTTGGGTGTTTCCACCGGCATCGAATTGTCCGAGGCTACCGGCCACATCTCCTGTCCGGAATACTATGAGTCGGTGCGTGAGGGTCAGACAGACAGCACATGGACCTCTGGTAACGTATTGCAGTCTGCGATCGGACAGCTGGACAACGCTTACACTCCGATGCAGATGGCAAACTATACTGCCACTCTGGCAAACGATGGCACCAGAATGCGCTCTCATCTGGTCAAATCGGTCGAGTCGTACAACCTGGAGGAAACAATCTCCACCACCGAACCGGAGGTGCTCAATCAGGTAGAGGCAAGTCAGGAGGCCTTTGAGGAGGTTCGTCAGGGTATGGTGCGCGCCTCCCGCGACACCACACTGGGTACCGCACGATACTACTTCGGAGATTATCCGGTAGATGTTGCGGCCAAGACCGGTACTCCTCAGGCGACCGGCGGCGACGATAACGCTACCTTTATTGCCTATGCACCTGCCGACGATCCGGAAATTGCAGTAGCAGTTGTCGTTGAAAAAGGTTACAGCGGCCAGCGTGGTGCGCCGGTTGCAAAGGCAATTTTCAACGAATATTTTGGCTTTACCGACGATGATACACAGACAGAAACTGACCAGCAAAGCACCGACGGTCAGCTGATTCCGTAAAAAGATGGCGCACGCAGAAAAGCGTGCGCCGTTTTTATGCACCCAAAAGAAGAGATACTTTTCTGTTTTAAAGGAACAAATAAATGTGTACTTTGCGAAAAGATAAAGAGAAAATGAGGTGTCGGGTCATTTTTTGGCAGCAAAAAATAGGTGTATTTTTCAACAAAAAAGGAAATTCTCTTAATGTTTTACACAAAAATCAGAGAAAAATGGTTTACAAGACAGAGCAAAAATGATAAACTATAACTACGGAATCCAACCATTATGGCATTAGAATCGACAGCGCAGGGGAACAGCTCTGCGATTTTTTGTGAGATGAGATGCACAAACAGCCGGACAATTTGTTCCGGTCCAGTGGGAAACTGCTTCGAGGAAAAGACAAAATGCATCCGGGGCTTGCTTTGGGGTGTTTTCGTATGATCATAGAGAAAGGAATGAAGTGACAGATGAATATTGGTTTGATTGCCCACGATTCCAAAAAAGAACTGATGGTACAGTTTTGTATTGCTTACTGCGGAGTTCTCAGCCGGCACAATGTCTGTGCAACTGGAACAACCGGAAAGCTAGTGGCAGAAGCAACAGGACTGGATATCCTGCGTTTTCTGAGCGGTTCTCAGGGAGGCGATCAGCAGATCGCAGCCAGAATCGCCTGCAACGAACTGGATCTTCTGCTGATGTTCCGCGACCCGATTACTGTAAAACCAAATGAACTCAACGAGGCAAATATTTTAAGACTGTGCGACGTGCACAACGTGCCGGTTGCAACCAACATTGCCACCGCAGAGGCGCTGATTCATGCACTGGAGCGCGGCGATCTTGACTGGAGAAATATCGGAAATCCAAATGTTTAAGCGGCAAACAGGGTTTGTAAGTTATTTTTGTCTGAGGGAGAATGCCATGGAGGGAAACTGAGTGGCATTCTTTTTTTGTCTGCGATGGGCTTGACCTTTTGGATGGAATGATGTATGATAAAACCATTCCTGAATGATAATTTGATAGACCAAAGGCGTCTGAAACAGGAGGAGTAGCAAAAACACCGTCCGAGCAGAGAGGGTCCTCACCGGCTGAAAGGGACCTGGGAAAAGGCTTTTGCAAAGACACCTGTCGAGCCGAGGCACCTTTTATCAAAAAAGGTGTTTCCGTTTCTCCCGCGTTAAGGGAATAAGGAGCGGTTATCTTGGATAACCGAAATCAGGGTGGCACCGCGTGGAACAACAACGTTTGCTCTTCGTCCCTTGCAGCAAGACTGTGAGGAACGAGGAGCTTTTTTTATGACAGTCAGGAGGAACCAGAATGGAATTGCCGACAATGGCGCTGGGACAGAGCGTCGGAACGCCCGCATTTTCGCTGCGGCTGCATAAAACCGTCCCTGCCCAGCCGGAAAAGGGCTATGTGCCCGCTCTCTATTTTGAGATGGTGGCGCAGGGCATACCGGTGGGACAGTGTGTACTGCGGTTGGGCGACAGCGAGCTGCTTCAGTATGCAGGCCATCTGGGCTATGAGGTGCAGCCGCAGCACCGCGGCAGACATTATGCACTGCGCGCCTGCTGGCTGCTGGTGGGACTGGCGCGCCGGTATGGACTGAGCGAGGTCTATCTGACCTGCGAGCCGGACAACCTTGCTTCCCGCAAAACCTGTGAGGCGCTGGGCGCGCAGCTGGTGCAGAAGCTGGAGGTCCCGCACAACCACGACCTGTACACCCGCGGACGCACCGAGCTGCTGCAATACCGCCTGCAAATGACCGGCAGCATCCTGCCCGCCATCGAGCAGGACCTCCCAGCCATCGCGGCACTGTACGACCGCGTGACGGCGCAGGAGGCGCAGGGAACCAATTATTCCGGCTGGGAAGCAGGAGAATATCCGATGGAATGGACGGCGCGGGAACTGTATGAAGCGGGCGGACTCTACTGTATCCTCGACGGGAAAGGCAGGGTGATCGCCTCGGCGGGCTTTGATAACCGCCACGAGGACTGCTATGACCGTGTGAACTGGCGCAATGACCTGGCCAGTGCGCAGACGCTGTGCATCCACACACTGGCCATCGACCCTGACTGCCGCGGGCAGGGTTTGGGCGAACGGCTGATGCGCTTTGGCTTTGCCAAGGCAAAGGAGCTGGGGCTTTGCGGCATCCGCATCGACACCTGGACACAGAATCTGCCCGCACTGAATCTGTACCACAAGCTGGGCTATACCGATGCGCAGGTGCTGAGCGACGACGTCCACTTTGAGGGCGACACGATGGCCTACCAGTTTTTGGAGTGGTATCCGAAGGAGGAAGGATGATGGAAGGACAAAACACCGCCTGTCTGCGCTATGTCGAACAGGTGATTCTGGACACGGCGCAGCTGTACGGCATCGAGGAGGTGCTCGGCGCTTCCGAGGTGCAGCTGCCGGATTTTCCGCAGCTGGTCGGCTGCTTTGAAGGAGAAAAGCTGGGCGGCGACTTTGTGGTACAAAGTAAGCACACAAGCCCGATGCTGCTGGCGACGCTGACCGATTTCCTGTGCCGGCTGCTCGACCAGCTGGGAATGCAGCCGGTTGCCGTTCGACTGGAAACTGCGGCAGACGACGCGCACAGTCTTGTGCCGATGCTGGAAAAATTGGGAATTTGTTATACTATCAGAGAAAATGACAATAAAAATAACATAAAGTTGACAATAATGGGTCAGCAGGAGCCGTATGGCAGCGTCTGCACCGAGCAAAACGGCGTCCAGGCGAAGGTGCAGACCCAGAAGCTGGCGGCATGGGTATTGCACAACGGCATCGAGCTGCCGCCGCAAAAGGGCTGCACACTTGCCATCACCGCCGCCAAGGCACAGCAGGCGCTGGCGCTGGGACTTGCCCGACAGCTGCGGGAGGAAGGCTTTGTGGTCACGGTGGATGAAACCGACCACGCCGACCGTGTGGGCGCCGCCTTTGTCTGCCGGCTGGACGAAGCATCGGTGCAGGCGGGAACCATCGCGGTGGAGAGCGTGCGCACCGGACGCACCGATCAGGTGCAGCTGAGCGAGCAGGCACTGAGCGCATACATCTACGAACAGACGATGATGGATGCGATGGAACAGGTCGAAAACAGTTTGGAGTCCCCGAAGGAATTTGATTTTTCAAAAGGATTTCATTTGTTTTAAGATAGAGAAAAAAGTACAACAGAATGTCAGTCAAAAAAGGAGAATTGCTATGGCAGAAACAATGAATGGTTTGAAACGAACCAGCTATTGCGGCAGACTGTCCAAGGAAAATATTGGCAAGGAAGAGATCGTCTGCGGTTGGGTACAGAAACAGCGCGACAAAGGTCACCTGATCTTCATCGACCTGCGCGACCGCACCGGCGTAGTCCAGCTGGTATTCGACGACGGCACCGACAGAGAGGTATTTGAGAAGGCAGCCTCGGTCCGCTCCGAGTTTGTGCTGATTGCCAAGGGCGTTGTCCGTCAGCGTGAGGCGGTCAACACCGAGATTTCCACCGGCGAAATCGAAATCTATGTCAGCGAGCTGCGCATCCTCTCCAAAGCGCAGACACCTCCGTTTGAAATCACCGACAAGAGCAAGGTCAAAGAGGAGCTTCGTCTGAAATACCGTTACCTCGACCTGCGCAGAAAGCCGCTGCAGGAAAAGATGATTCTGCGCCACCAGATCGCCAAGGTCACCAGAGATTACTTCTACGAGAACGACTTCATCGAGATCGAAACCCCAATGCTCATCAAGTCCACACCGGAAGGCGCAAGAGACTATCTGGTTCCATCCAGAATCCACCACGGCAAGTTCTATGCGCTGCCGCAGTCTCCGCAGATCTACAAACAGCTGCTGATGCTGTCCGGCTTTGATCGCTATATCCAGCTGGCAAGATGTTTCCGCGACGAGGACCTGCGTGCAGACCGTCAGCCGGAGTTTACCCAGGTCGACCTGGAGATGTCCTTTGTCACTCAGGAGGACATCATGGACATGCTGGAAGGCTATATGCGCCGCCTGTACAAAGAGGTCAAGGGTATCGACATTCCAAAGATGCCGCGCCTGACCTACCATGATGCAATGGAGCGCTTTGGTTCGGACAAACCGGATACCCGCTTTGGCATGGAGATCGTCAACCTCACCGAGCAGGTCAAGGACAGCACCTTCCCAGTCTTTGCAAATGCCATCGCTGAGGGCGGTTCGGTCCGCTGCATCGTAGCAAAGAATGCAGCTGCTACCCTGACCAGAAAGGCCATCGACAAGCTGACCGAGCAGGCAAAGGGCATCGGTGCAAAGGGTCTGGCATTTATCCGCTGGGCAGACGAAAAACCAAACTGCTCCTTTGCAAAATTCATGAGTGAGGAAGAGCTGACTGCACTGCTTCAGACCCTCGGCTGTGAACAGGGCGACGTTGTCCTCATCGTTGCAGACAAGGACCGCGTGGTTCTGCCGGTACTGGGCCAGCTGCGTCTGACCCTGGGCAAACAGCTCGAGCTGATTCCAGAGGGACAGTACAACTTCCTGTGGATCACCGAGTTCCCATTCTTCGAGTGGGATGAGGAGAGCCAGACCTGGCTTGCAATGCACCATCCATTCACTATGCCGCTGGAGGAGTGCCTGCCATACATCGATTCCGACCCAGGTTCGGTTCGCGCACAGGCTTACGACATGGTTGTTAACGGCGTTGAGCTCTTGAGCGGTTCCATCCGTATCACCGACTACGAGCTGCAGCAGAAGATGTTCGAGGCGCTGGGTCTGACCGAGGAGGAAATCCAGCTGAAGTTTGGCTTCCTTGTAGATGCCTACAAGTACGGTGCACCACCGCATGGAGGCGCTGCACTGGGCCTGGACCGCATCGTCATGACCATGTGCGAGTGCGACAACCTGCGTGACGTTGTTGCCTTCCCGAAGGTACAGAACGCAAGCGAGCTGATGAGCCAGTGTCCGTCGATCGTCGATCAGAAGAGCCTGGACGATCTGGCAATCGCCATCACCGAGATGGAAAAGGAAAGCGAAGAATAATCACAACATCAAAAAAGAGCCTGCAAAACGCAGGCTCTTTTTCTCAATGCAAGGTGTGGGAAAGGAAGGATTGCAGTTGAAGTTGAAGCTTTGGATCGAAGGAGAAAAAATCAGGGTGGAGTGCCGTGCAGAGGTAACAAAGGACAGCTTTTCCTTTGCACTGGCAAAATCGCTTGTGCTGACAAAGGCGCTTAACAATCACAAAGAAGTATCTGCACAGGAGGAGGACTGCGACCTGCTGTACCGTCCGCCGATGAAAAGGTATCGGTTTACCCAGCTGCAGCAGGGAGAGCTGGTCATCTGCTATGAAGGCGGGCTGGAGGGTTTGTGGGCGACCGAACACACGCCGCAGGGACCGTATTCCTGCCTGCGGGAGGATGTTTTTGCCTTCAGCCTGCTCAACGGCTGGTATCCGATGGAGGACGATGCAGACCTGTGCGAGGTCGAGGTGCAGGTCGGCAGCGAGTGGCAGATCATCCATGGGCAGTATGATGCAAAGAACAACGTCTGGAACTACCGCCAGATAAATCCGGTGGACTGCAACATCATCGGAGTGCGCAAAGAAGGGTATCATGTCATCGGGGATGAGCAGGTCAGCCTCTTTTTCCCAGACGAACAGATGCGCCGGAAGGTGCAGCCGTATTACCATGGCTATCGTCAAATCGCAGACTTTTACCGCACCTTATATGGAACCGACAGGATGGGAAGGATGACACTGTTTTTCCTGCCGGACACGGGAGAGGACTTTGGCGGATACAAGCGGGACGGGCTGATTGTATTCACCGCCGTCAAACAGGATGTCGCGTCGGCGCTTCACCACATTGCGCACGAGCTGGCGCACAGCTATGCCCAGGGTGCGGATTGTTTCAGCTGGGAGGACTGGCTCAACGAAACGCACGCCGAATGGAGCGCACTTTTGTACGAGCTGGAACAGGACGAAGCCTTCTTTGAGCGCTGCCTTGCAAAGACAAGGGAGACCTATGGGGACAGAGCGCTTTGTCTAAAGGATAACGGCGAAGGTCATTCGGAGTTTGTCCATGAAGCAGGCGTGCTTGTCTACGAAAAGGTGTACCGTCGGTATGGAGCGGACAGCATCCGCACGATGTTAACGACCTTTGACCGGTTACAGGAAAAGAACACGAAAAACTTTTTGCAGGCGCTGCGTCAGCAGGGAAAGACAGAGCTTGCAGAAATGGTGGAAAGCTATTGCTAGGGCAGATAGAAAATTTTCCTTGACATCCCTTGCGCTTTGCGTCATCCTGATAGGGAGAAACGATGGAGAGAGGAAGGATGATAATGATGAAAACACTGTATGTTTCGGATGTGGACGGCACGCTCTACCGCGCAGGAGTGGACCACCTGCGCCCGCAGACCGCCGAACTGTTCTCCCGCCTGCTGAAGGAGGGAGTGGCGCTGACGGTGGCGTCAGGACGCAATCTGTACGGCGTGTGGGAGCTTGCCCACGGCTGCGGTATCACGCTGCCGGTCATCGCCTACAACGGCGCCGCCATCTATGACTTTGCAAGCGGACGCACCCTCAAAACTTTCCCTATTCCTGCCGACAGCGCCGCTATGCTGTGCGAGGTGTTTGACCGTGTGGGCGCACCTTTCAAAGCCTGCACCTTTGTGCCGCAGGAAGGACGCTGCCTCACCATTCGGGTCAACGGCTACCAGACCACCATGGGATTGGACGGACCGGTCAATCCGCAGACCGGCCTGCTGCTCGACGAGCCGGTGACGGCGGCGCACAGTCGAGAGATTTTGTGCGGAGAGGTGCTGTTTGTGGGTACCCACGGTCCTCGCAGCCAGATGCAGCCGCTGTACGAGGCGGCAAAGGACCTTGCCGGCGTGGAGGCGGTGCTGCATTGCAGCCCTTATCATCCTGACCGCTGGTTTGTGGACATCGGCTCGGACAAAGCAGGCAAGGGAACAGCGGCGCTCTTTTTAAAGGAGCAGCTGGGCGCACAGGAGCTGGTCACCTTCGGAGACAACCACAACGACCTGCCGATGCTTCGGATGGCCGACCGCAGCTACACCGTTCCCGAAGCGCCCGACGAGGTCAGGGCATCGGTGACCGGCGTGTTGAACGACGATCCCGACTGCGTGCTGAAGTTTATTCTGGAGGAGATTCAGCGGTAGTCCTCAAGTTGGCAGCCGGAGAGGCAGTTGCGGATCTCGGTTTCTCCGGTCGGAAGGCGCAGACCGCACTGGCTGCATTCCTTCCAGCGGATGGCGCGGGTGTGCTGACAATAGGGATCGCGGATGCAGGTTTCCCGCTGGGCCTCCCAGTAGTAGTCCCAGCTTTCCTGCACAGTGCAGTCCTCGCGCTGCGAATCCCAGTAGTAGAACCAGACGTGCTGGCAGCTGTCCGTCGCTGCATCCGCCAGCTGGCAGGCACTGCCGCCGCAAGGCTCAGCGGGAACGTCGGATGCAGCCGGAAGTGTACCCAGCGACACCAGGACGGCACAGCAGGCGGCAAGCGAGAGGGAGAGAAGGAAGGATTTTTTTGCTTTCATAGCAGAGCCTCCTTTCAAGGTGACAGAGGGATTCTATCTTGTTAAGAAAAGCATACTAAAAAAATTGACAAAAGTCAATGATAGAGAAAACAACCATACCAGAGATTGACGGGAGGGATTTTCGATGAAATATGACATTCTGCTTTTGGACGCCGACGAAACGCTGATGGACTTTCCCGATGCCGAGCATCAGGCACTGGTGCGAACCTTCGGCGAGCACGGGCTTAGCTTTGATGAGCAGATCGACCAGCTGTATCAGTCGATCAATCAGGGACTGTGGCGGCAACTGGAGCGCGGAGAGATCACCAAGGATGAGCTGCTGGCAGCGCGCTTTGCGCGGCTGTTTGAAGCGCTGCACATCGAGGGCATCGACAGCGACGAGTTTAACCGCAAATACCTGTACAATCTGGGCTTTGGCAGCAGGACGATGCCCGATGCGCTGGAGACCTGCCGCGCACTGCACCAGCTGGGCTGCCGGCTGTATGTGCTGACCAACGGCGTGTCGGCTACCCAGCGCCGCCGGCTGGGAGCAAGCGGGTTGATGCCCTATCTGTCGGACATCTTTGTATCGGAGGAAGCCGGTCAGCCAAAGCCGGCGCTTGCGTATTTTCAATATGTTTTTGAGCGCATCCCAGAGTTTGAGCCATCCCGTGCGCTGATGGTAGGAGATTCGCTGTCCTCGGACATGGAAGGAGCGCGCCGCGCAGGACTGGACGCCTGTTGGTTTAACGCAAAGGGTCTTATCAACGAGAAGGGAATTCCGATTCGCTACGAGATCGCGGCGCTGCCGGAGCTGATTGGGATTGTCGAGGGTTAGTGGAGGAGCGGCTCTTCCACGCCGCAGTTGTTTTTTGCAGGGAAGTCCCTACAAGACCTATTTGCAGGGTGGCTACCCGCCCCTGCACCCCGGGGTCCATTTCCTGTCGCGAGGAAATGGACGAAAGGCGCGCCAAAAACCTCCTGGTTTTTGGATTTCCAGCGAAAGGGGCAAGCCCCTTTTGAAACCCCATGCTCCCAAGGGAGAATTTGCAACGACGTAACCGCCCACTGCCCTAAGTAGTAGGTGCAAAGCCTAACAACCTCTTACTTACGGGGAAGATAGGGGGAGAGAACTTCGCAAGGCGAAGTTCCCGAGGGGAGAATCCCCTTGGAGGAGAATCCAAAGAGGATACCTCCTCTTTGGCGAATCTTTGGTTCCTTTCTTTTCGAGAAGAAAGGAACCTCGGGCGCGGGCTGAGTAGGCCCGCAACGTCCTTGCAGAAAGTTTGGAGAATGGACTTTGTCCATTCTCGGGACCGCACATAAAAAAGTAAGACAATGCAGAAAGCAGAGGTGCGGTCTTTCCTCGTGAAAGGAAAGTAATCGCGGGTGTGGGCCGCGTAGGCCCGCAAAAAGAGGTTCGCAGGGACTACCCTGCAACAAAGCCCCGCAGGGACTACCCTGCAAAAAAGAAGCGGCGAAGGACGATGCCCTCCGCCGCAAATGGTCGTGCAGGAACTTCCTGCAAAAAGAAACATCCCCGTACATTGGTACGGGGATGAAATTTGTTAAAGCGTTTTAAAGAAGTTGTCCAGCAACTTTTGCTGCTCTTCATCCAGACGGCTCCACAATAGCAGATGTTCCTTCTGCGCAGGAGTGAGAAAGATAGGTTCGTTTTCCTCTGCAAAAAATTGAGATAAGCTGATGTGAAACGTCTTGCAGATCGCCTCGAGAGTGGGAAGCGTTGGAGCTGTGTTTCGGTCAAAAATTTTGGTGATGGTGGATTGAGAAAGGCCGGATTCTTTGGCAAGCCGGTATTCAGACCATCCTCTCTGCTCCATCAGTTGACGAATCCGTTGTTGTACCGTCATCAAATGACCTCCTTTTGCTATCTCCATTATAAAAGTTTTGCTTTAAAGAAAATAGTATATATCTGTCTTGCAATTATATTCTTGTAAGACTATAATGGAGATACACCAGTACGTTTGGAGGAGAGGTAATGAAATGTCGGCAGAAAAGAAATGATAATATTTTACAGCGAATAGCAGACTTGCATCATGTCAGCGTAGAAGAAGTCAGGAAAGAAATTGATCAGGCAGTTGCACTTGCGCGAAGTAATCCAGATCCGCAGGTACAGGAGATTTGGAAAAAATTGCTAAAGGAATATCCTGAACCGACCGCAGAGCAGGTGATTTACTATTTTGCAAATCAGATCAAGAAAGAAGAAAAGTTTGGAGTATAAAAAATACAGCAGGCGAACAGCCTGCTGTATTTTTTATCTGCGAAAAAAGAATTTTTAAAAGATCGGTCCCCACAGCGTCTCCTTTTCTTTGGGAGGCGCTTTTTTGGACATGATGTCCAAAATAACGTGGTCAGTCGGCGACATGCCCTCCGAGCTGACTCGTCCCATGTTCTGCATCGTTTCTTCGACGCTGGGCGAAATGATGCCGTTGTCGTCCGGCAGAATGACGCCGTTTTTGGCAAACAGCGCCGCCCGTACCGCACTGGCTGCGGCAGTCGATAACTTGAGCGCACAGCCTTCCTTGGCGCCGTCGCAGATCATGCCGGTGATGTCGCCCGCCATGTTCTTGATGGCGCCGGCAATCTCATGATGACCGCCGCCCATCAGCATACAGATGGCTGCCGCTGCACCGGTGGCAGCAGCAACTCCGCAGCCGCACATGCCGGACAGACGTCCCGAAAAGTTTTTGATGTAGATGGTGATCAGACACGACAGCGCCAGCGCCTGTAAGGTGCGCGTTTCGCTGGCCTGCAGACGTTCTGCAGCGCGCATGACCGAGACGATGGCAGCGATGCCGTGGTTGCCGCTGCCCGAACAGGTCATGATCGGGATAAAGCTGCCCGATACCCGCACATCTGCTGCCGCCGCGGTGTAAATCTGCAGGTCGGTGGACAGGCTGTCTTCCAAAATTCCCTGCTGCAAAAGGTCGTTGAGCATGCCGCCTGCTCCCATGCCTGGACGGTTTTTCAGTCCCCAGCGGGCAGCCTGCAGGTTCATGTCGCCGCCCTGACGCATCAGTGTCAGCTCCTGCGGCTGCATCTCCAGCACATTTTCCAGCATCTCGTCCAGCGTTACCTCCATCAGCCGCACGCAGGCCAGCTGTGCATCCTGACCGCCGCTGCGTCCGGAGCGGATGATCTGTCCGTCATGCTCCAGCAGGGTGATGTTGGTGTGGCTGTTTTCGATGATGCAGCGTCCGCGTCCGCTCTGTCCGATGCAGATGGCCTCGATATACAGCGATTTGTCGTGGTGGGTGATATGTACCGTCACTGCGCCCGAGTCGATCAGCTTGCGGCAGGCAGCGGCACTTTGTCCGCCGGCAGAAGACAGAGCTTCCAGCCCTTTGTGAAAGTCGCCGCCGACTGCGCCCAGTGCTGCTGCCGCGGCGATGCCCTTCTGCGAAAAGCCCGGGATGCCCACCGACAGACAGTTTTTGTAGATGCTGGGGCTGACGTTCAGCTCGATTTTACGGGTTTGGATGCGGTTATTATCCGAGGCGGCCGCACAGCACAGCGCTACTGCACCAGGTTCGGTCACACCCAGGGAAGGAATAACCTCCTGACGGAGGATTTCCAAATAGTCCTGTTTTTTCATAGAGGTCCTCTTTTCTCACTTTCCCCACCGGTTCAACCGAGATGTTGAAAAAATACCGTGGGAGGAATATAAATACAAATATTATGTAAAATCGTAGCATTGCAGGCCCAAAAAGTCAAGACGCAGAGACGACGGATTTTAGACAAAAGAAAAAAGCCCCCATCGGGTGAATCGGGGGCACAGTGAATGATCTATTTGGATTTGGAGAGGGTCTGAGGCAGGGTGGACGGCTGTTTCTGGGAGGTGTTTTCGGTGTAGAAAACCTGCCATTTTTCGCAGCTCTGGCAGCAGCGCAGGAGGACGCTGTCGCCCTGTTTGTCGGTGACGTCAAAGTACATCCAGTCGTGACGGTGGTCGGCATCGACGGCCTTGGACGGTTGTGCATTCAGCTTGTCGGCAAGTTCCTCGACGGTCAGCTTGGAGAGGGTGCAGCGAAACTGTACGATTCCATAGGAGCTGTAGTCAAACTCGATGTCGAGTTTTTTGTCCTCTGCAAAACGGCTCAGTGCATTTTCCTCCCACAGCGTTTGGATGCGGCGGTTGTTTTCCTCCACCGCGGCGTCGTAGATGGCCATGGCCTCGTCCGAGCCTTCGATGTTGTAGGTCAGCTCACCGTTTTCGATGGTTTTTTCAAAGGTAAGACCTGCAAAGGTCATCAGGTCCTCCTGGGTTGCAGGGGCGTCCAGCTTGCTGCTTTGAGCGACACGGGTCTGCGGGTCAGCCTGTTCATACGGCTCCCAGTAATAATCCATCAGGAGCATATTCAGATAATCCTTGTCCTGAAGGGTTGTGATGACCTCCTCGGGAGAAAGGGTGGTCAGATATTCGACCAGCTTTTCAGCAGCGCGAGGTGTTTGTGCGGTGGAACCGGCAGGATCGGCAAAGGCAACCATGCTGCCCGAAACGGACAGAGCGGCAGCGAGCAGAATCGAAGCAAATGGACGAATCTTTTTCATAATGAATGGCCTCCTTGTAAAGCTCCTTTGCAGTTTGTTGTTTTTAGCTTCTGCCTTTAGAATAGACGATTCCATTACAAAAGTCAATGAGCGTTTCATGCAACAAATTTGTTGCATGAAACGCTCATTGACAAATGGAAAACAGGGGATTCTAACCGAGAAATGCAGCGGGTTTGCAGCAGATTGCCTCCAACTACCGACCAAGGTGAGGAAGGAGAAGGAGAACAAACACCACCTCCGCCGCCAGAAGAGGAAAAGCCGCCGATTCTTTTAGATTATACAGATGGTCCTGAAAAAGATAATGATTAAACGAGAAACAAATTAAAAGTATCTTCCGCATATTCTTGTACTGCCAGACAACTTTTTTCCCGTTCCATAGCTTTGTGAACATAATATGCGGTCGTAAGCAGTTCTTTACTGCGTTCGTCCTGTCCAAGCTCATGGAGAGCACAAGCCTGATTGTGCAGCAATCCGCCAAGCATTCGACAGCGATTGTATTCCACACAGCATTTTCTTCCCAGTTCCGCAACCTCAATACATTCTTCATAACGGCGTTCTCTGCCCAGCAAACGGGAGTAGTTGTAGGCAATCAGCGGCAGCAGCATTGCCCGCGCCTCCACGTCCACAAAGCGGCTCTGGATGTTGCGCAGCAGCTGGCGGTAGATGTCGATGGCAAGCCGGCGCTGGCCATCCTCCGAGTAGGTGATGGCCAGCTGGTTGATGAGCTTCAGCTCCTCGACGCCCAGCAGCCGGCGCTCGATGCTGTCCAGCGAAAAGTTTGGCACCGTCAGCCCGATGGCCTCGGTCAGCAGAGCGCGCTCCTCGGCACAGCTGTATTCCACCCGCTGTCCGTCCTCTATTCTGCCAGCAATCGCCCGTGCACGCAGCACAAACTGGCGTACGATCCGGTCTTTGGAGTCGATGGCAGCTTCCAGCCGGTCAATTTTTTGCAGCGCCTCGAGGTAGTTGTGGCTGGCATTGCAGGACACAATCTCCTTTTGCAGCTGCACGATGGTATAGTTGCGGTCGCTCAGCGGGAGCAGCAGCGGTTCCTCCGGCATACCCAGCCGTCCCAGCAGCATGCTCATCAAACTGTATGAAGGCTGGGTCAGTCCGCGCTCGATGCGCGACAGGGTGGATTTGTCGCAGATGCCGTCGCACAGGTCATCCTGCGCGATGCCAAGCTCCTCGCGTTTATGCTTGATAAAATAGCCGATATGGCAGGTTTTCAAGCCGATCACCTCCTGTTTTCCCCATTATACCATAATTGTAGCAACTTTGCGAACCGGTTTTACAGGGAGGGTTTCTGCAAAGCCACACTTTCTCCGAACATTCTGCTGAACCTTTTTGCAGGGTAGTTCCTGCGAGAATCTTGCGGGCTTACTCAGCCCGCACCCGAGGTTGGATTGCAGGGTAGTCCCTGCGAGACTCTTTTGCAGGGGGGCTCCCCGCCCCTGCACCCCGGGGTTACTTTCCTTTCACGAGGAAAGTAACCAAAGG
>OWID01000056.1_pt1 | contig 61511 bp, 57 predicted proteins | sample 1732661 | NCBI WGS metagenome assembly OWID01 (sample SAMN05065739, study PRJEB22554) | human gut metagenome | biome: ENVO:2100002; feature: ENVO:00000062; material: ENVO:00002003 | host: Homo sapiens | place: USA
GCACATCCCCTCGGGAACTTCGCCTTGCGAAGTTCTCTCCCCCTGTCTGCTCCGCCAGCGGGAGGATGTCAGGTTTTGCACCTGCCGCTTCGGGTAGCAAGTAGCTACAGCATTACAAACTGCAAAAGCCTGCAATGGTTCGGAGAAGGAAACTTTGTTTCCTTCTCAAAAAAAGAGAGCCTTCCCTTCGGAAGGCTCTCTTTTATCACCTTAGTTATTCTTGTCGCCTTTTTCGCGCACCAGCATCCGAATCGGCGTTCCCTCAAATCCGAAGTTCTCGCGGATCTGGTTTTCCAGATACCGCTGATAGGAGAAGTGGAACAGCTCGGAACGGTTGACAAAGCAGGCAAATGTTGGTGGTCTGGTGGACACCTGGGTCATGTAGTAGATCTTCAGGCGCTTGCCCTTGTCGGACGGCGGCTGTACTCTGGCAGTCGCATAGTTGAGCATGTCGTTGATCATACCGGTGGAGATACGGCGGGCGTTCTGCTCGTCCACCTTTTTAATCAGCTCGTACAGCTTATCGACGCGCTGACCGGTCATCGCCGAGATAAACACCATCGGCGCATACGGCATGAAGCTGAAGTCGATATCCAGCTGTTTTTTCATCTCCTGCATGGTCTTGTCGGTCTTATCCTCAACGGCATCCCACTTGTTGATAGCGATGATGCACGCCTTGCCCTGCTCATGGGCATAGCCGGCAATCTTGGAGTCCTGCTCGCTGAAGCCCTTGGTGGCGTCGATCATAATGATGCAGACGTTGGAACGGTCCACCGCCATATAGGCGCGCAGCACGCTGTATTTTTCGATCGACTCCTCGACCTTGCTCTTGCGGCGGATGCCGGCGGTGTCGATAAACACAAACTTGCCGAATTCATTCTCGATGACCGTATCGGTGGCGTCGCGGGTGGTACCGGCGATATCCGAAACGATCACCGCTTCGCGTCCGGCGATGCGGTTGACCAGCGAGGATTTTCCCGCATTCGGACGGCCGACGATAGCGACGGTGATGCTGTCGTCGCCGTATTCCTCGTCGTCGGAGAAGTTGAGGTGTTCATACACTGCATCGAGCAGGTCACCGGTGCCATGACCATGGACCGAGGAAACCGCAATCGGTTCACCCAGGCCGAGGTTGTAAAACTCATAGAATTCAGGCGGAGGATCACCGATGCCGTCGCACTTATTGACGCACAGCACGATCGGCTTGCCGCTTTTTTGCAGCATGGTAGCGACCTCCTGGTCGGTAGCGGTGATGCCGGTTTTCATATCGACCACCAGGATGATGACCTCGGCGCTCTCGATGGCCAGCTGTGCCTGACGGCGCATCTGGGAGAGGATAATGTCATCGGAATAAGGTTCGATACCGCCGGTATCGACCAGCATGATTTCATGGTTGCGCCATTCACAGGCGGCATAGATACGGTCGCGGGTAACGCCAGGGGTATCCTCGACGATGGAAAGGCGCTGACCGATCAGTTTATTAAAGAGGGTGGATTTACCGACGTTTGGTCGGCCCACCACAGCGACTACGGGTCTGACTGCCATAGAGTACCTCACTTTCTGTTTTATAGTTTTATGAAGGGGCTGCGCCCCTTCTCCGAACATTCTGCCAAATCTGGTTGCAGGGTAGTCCCTGCATGACTCTTTTTTGCGGAGCACCGCGCTCCACACCGCGGTGCTTTTGTAGGGAACCTCCCTACACCCACCATGCGGGTCTACGCGACCCGCACCCGCGGGTATCTTTGCAGGGTAGTCCCTGCATGACTCTTTTTGCAGGGAGGCTTCCCGCCCCTGCACCCCGGGGTTACTTTCTTTTCGAAAAGAAAGTAACCAAAGATTCGCCAAAGAGGAAGTGTCCTCTTTGGAAACACCTCTGGAGGGGCACATCCCCTCGGGAACTTTGCTCCGCAAAGTTCTCTCCCCCTGACTTCCCCATTAGCAAGTAGATATTAGGCATTGCCTCTACCACTTCGGGCAGCAGGTGGTCACGTCGAGCGCATTTTCTGCCGATACAGTGGGGGATCAAAGGGGGTCAAGCCCCTTCGTGAAGTTTTTCAAACTTCCGAGGTCAAGGAACCAGGTGGTTCCTTGTGTGCTCTTTGTGAAACTTTCTTCACACAAAAAAGTTTCCGCGGGTGTGGGCCGCGTAGGCCCACAAATCAAGTTCACAGGAACTACCCTGCAAAATTGACCGCGGGTGTGGGCTGCGTAAGCCCACATTGTTCTTGCAGGAACTTTCCTGCAAGAAGATAAGGGGTTTTAAGAAGGGGACGTTCCCCTTCTTGTTTTATAATCCCAGGATGCGGTCCAAAAGCTCGAAGCCGTCGTTCTCCACCGGAATCACTTCTCCCAGCTTCTCCCGTACCTGCTCGATGGTCACATCGTCCAAAAACTTGTCCTGCTCGTGCCGCAGCATGTTCGCCGGAATCAGCAGCGCGTCGCCCAGCTCTACTCCGTCCAGCTGCCCCAGCAGATCCTGTCCGGTCACCAGTCCTGCTACCGTGATGGTGTGACCGAAAAAGTCGTTGACAATCTTTTTCACCTGCACCTGTACCTGCGGGAACTTTTCCACTACCCGCTGTGCAAAATCCTGCATCATCGGATAGGCCAGCTCGCCGGTGGCGATGGTCACCTTGCGCGGCGCAGGCGTGCGGTCCTCCTGCTCCAAAGCCAGAGCAAAGTCGTGCTGCATCAGCGTCATCATGCCCACGCCGTTTTCCAGCTGGGCAAATTCTTCGTAAAATTCGTACGACGGGAACGGTCTGCCCGCCAGCAGATAAAATTCGTCCGAAGCATATGCCACCCGCGCGCCGTACTCCTGCAAAAAGCGGTCGCCCCAGCGCTCCAGCGTGTCGATGACTTCGCGCGCCTCGTCGGCGGTGAAGGAGCGCAGCGGCTCCAAGCCTTCGCGATGACAGGTCAGTCCCACCGGCACGACGGCGATGCTCTGGACATTCTCTCCCAGTTTTGCCAGCTCGGACAGGCTGTATTCCAGCTCTGCTCCGTCGTTATAGCCAGGGCACAGCACCATCTGGGTGTTGACCTTGATGCCGCCCTCGGTCAGCATCCTGACAAAATCCAGCGCCTTGCCTGCAAAGGGGTTCTTCATCATCTTTACCCGCAGCTCTGGGTTCATGGTGTGCACCGAGATGTTGATCGGGCTGATGTGCATCTTGATGATGCGGCGGATGTCGTCCTCCTTGAGGTTTGTCAATGTGGTGTAGTTGCCAAACAGGAAGGACATTCTTGTGTCGTCGTCTTTAAAGTAGAGGCTCTGGCGCATTCCCTTGGGGGTCTGATCCACAAAGCAGAAGATGCATTTGTTTTTGCAGCCCATCTGTTTGTCCATCAGGTAGGTTTCAAACACCAGTCCCAGGTCGTCATATTCGTCCTTGTCCACCACGGCGGTGCGCAGCTTTTTGTTTTCGTCGCACAAAAGGATCTCCAGGTGCTCATCGGTCATATAGAACCGATAGTCCAGCACGTCGGTGATCGCGTTGCCGTTGATGCTGATGAGGGTATCTCCCTTGTGGATTCTTGCACGGCGCGCAGGGCTTCCAGGCTCCACGCTGGTGATTCTTACTGCCATCTGTTGCCCCTTTCTTTTCTACACAAAAAAGAGCAGCAAGGGAAACGCCGCCCCCTCACTGCCCTTTGTTTTCTCAGTTCAAATGGTTCCCCAAGATGGAGGAATTAGTCCATTTTGATAACTTCTCTGCCTTTGTAGTAGCCGCAGTGGCCGCATACTTTGTGAGGAGCTTTCAGCTCACCGCACTGTGGGCAGATGGAAAATGCTGGTGTGTCGAGTTTCCATACATTGGAACGTCTTTTGTCTCTGCGTGCTCTGGATACTTTTCTCTTCGGTACTGCCATGATTGCATCTCCTTAAAATGATTATCGTAAATTGTTCAACGTTAAAAAGGGTTTTGGCCTTAATCCTCAGGCCATTCCAAGTTGTCAAATGCTTTGACACGGCGCGGATTCCATTCGGGCTCCTGACAATCGCACTGTTTCTCATTGAGATTACAGCCGCAGATCGGACACAGACCCTTGCAGTCCTCCGAACACAGCATCCTGATTGGTAGCTCAAGAAGTATGTCGTCCTGTGCAAGTTCATCCAGGTCCAGAACGCCGTTTTCGCAGACGATGTAATCATCGTCCTGTTGCTGGTGAAGCTGTTTGACAATGGTGTGGAAAAACTCCTGATGTTTTTCCTGCTTCACCGGAGCAAGACATCTGGCACAACTTGCGGAAAGGGTATAATCGGCGGTAAAGCGCACCGTAACGATGCCCGCACGATTTTCTGCCTGACCGCGGATGATGACCGGCGACCCAAAAGGGCGGTCTCCCCACTGCTCTATCTCGCTCAGATCCAGCGTCTGCTCAAACGGCAGGGTCTGTTCTGCGCCATCGAACAATTTTTTCAGGTCAAGCTGCATAGTAACTTCCTTTCCCAATACAACTCTGCAGCAGCTTTGCTTCGGTCCTGCTGCAGCACAAACTGATCCCGTCAGCTCCGCCAGAAGCCGACCTTTCTAGGACAGACTTATCCCTCCGAATCAGTCCGTAACAGGAATTATTATAGTATCCCGCGGCGCTTTTGTCAACACTTGTCCGGCGATTTTTTCGCCTATTTATGCAGTTTTTTTACTTTTCTGCAACTTGAACAAATTCGGGGAGGCAAATACTCTTTTCCTTCATAATCTTTTGTCGCAGGAAGGTCCCTGCGGGAGCTTTTTTTTGCAGGAGGGTTCCTGCATGACCTCTTTTTCGCAGGAGGGTTCCTGCATGAACCTTGCGGGCCTACTCAGCCCGCGCCCGAGGTTCCTTTCTTCTCGAAAAGAAAGGAACCAAAGATTCGCCAAAGAGGAAGTTTCCTCTTTGGATTCTCCTCTGAGGGGCACATCCCCTCGGGAACTTCGCGAAGCGAAGTTCTCTCCCCCTGTCTGCTCCGCTGGCAAGCAAATGTCAGGTTTTGCAGCTACTACTTCGGGCAGCATGAAGTTACGTCGTTGCAGATTCTCTCTTAGGAGTGGGGTTTCAAAAGGGGCTTGCCCCTTTCGTGAAGTTTTTCAAACTTCTGAATTCCAAAAACCAGGAGGTTTTTGGTGTGCTCTTTGTGAAACTTTCTTCACACAAGAAAGTTTCCGCGGGTGTGGGCCGCGTAGGCCCACAAATCGGCTCTGCAGGGACTTCCCTGCAAAAAACTTTGCAGAAAGTTCGGAGAAGGAGCACAGCTCCTTCTCATGCCTGCGCTGGCAAAAAGATGATTTCGCAGGATGTACGAGCGCAGGCCTGAGTTACACTCCTTCACCATACAAAAAAAGTCCGCCCTCTTGTGAGGGCAGACTTTTCTGTATGGTGTATTCGTTTTAGTCTCTGAAGTAGTCGACAGCGCCAGCAAACATCTTCTGATCCTTGTTGCCTTCGACGTTGCGATAGAGGTCTGCGGTGTAACGCTCGCTGTGACCCATCTTGCCGAAGACTCTGCCGTCCGGAGAGGTGATGCCTTCGATTGCATCCACCGAGCCGTTTGGATTGAAGCGGTAGTCCAGGGTTGGATTGCCGCTGAGATCGACGTACTGGGTCGCAATCTGTCCGTTTTCTGCCATCTTCTTGACCAGTTCCTCGCTGGCAACAAAGCGGCCTTCACCGTGAGAAATAGCGATGGTGTGAATGTCGCCAACCTTGGTGTGCATCAGCCATGGGGACTTGTTGGAAGCGATTCTGGTCTGTACCAGACCGGACTGGTGACGGTTAATCAGGTTGTAGGTCAGGGTCGGGCAGGTGTCGTCGGTGGTGATGATCTCGCCGAATGGAACCAGTCCCAGTTTGACCAGTGCCTGGAAGCCGTTGCAGATACCGCACATCAGACCGTCACGGTTCTTTAACAGCTCCATGACTGCCTCGGTGATCTGTGGGTTGCGGAAGAAGGAGGTGATGAATTTTGCCGAGCCTTCCGGTTCGTCGCCGCCCGAGAAACCGCCTGGGATAGCGATGATCTGGGTCTTTTCGATCATCTCTTTCATCACTGCAACCGACTCGGCGATCTGCTCGGAGGTCTTGTTGCGGATAACAACGATGTTTGCTTTTGCACCGGCGCGCTCAAATGCGCGGGCTGTATCGTATTCACAGTTGGTGCCCGGGAATACCGGAATCAGTACCTGTGGCTGTGCAACCTTGACAGCTGCATGGCTGTGCTCGCTGCACTCGTAATTATAGGTAGGAACGATGATCTTTGGAGTCTTGGTGATGCGTGGGTAAACCGGCTCAAGTTTTGCCTCCCAGATCTTTTCCATCTCGTCAAGGTCAATCACTTCGTCGCCGATGGTGATGGTGTATTCCTTGGTGGTATGGCCGATGAGTTTTGCATCGGTTGCAACCTCCTCGGCTGTCTCAAAGACAAATGCGCCGTAGCATGGTTTAAACAGGTGGTGCATCTTTTCAGGAGCAGCAAAACCGATGCGGTTGCCCAGTCCCATCTTGAACAGTGCTTCGCCCAGACCTTTAAAGCCGAGGGTGCTGACTGCTTTGACCTTGCCGGAAGCGATCAGGCTCTGCATCTGATCGAATACCTTGCGAACACTCTCAAAGACCGGCAGACCATTCTCGTCATACTCCGGTGCCAGCAGGTAGACGTTGTCGCCTGCTGCCTTGAACTCGTCGGTGACGGTCTTGCTTGCCTTGCCGACCGATACTGCAAAGGAGATGAGTGTCGGTGGAACATGGATATCCTCAAACGAACCGGACATCGAGTCCTTACCGCCGATAGCGCCGCAGGAAAGTTCGAGCTGTGCCTTGAGTGCGCCCAGCAGTGCCTGGAATGGTTTGCCCCATTTTTCTGCATCGGAGCCGATCTTCTCAAAGTATTCCTGGAAGCTCAGCCAGCATTTTTCTCTCGAGCCGCCTGCAGCGATGACCTTTGCAATCGACTCGATGACTGCCAGCATTGCGCCCTTGTATGGGTTCTGCTCGGAGATATATGGGTTAAAGCCCCATGCCATGATCGAGCAGGTATCTGTTTCACCAAAGCGAACCGGAATCTTTGCAACCATTGCCTGTGCCGGTGTCAGCTGTCTTTCGCCGCCGAATGGCATGACGACGGTGTTTGCACCGATGGTCGAGTCAAAGCGTTCGCTCAGACCCTTCTGGGAGCAGACGTTGAGGTCGCCCACAACCTTTGCAAAGCGGTCATGCAGCGAAACGCCCTTGCCGCAGCAGCACTTGCACTGGTTTTCCTGGGCAGATTTTACGATAACTTTTGTATATTTTGGAGCGCCGTTGGAATTTAAGAAAGCTCTGGACAGATCGACGATCTGTTTGCCGCGCCAGAACATCACCAGTCTTGGGTCCTCGGTGACCTCTGCAACGACGGTTGCCAGCAGGTTTTCCTTGTCGGCAGCTGCCATGAATTTTTCTACGTTTTCCTTTGCGACAACGACTGCCATACGCTCCTGCGATTCGCTGATGGCAAGCTCGGTGCCGTCCAGACCGTCGTACTTCTTCGGCACAAGGTCGAGGTTGATCTTCAGTCCGTCTGCCAGCTCACCGATAGCTACCGATACACCGCCTGCACCGAAGTCGTTGCAGCGTTTGATCATGCGGGTGACCTCGCCGTCGCGGAACAGACGCTGAATCTTTCTTTCCTCCGGTGGGTTGCCCTTCTGAACCTCGGCGCCGCAGCTGGAGAGGGATTCTACGTTGTGGGATTTGGACGAACCGGTTGCACCGCCGCAGCCGTCGCGTCCGGTCTTGCCGCCCAGCAGGATGATGACGTCGCCTGGCATCGGTTCCTCACGGACAACGTTTGCCGCCGGAACTGCGCCGACAACTGCGCCGACCTCCATACGTTTTGCAACGTAGCCTGGGTGGTACAGCTCATGTACCTGTCCGGTTGCCAGACCGATCTGGTTGCCGTAGGAGCTGTAACCGGCTGCTGCTGTGGTGACGATCTTCTTCTGTGGAAGTTTGCCCTTGATGGTATCCTCAAATGGAGTCAGCGGGTCGCCTGCGCCGGTGACACGCATTGCCTGATAAACATAAGCACGGCCGGACAGTGGGTCACGGATCGCGCCGCCCAGACAGGTAGCTGCACCGCCAAACGGCTCGATCTCGGTCGGGTGGTTGTGGGTTTCATTTTTAAACTGCAAGAGCCAATCCTGTTCTTCTCCGTCGACATCGACCTTGATCTTGACAGAGCAGGCGTTGATCTCCTCGGACTCGTCGAGGTCTTTGAGCAAACCCTGTTTCTTGAGGGCTTTTGCACCGATGGTTGCCAGATCCATCAGGGTCATCGGTTTGTTTTTGCCGGCATGAACGGTCTTTCTCAGTTCGAGGTACTCGTTGTAAGCGTTTTTGATGTAGTCGCTCTCGATTTCCACGTCCTCAATCTGGGTGGAGAAGGTGGTGTGGCGGCAGTGATCCGACCAGTAGGTGTCAATCATGCGGATCTCGGTGATGGTCGGAGTACGTTTTTCGGTTTCTTTAAAGTATTTCTGGCAGAAGGTGATATCGCCCAGATCCATTGCCAGACCGTAGTGATTGATAAAGTCCTTGAGTCCCTGCTCGTCCAGCTCGCAGAAGCCTTCGAGGACAGCGACATCAGCCGGAACATCAAACGGAGTGTGCAGGGTTTCTGCCTGCTCGAGGGATGCTTCCATCGACTCGACAGGGTTGATCAGGTGCGCCTTGATGCGGGCAAGCTCTGCGTCGCTGACGCCGTCGATGACATAGACCTTGGCGGAAGCGACGGTCGGACGGTCGTGCTGGGTGGCCAGCTGGATACACTGAGCGGCGGAATCTGCACGCTGGTCAAACTGACCTGGCAAAAACTGGACGGCAAATACCTTTTGCTCCGCTGCCAGCGCAGGCAGGGCATCATAGACATTGTCCACCTGTGGTTCGGAGAAGATGGTCTGTTTTGCAAGCGCAAAATCCTCCTCGGAGATGTCCTCGACATCATAACGGTTGAGGATACGCACCGAGCTGGCACTCTGGATGCCCAGCGAGTTGTGGATATCCGAAAGGACGCCCTGTGCTTCAACAGCAAACGGCTCCTTCTTTTCAACATAGACTCTGTAAACTGACATACTTCACACTCCTAAAAACTTTTCTCTATCTCTATTTTGTTTTGCTGCCCCAGAGGGGATTCGTTTGAACCCATTATACCATAATCCGAAGCCGGTTGGTAGTTTGTCTGCGACAGATAAAGCGAAAATTTTACCCTGCTTTTCTTAAAATCTTTGCTAATATTTGACAGAAAATTCCGATTCATCGGGAAACTGGTCATCGCCGACCCGCCGAACATCGAGCGAATCGACCTGAATCCACATCGTTCCCACGCGGATTTTCTGCAGCAGCTGTTCGACGGCTGCCTGTTCTCCATGCAGGTACATTTCGACCGAGCCGTCGCAGCAGTTGCGCACCCAGCCGCCGATGCCGAGTGCGGCAGCGGCGCGCAGCACAAAGTAGCGAAAGCCCACGCCCTGCACGCGGCCCTGTGCGACAGCAAAGCATTTGATTTTCACAACCGCTCACCTCTTTATTTCAGGAATATCGCTTCCTGCGACCTCTCTTTTTTATGCAGGGTAGTTCCTGCAAAGGCCCGCACTCGGACTTTCTGCGAAGTCTAACTTTAGATGGTGCGGGCATGAGAAGGAGCGTTGCTCCTTCTCCGAACATTCTTCTAAACCTTTTGCGGGCCTACGCGGCCCACACCCGCGATTACTTTCCTTTCACGAGGAAAGTAATCAAAGGCGTGCCAAAGAGGAAGTGTCCTCTTTGGAAACACCTCTGAGGGGCACATCCCCTCGGGAACTTCGCAAAGCGAAGTTCTCTCCCCCTGTCTGCTCCGCCAGCAGGAGAATGTCAGGTATTGCACTTACCACTTCGGGCAGTAGAGTGCCTTTGTCGAACGCACTTGCCGCCGACATGCAGTCGGGGTTTCAAAAGGGGTTTACCCCTTTCGTTGGAGGTGTTGACTGTGTCTTTGGTGACTTTCTTCACACAAGAAAGTCACCGCGGGTGCGGGTCGCGCAGACCCGCAATCGTCTTTGCAGGGACTTCCCTGCAAAGAATAAAGGTTCGGAGAAGGAAACCTTGTTTCCTTCTCTATTCGCTCATCAGCTCGGCTAGGCAGCCGTCGCCCTGTACTGCGGTGATGCGTACATCACAAATCTCTCCGCACAGGTCTCTGTCGCTCTTGACAAAGACCGGCGTGTAGTTTTTGGTGTAGCCGTGCTGAGTGCCGTCCGGCTGCTGTGTCTCAAACAGCACGCTCTCCACCTTGCCCACCTGCGCCCGCAGAAATTCGGTGCGGCCGCGCTCGGTCACCGCAATCATGCGGTGGCTGCGCTCCTCCTTCTGGTGGTTGGTCAGCTGGTCGGGCATCTTGGCGGCGCGAGTGCCTGGGCGAATCGAATAGGCAAATACATGCACCTTGCCAAAACCGATCTCCTCTGCAAAGGCAAGCGACTGTGCAAATTCCTCCTCGGTCTCGCCAGGGAAGCCCACCATGATGTCGGTGGTGATGGAAGGGTTATCAAATTTTGTCCGAATCCGTGCCACCAGCTCGCGGTAAAAGGCGGTGTCATAGTGGCGGTTCATCCGCTTTAAGGTCGCGTCACAGCCGCTTTGCAGCGACAGATGAAACTGCGGGCAGAACTTTGGCAGCGACGCCAGAATCTCCAGATTTTTGTCGGTGAGCATCAGCGGTTCCAGCGACCCTAAGCGCACCCGCTCGATGCCGTCGGTGGTGCACGCCAGTGTCACTGCGTCCACCAGATGGCAGCCGATGTCCTTGCCGTAGCTGGACAGGTCGATGCCCACCAGCACGACCTCCTTGTAGCCTTTGGCGCTCAGGTCGTACAGCTCGAGTTTTAAATCCTCCAGCGGTTTGGAGCGGTTGAATCCGCGGGCATACGGAATGATGCAGTAGGCGCAGTAGTGTTCGCAGCCGTCCTGAATCTTGACAAAGGCGCGGGTGCGCTCCAAAAAGCTGTCCGCCTTCATCCTTTCAAAATGTTCGTCGCGGGTGTGCGGCGTGATTTTGACAATCCGCTTGCCGTCGCGCAGAAACTGGTTGACGTAGGAAAGTACCTGCTTTTTCTCTCCGGCGCCCACCAGAATGTCCACCTCGCTGAGCTTCTGCGCCTCCTCTGGAAAGGCCTGCGGGAAGCAGCCGGTCAAAGCGATGGCTGCTCCCGGGCTCTGGCGCTTCATGCGGTGGATGATCTGACGGGTCTTTTTGTCGCCCGAGGCGGTGACGGTGCAGGAGTTGATGATATAGACGTCGGCAGCATCGCTGCTGTCCACGATGTCATAGCCGTCGGCGGCAAACTGCTGCATCAAAACTTGGGTTTCATATTGGTTCACCTTGCATCCCAAGGTGTAAAAAGCTGCTCGCATGGTTCCTCTTTTCTCCGGCAAACTGCCGGTGGTCTGATCCTTTCGGTGCAAAAAATAACGAAATCCTGTTGGACTATTGAAAATGAGATTTAAATAAATTATAATGAATTTAAATACTAAATACAACCGCCTTTCGACAAAATGTTCAATCGAAATTCGGTAGATATTACCATACAAAGGGGAGATTTTTCATGAAACGGGAAAAAATCATGCTCAAAACCATCAATGATGTCAAGAGCTTTGTCAATACTGTCGCCAAATACGACTTCGACGTCGACCTCCTCTCCGGCAGATACGCGGTGGATGCAAAATCCATCATGGGTATCTTCAGTCTGGATCTTTCCAAAGAGATCGAGATGGAGATTCATTCGGACGACTGCGCCGACTTTTTAAACGAGATCAAGCCATTTATCATCCGGTAAATCCTTTAACAGAGAGGGGACAGCCAATCGGCTGTCCCCTCTCTGTTTTATTCCGAAAATCAATGTTCGACCGCCTGATAGGTGGTGATGCTGCCGTCGGACGACACCGCCGCTACCACCATGTCTTGTCGATTCAGCGCGGACTTTTCCATGCTGGCGCTGCCAGTCTCCCCATCGAGGTCATATACCTTTCCATCGGACACAAGGTACGCCCACTGGCAGTCCGGCAGCTCTGCGACTGTCACCGTCGAAAGCGTCTGGCCGTCGGTCACCTGCACGTCGATCGACTGAGACGGCTGCGGCAGCTGTTCGGTGTCCAGCACCGGCGACAGTGCAAAATCCTTGACTCCCTGCTCGTTAAAATAGGAGCTGTTGATGGTGTATTCCGCTGCCTCCACCACGACGCACTCCGGCTGGAAGATGTTGAAATAATAGTCGAAGTTGAGCAAGTTCTCATAGTTGTGCACATAGATGTACTCGCCCAGACCGGTCTGCAAAAACTTAAAGCCCATCTCATTCATATAGCTGCCCTGAAAGACCAGCGTCTTTGGCGCGCCTGCCTGCTTATTCTCCTCGTTGACAAAATAGCCAAAGCCGCGGTGCTGGCTGTTGCGCACCACCTCGGCGTCGTATTGGTCGGTCTTTACCTCGAGCGGACACAGCCGTCCAAACGACGGCTCATACTCATGGATCGGAAACTGAGAGGACAGCAGCGTCTCATTGAGCTTTTCGGTGATGGCAAAATCGCTCATCTCGTTTGGCTGGATGGCTGCAAAATCCTCGGACAACGCCGACAGGAGGTTGTTCACGCCGTAAAATGCTCCCAGGTCGTTCCAGTGTCCGGCGTTGTACATCTGATTAAAGACCTGTTCTCCCTCTTCGCGCTTCTGCCGGAGCAGCTCGGTGTTGTCGATGTAGCGCACACCGCGTTTATCCAGCTCCGCCTCAAATTCCTGCACCCAGCTGTTGTCGTAGTGGATGCCTTCGCGCAGCTTATCAGGGTAAATCGACGCCTTTTCGGGATCGAACACAAACAGAAACGGCACGCCGCGCTGTGTGCAGTAGTCCTGAATCTCGGCGAGCATATCGGCAAAGGCAAGATGATAGTCGCTCAGCTGAATATTCGGTTTCTGCTTAAAAAAGACATAGTCGTCCTTGCCGTACTCATACAGCGGGTGGATCATCTTATGAAACAGCGTGTCGTTGAGCTGGGTGTACGCCAGAATCATCTGGTCGCGCAGACCGATGCGGTCGGACACATAGCTCTCCAGCGCACTGGTAAGGTCCGCACCCTCAGTGGCATTGGGGCCAAAGGGATTATTGGTGAGCTGTCGGTTGTCGATCTCAGACACCACATTTTCTTCCCAGTTAAACAGCACCATCGGCACTGCCAGCAGCACAAAAAAGAGGACAATCATTCCGATTTGTAATTTTTTCATCCAATTTTCCTCCTTTTAATACTGGAAGTAGAGAAACGGGCTGTAAGTGGAATTGACCATACACAGCACCGCAAGCACACCAATGAGCAGCAGCACCAGCTGAGAAAGGCAGAACAGCGCCGGCTGCTCTCTGGTTTTCTGCACCAGACGGTCCGCCCATTTTCCCTCGAACAGCACTGCGCCCACGGTACCTATCGCCATCAGCACGACGGTGCGCAGGTCAAAGTAATACTGCCAGGTAAAGTTTGGCTGTTCAAAGCGCACCGACCCGAACATCACGCCAAAGTACTGGCCGATTTCGGACAGCGAGCTTAAACGGAACACCTGCCAGCTCAGCAGCACGATGAACATGGTCACTGCCCAGCGCACCAGTGCAGGCGTGCGCTGGTACCAGGTTTTGTCGCGGATACAGCGTTCCACCACGACGCACACGCCGTTGATGACGCCCCACAGCACATAGTTCCAGCCTGCTCCGTGCCAGATGCCGGTGACCAGAAAGACGATGAAGAGATTGAGCAGCGTGCGCGCAAAGCCTTTGCGGTTGCCGCCCAGCGGGATGTACAGATACTCCCGAAACCAGCTGCCCAGCGAGATGTGCCATCTGCGCCAGAATTCACCGATCGACTGGGAGCGGTAAGGAAAGTGAAAGTTTTCCTTCAGGCGGATGCCGAACATCGCCGACAATCCCAGCGCCATGTCCGAATAGCCCGCAAAGTCATAGTAGAGCTGGAGCATGTACAAAAACGCTGCTCCCCATGCTGTCGCCATGTCCATACCGGTGGCAGCATTGGTCTGAATCTCGGCGATGAGCGTACCGAAGGTGTCCGCCAGAATCAGCTTTTTGCCCATGCCGATGAGGAGGCGGTCGATGCCCCAGACAAACTGCTCGGCGGTACAGGTGCGCTGTGTTCCACGCACCTGCGTCGCAAAGTCCTTCCAACGCTCGATCGGGCCGGAGATGACCTTCGGGAAAAAGCTGAGGTAGAGCGCTGCATCCAACAGCGTCCCCGCCTTTGCCTGCCGACGGTAGATGTCCATAAAATAGGAAATCGACGAGAAGGTGATAAACGAGATGCCCAGCGGCGCTGCGATGTCCGCCACACCCAGCGACAGCGAAAACAGCCGCGACAGGTTCTGGGACACAAAGGCAGCATACTTAAAGTAGGCAAGTCCTATCGTGACCACCAGCACGGAACAGCCGACCGCCAGTCTGGCAGCGGCTGTCTGCGCCGGTGTGCGCTCGATGAGCTGACCCAGCAGAAAGACCAGCAGTATCATGCCGACCATCCAGACAGCACTGTCCAGTGATCCCCACGCATAGAAAAACAGGGATATTCCGACCAGTGCAAGATCACAAAGCCGCAGCTTTTGCATGAGCGGCACCCGTTTTTGCAAAAGCTCCACCAGATAATAACCGCCGACCCACAGCGGAAAACATACAAACAAAAAGATCGAGCTTGTAAAAGCCATCTCTTGCTTTCTCCTTTCTTTTCACATCAGAGTGATAACCTGTCTATGGTACTATTTTTGTGCGGTTTCGTCAATTTGCGAGGCTGGTTCTATCCGTTTCTGAGATAAAATTTCTATCATTCCATCAAAAAGCAGCCGTTTTTCGTCCGCATTTTTTCCGCAAAAAGGACAAAGATGCCCTCGACTTTTCTTTCCCTTTCTTCTATAATAACTTTATCTTATTGCAATGGAGATGAGGGTTTGAAGAAAGATTTATCGTTCTACCGCAAATTATTTACCTCCACCTTCTCCCTGAGCGCATTCACCTTCGGCGGAGGATATGTCATCATTCCGCTGATGCGCAAAAAGTTTGTGGAGCAGTACCACTGGATCGAGGAGGAGGAGATGCTCGACCTGACCGCCATCGCCCAATCGGCGCCTGGTGCCATCGCCGTCAACGCCTCCATCCTGATCGGCTACCGTCTGGCAGGTCTGGTCGGCGCACTGGTCACTGTGGTGGGTACGGTGCTGCCGCCACTGATCATCCTGTCGGTAATTTCGCTGGCCTACGCTGCCTTTCAGAGCAGCCTGATCGTTCAGCTGGTGCTGCGCGGCATGCAGGCAGGTGTGGCTGCCGTCATCGCCGACGTCGTTATCACCATGGGCTGGGACATCCTCAAGCGCAAAAAGCTGCTGCCCATCCTCATCATGGCAGGTTCCTTTATCGCCGCCTGCGTGTTCGATGTCAACGTCATCGTCATCATTCTGGTCTGCGCCGTCATCGGACTGCTCGCCACCTTGCACGACGAGAAAAACGGAAAGGCAGGTGCGTAACCCATGACTGTACTGCTCGAATTATTCTGGAGCTTTTTCCAAATCGGACTGTTCAGCATCGGCGGAGGCTATGCCGCCATGCCGCTGATCCAGCATCAGGTGGTCGACCTGCACGGCTGGATGACCATGCAGCAGTTTGTGGACATCATCACCATCTCCCAGATGACTCCTGGCCCGATCGCCATCAACTCGGCGACCTTCGTGGGCATCCAGATTGCAGGACTGCCGGGCGCCATCATCGCCACCATCGGCTGTGTCTGCCCTTCCTGCATCATCGTATTGACGCTGGCATGGGTGTACTTCCGCTACCGCAATCTCTCGGTGGTTCAGGGAGTGCTGGGCGGACTGCGTCCGGCGGTCGTTTCGATGATTGCTTCGGCAGGACTGTCCATCATGGTGATGGCGTTCTGGGACAGCGGCAACATCTCGCTTGATCCTTCCATGGTCGACTGGATCGGTGTGCTGCTCTTTGTCGGCGCACTGGTCGGACTGCGCAAATGGAAGCTCAATCCCATCTATGTGATGATCGGCGCCGGTGTGCTGGGGCTTGTGCTCTACTATCTGACCGGCGTGCGCTATGCAGGATAAAATCAATTTACTCTCTGGAAAGAAGGCAACCGTTTCCATGATTCCTATTACCATCGACCCTGAACTGAAAAAACGCTGGCAGCCGGCGACACTGGGCTGCATCCAGTGCGAGGTCACTGTCACACAAAGCAGTGAGGCCCTGCTTTCGGAAATCGACAGCCTCTGCCAGCAGCTGTGCGACACCATGACCATCGAACAGATCAAACAAAAGCCCCACATCGCCCAGACCCGCGCCTGCTGTGCGGCGCTTGGCAAGGACGTTCAGCGCTACCGCAACTCCGCCGAGGCAATGCACCGCCGCATCCTTCAGGGCAAAGGACTGTATCACATCAACAACGTGGTGGAAACAAACAACCTCGTTTCGGTGCGCAGCGGCTATTCGCTGGGCAGCTATGACCTTGACAAACTGCAAGGTCCGGTCTGCTGGTCGGTCACCGGTCAAGGTGTCCACTATCAGGGCATCGGCAAGGACGCAGTCAACATCGAATTTCTGCCGGTGCTCAAGGATGAACTGGGCTGGTTTGGCAATCCCAACAGCGACAGCACCCGTGCGATGATTACCGAGCAAACCCATCGTCTGCTGCTGTGTGTCTTTGGTGTGGATGGCACCAGCGACCTTGCAGCGGTGCTCGACGATGCCGAGCGTGCGCTGAAGGAATATTGCAGCGCCGTCAATATCGAGCGCAAAATCATCGAAGGCTAATCCCTCTTCATAAGGATGCCCTTTGATGAAACGAAACAACCACAATACAAAAAACGCATGGAAACTTCCATGCGTTTTTTGCTGTCCTTCTATTTTCAATTACTACATAGCTTGGTGGGTTAGATTAAAAGACCGGAACAACGGTGTTGCCGTAGGTCTCTTCGATAAACTCTCTGACCTCATCGGACTGCAGTGCTTTGATCAATGCCTGAATGTCCTCGCGGTCCTCGTCGCCTTCGCGCACTGCCACGATGTTGGCGTACTGCTGTGCAGCTTCGGAGGTCTTTTCCTCGCTGACCAGCACCTGATCGGCGATGCCTGCTGCGACGGCATAGTTGCCGTTGATGACTGCAAAGTCAACATCCGAAAGGGTGCGCGGCAGCTGGGCAGCCTCCATCTCCACGATCTCTACATTGTGCGGATTGGCGGTGATGTCCTGCTTGGTCGCTTCCAGACCGGCGTCAGGGTCGATTTCGATGATGCCCTGTGCCTGCAGCAGCTGCAAGGCTCTTGCCTCGTTGGTGGTGTCGTTTGGAACGGCAATCTGTGCGCCATCGGCAAGCTGGCTTAAATCTGCGGTCTTGCCACCGTAGATGCCCAGCGGCTCAAAGTGGATAGCTGCCGCACTGGTCAGATGGGTGCCGTTTTTCTCGTTAAAGTCGTCCAGGTACGGCTTGTGCTGGAAAAAGTTTGCGTCCAGCTCTCCTTCCTCCAGTGCGGTATTTGGCATAACGTAGTCGGTAAATTCGGTGATTTCCAGTGTATAGCCCTGCTCGGCAAGTTGGTCACTGACCGCCTCGAGGATTTCGGCATGCGGCGATGGCGATGCGCCGACCACGATGCTGCCCTCCTTGACAGGGCCGCTCTTCTGGCTGCCGCATCCGGCGAGCGAAAGGGTGAGTGCTGCGGTTAAAAGTACTGCTGTCCATTTGTTTGCTTTCATAAAAAATACCTCTCTTCTCTTTTTTCGATTTATTACACACAAAAACGATCTGTGTTGTCGATTTTAACGATGCCCTGCTTGAGGGCGGATGGTTTTATCCTATCGCAGGCGGCGATCCACACGGGCGGCGGTTCGGTTAAAGCCCAGCTGGATGACGGCTACAATCACGATGATGAGCACCAAGGTAATGTTCATCATTGCGCCGTCGTAGCGGTGCATTCCGTAGCGGATGGCGATGTCGCCCAGTCCGCCCGAACCGATGGCGCCTGCCATCGCCGAATAGCCGATGAGAGTGATGGTGGTGATGGACATTCCTCGCAGCAGCGAAGGCACCGACTCAGGCAGCAACACCTTACAGATGATCTCCCAGCCGGTGGCGCCCATCGTCCGCGCCGCCTCTACGACGCCCTGGTCGACCTCCTCCAGCGAGGTTTCCACCATCCGCGCCACAAAAGGAGTAGCAGCGACCACCAACGGAACGATAGCGGCGGTTGGGCCGATGATCTTGCCGACAATCGCGCGGGTGAGCGGGAACAGGTCGACGATCAGAATGATAAAGGGGATCGAGCGTCCGATGTCGATGATCCATCCGAGGATGGTGTGCAGCCGGCGGCTGGGATGGATGCCGTGCGGCGCGGTGGATACCACCAGCACACCCAGCGGCAGTCCCAGCAGGTAGGCAAATACCACCGACGTAAGGCTCATGTACAACGTTTCCAGCGTTCCGTTTAACAACATATCCAAATTTTCAATCATACCATTTCCCTCCTAAAACGCGGTGTCCAGCAGCTGTTTTGCTGCCTGCGACTGTGGATTGGCAAAGACCTGTTCGGTCTTTCCCTGTTCGGCGATGCTGCCCGCCTCGATGACCGCCACACGGTTACAGATGCTTCTGACCACACCGATCTCATGGGTGATGATGAGGATGGTGACGCCCAGTGTGCGGTTGATCTGCTGAAGCAGCTTCAAAATCGAGCGGGTGGTCAGCGGGTCGAGTGCGCTGGTCGGCTCGTCGCAGAGCAACACCTTCGGATTGCTCGCCAGCGCTCTGGCAATCGCCACCCTCTGCCGCTGTCCGCCCGAAAGCTGCGCCGGATACATCTGCGCTTTGTCCGAAAGTCCCACCAGCTCGAGCAGCTCGCCGACCCGCTTTTCCAGCTCCTGCTTGGGAGTCTTTACAAGCTCGAGCGGAAAGGCGATGTTTTTATAGATGGTGCGCTGCATCAGCAGGTTATACCCCTGAAACACGACGCCCATCTGCCGCCGCAGCTCCAAAAGCTCCCTGCCTTTGAGCGAAAAAATATCCTTGCCATCGATTTCGATGCTGCCCTCTGTCGGAGTTTCCAGCATCGAGATGCACCGCAGCAGGGTGCTCTTGCCCGCGCCGCTCATGCCGATGATGCCGCAGATGTCGCCGTCCTCGACGGTGAGATTCACGTTCTGCAGCGCATCGACCCTGTTTGCGCTATCAAAATGTTTGGACAGGTTTTTTATTTCGATCATCCTTCTGCCTCCCTGTTTTTGAGCCGAGGAGAGGAATAAAAAAAGCCCTCATCCCCGGAAAATGAAATTCCGAGGACGAGAGCTTATACTCGCTTCGTGGTACCACCTCAGTTTGCCCGCTCCTCACAAAGCGGACCTCATCCGGCACGGCAGAGCAAACTCCTCTGATTATGCCGTATCGCTGTAACGGGCGACCCCGTCGCAACCTAACCGGAATTTTCCGGCTCAGCGCGCAACTCCGAGACCATCTTCGACACACAAAGTTCGTATCCCTTTTCAGCTGCCGGGACTCTCTGTGACGGTTTTGAGCGTCTACTCTTCTCTTCATCGTCTTTGCGTTTTTTGTTTGAGTCTTATTATAATCACTTTAGCGCGCTAAGTCAACAACAAACTTTTCTTATTTTCCATGCTAAACTTTAGATGTTTTCAACAAAAATTCCTGCCTTTTGCAGGATTTCAAAGAAATTTTGCGCTTGTGCTTGTACCATTTTTCAAGCTGTGGTAAACTAGGAGGAGAAGATTTTCGCTTGCAAAGGCGACCAAAATCCCGATCAGAAGAAAGGAATGTGGCATCATGATTTCCGCTGCAAAAAAAGAATTTATCGAATTTATGATGAGCGCTGACGTACTTCGTTTTGGCCAGTTCAAAACCAAGAGCGGCAGACTCTCCCCATACTTTGTCAACACCGGCAACTACAAGACCGGTGCGCAGATTTCCACCCTGGGCAAGTTCTATGCACAGTGCATCATGGAAAACTGCGGTGACAACTTTGACGCAATGTTCGGCCCAGCTTACAAGGGCATTCCGCTGGCAACCTCCGCAGCCGGCGCTCTGGCAAGAGAATATAACATCGACAAACCTTACTTCTTTAACCGCAAAGAGGCAAAGGACCACGGTGAAGGCGGCAACCTGGTCGGCTATCAGCCAAAGGACGGCGACCGCATCATCATCATCGAGGACGTTATCACTGCCGGCACCGCTGTCCGCGAGACCGTTCCGATTCTGCAGAGCGCAGCCAAGGTAACCATCCCGGATATGTTCATCTCGGTCAACCGCTGTGAGGTCGGCCAGCACGCAGGCAAGACCGCTGTCATGGAAGTCAAAGAGGAATTTGGCATCAACGTTCATGCCATCATCACCGTCGCTGACATCCATGAGTACCTCAAGGAAAAACCGGAGTACGCAACCGTCCTTGCCGACATGGAAAAATACATGGAGCAGTACTGCATCCTGTAATCCTGCTAAAACGCAAAATCCCGCACAGTGTTTGCTGTGCGGGATTTTTTTGTGCATTGCTCTTGTTCGCTACCGTTGCAGCCGCAGAATCTATCGGGTGCTGCCCACCTGTTCGGACAGGACAAAACCCAGCCGCTCGTACAGCCGCACCGTGTCTGTCTTGCCGTCCGCTCCTATCCGCTACCTTTGCAGCCGCAGAATCTGTCGGGTGCTGCCCACCTGTTCGGACAGGACAAAACCCAGTCAATCAAACTCGCCGCCTTTGCAGCCGCAGAATCCGTCGGGTGCTGCCTACCTCCTCGGATGGCACGAATCCCAGCTGCTCAAACGTGCCGCCCACCTGCTCGACTGTCTGCTCCTATCCGCTACCGTTGCAGCCGCAGAATCTGTCGGGTGCTGCCCATCTGCTCGACTGTCTGCTCCTGCCCGCTACCGTTGCAGGTGCAGAATCTGTCGGGTGCCGCCCACCTGCTCGGACAGGACAAAACCCAGTCGCTCATACAGCCGCACCGCGCCGGTATTTTTGACAAAGACATACAAAAACAGTCCCGCAGGCGCGGTGTCGGCAATCACCTTTTGCAGCACCGCCGTACCGATGCCCTTTCCCTGAAACGCAGGATAGAGGTACAGGTCGTCAAGCTCCCATTCCTCCTCCTGGCGATGCAGCGCATAGTAGCCTGCCGTGACACCGTCGCACAGGATTTTGCGGTAATCCTGCATCTGTGCCTCGATCTTTCTCCTACACCACGCAAACACCTTTTGGCAGTCGATGGCGTCGAGGTCCTCATAGCGTTCGATCAGTTCTTTCTGCATCGCAAGGATGTTTTCCACATCCTCCGGTGCAATCGGTGAATAACAAAGCTGCATTTCCTCGCCTCCTATCCTGTTGATAAAAACAAGCATACCACAAAATCCTTCTCCTTGCACCACCTCTTTTTCCGATGTATAATAAAACAAAATCAATCGGCAGGAAGGTGGTTTTGCTATGAGCATTAAAAAACATCTCACCCCTAAAAATATCCTGATAGTATCGGCAATCTGTCTGGTGCTTTGTCTGGCGGGTCTGTTGCTGCTGGACCCACTCTTTTCTGCAAAACCGCAGAAGATTTCCTGTTCCGCTTCTTCCAGTGGCGGAGCATCCCAGATTGAAACTTCGTTCTATTCGGGAGAGGGCGACACCGCCTTTCTGCTCTGCTGTCCAAAGGATGGCTTTGCCCACAAAGCCCTTCTGCGCCAGCTGCTCGATGCAGGGTATCCGGTGCTGGTGGCAGATCATCCTGGCTTTCCCTATGTGCTGCCGGAGGATCAGGTGTCCTTTTTTGAGGCTGCGGCAAACGAGCTGACCGCGCAGAGCGGATGTTCCACCGAGCAGCAGGTCTGGATTGGCTTTCATGACGGCGCCGATGTCCTGCTGGATGAGATCGTTTACGGCAGTCTGACGGCAAAGGCGGCAGCGCTGATTGCACCAACCCTCAACACCCAGCTGGTCGACGACGCCATCATCGTCGACGGCAACTACCACAACCAGAGCGACTGGATCAACGCGCTTTCGCCCGAGATGGTGCGTCAGCCGATGCTGCTGATGACCTCCAACGGCGACGATATCGCCTCGCCTTACCAGATGACGCTGATGTACAACAAGTTTTCGGGCGACCAGATCATCCACGTCGGCGGCGTGTATCATGCCAGCCAACATCAGGTGTCGCTGGCGATTGCCGACGCGGGCTTTCACCCGCTGGTTCCTACCAATGCCCAGACGCTCAGCGAGCTGTCGAGCTTTGTCAACCGCATCTGCGGTCAGACACTGCTGGAGCACTCCTTTTTGCCTGCGCTGCGCCAGCTGCTGCTGACGGCGGCGCCGGTGCTGCTGTTTATCTGCCTTGGCTGCGGCGTATTGATGGCGCCGCAGTATGCGCCCACCATCTCCTACGGCATCCCTTCTCCATTTACTGCCGAAAAAAAGGGAAAACTGTTTGGCATCCTGATTCTTTGCTGGGTGTGCGCGCTGATTGCTTGCCCGATCCTCTGGCTTATCTGCCAAGATGCCGCTTCTCCGCTGTTTCTGACGCTGGGACTGACCCTGCTGTGTCTGCTGGGCTGCATCCTTGTGTTTTCCAGATTGCTGGGCGTCCCGATTCTGCACCGGTTTAAACCTCTCAAAACCTCCTGGAAGCGGACACTGTTTTGCTCCGGACTGGAAGTGTTGCTGGTGCTGCTGATGCTGTTTTATCTGTGGCTGTTTTACCCGTGGATGCTTTCGGGCTATGTTGCCAGCTTCTCCGCCGTTGTAATCTGCTTATCTTCCGTGCTGCTGATCTATCTGTTCTTACAGCTGGAAGAGCCGCTCAAAACAAAGGAAAATCTTCCGCTTCGCATCGCGCTGTACGCCGTTTTTCTGCTGCCGCTGTGCTTTGTGCTGCTGGTTTTCTCCATCCTGCACGGAAATACCGCTGCCTTTGCCTGCCTGGTCTATGGAGCAGCATTGGCACTGCATTTTTTGCTGATGAAAATACTGATCGCGCTCAACGACCGCGACGTTTTGATCGGATGCTGGGTTCCGTTTCTGGCTTCCGCGATCTTTTTCTGTTTTGTTTAAATCCCTCACTTTCTGAATCCACCAAAGGAGTTGTCTATTCTTGATCTGCAAAACCGTCAATCTCGAACGAAATTTTCCGCTTGCCTCCGAGGCCTCGGTACGTCTGAGCCAGGAGATTCGCCTTGCCAAATGCTCCCGCTGCCGCGCCCTGAAGGTGATTCACGGCTATGGTTCGTCCGGCAAAGGCGGCGCCATCAAAGCGGCGTGCTTAAAGCTGTGCGCCGAGCGCAAGCGTTCCGGCATGATCCGCCACTATGTCAAAGGAGAGGACTTCACTCCTTTTACAGCGGACGGACGCAAGGCCATCGAGATCTGCCCGCAGCTCAAGACCGACGTCGATTACGGCCGGCAGAACGACGGAATCACTCTGATTCTGTTCTAGCTGCCAAAAGGAGGAGTGCGCATGAAATTACTGGCCGTTATTCTGACTGCTGCCGCGGCGGTAGTCTGGACCATCAACGCGGTACTGCACTTTGTATACGACACTTCTCTCCCTCTGCAGCTGCTCAACCTTTTGTGCGCACTGCTCTGGTGCATTGCCTTTCTGGCGCAGTTGTGGCACTACCGCAACAACAAATCGCTGTAAGGAGGTCCCTATGAAAAATTTCGCTGCTGCCCACAAAAAAGGCTGTTTTCTCTTTCTGTGTATCTTTCTGGTCTTTTTGGGGTGTTTTTCCTTTCCGGCGATCAACCTGACCAAGCATTTTCCGCCGCAGATCAGCCTGCTCAACCTCTTTGTCGTCTTGTTTGGCTACTACGAGATGGGACAGATGGCGGCAGCTGTATTTGCACAAAAGGTCTGCCGCAAATCTGTCCTGCTCACCCTTGTCATGACGCTGACTGGCTTTGTCTGCCGCTTTTTTCTGGAGTTTGGAGAAGTATCCAACAGCTATAACTTCACCCTCCCCAATGTTGCGGTACATCTTTTTCTCGCCCTCGTCATCGTCCTTGTACCGGTTTTGATGCCAAACGAAAATTGCTCCTGCTAAAAGCGGCGTGCAGAAATACTGCACACCGCTTTTTCTTATTCTCTTTCTTTACACTGAAAAGATTTTAGCTCTCAGGAAGGACCGATCTGAGACTTAAAAAAGAGGACACAAAACTTCATTTTGTGTCCTCTTTATGTCATGTTCGGAGAATGGACGAAGTTCATTCTCCTGGAGCCACTCACAAAAGCAATGTATTGTAGAAGGTGGAAGTGGCTCCACGCCAGCATTGAAAAGGGATTGTGCCCTTACCTTTTCTTTGCGCAGAAAAGAGGACAAAATATGTTCCATATTTGTCCGACCAAAAGAAAAGTGTTTGTCTTCTAGGAAAGTTATCCCAAAGAAAAGTGTTTAACTCTCAGGCAGAACTTATCTGAAACTAAAAAAAGAGGACACAAAACTTCATTTTGTGTCCTCTCGCACTAGACGTGCGGCAGCACCGAAAAGGGTTTCTGTCTCTTAACATTTTTATTTTTATATGATTTTATATTTTTGGGACTTATCATACAGTGTGATAAAAGCCGTTTTTTCTTACCTTTTCTTACCTTTTCTTTGCTAAAAGAAAAGGTAAGGCCAAAAGAAAAGTGCTTGTCTCTCCATCAGTTCCATCAAAAGCTCCCATGCACTGCATGGGAGCTTTTGATTAGTCCATCAGCGATGGTTTGCACAAAATTTCGTGAATCTTTGTTTCCATCAGGCTGGCGGTGTATCCAGGTGTCAGCACGCAGGCAGTATCGGCACCTCTGCCGCTACCGCCGACAGCGACCACCGGCTTGCCATAGTCAATGCTGCCGCAGTCCAGCGCCATCAGCGCTACCTCGACACAGACCTTGGTGCCCTGTCCGAACATCCGCAGTGTGTGGGCGATCAGCTCCACCGGATGCACGCTGCCAAACACCTTGGTCAGTCCGCGCTCGCCGCCGCTGAGTGCATGAGCTGCCGTGACAACCTGTACGCCGCCCTCGGTGAGCTGACGGCGGCGCTCGTCGCTCAGCCGGTTTTTGCCTGGCTCCTTGGAGCCGTAGGCGCAGCTGACGCAGACAACCTTTCCTGCAAAACCTGCCTCCTTGCTCATCTGCATCAGTCTGAGCGCAGTATCACCCTCGCTGGATGCAACCACGATGTCCATCTGACGTTCCTGTGCTGTTTTCAGCGCGATTTTCAGCGTTTCCTCGGTGTTGACAGTGCCCTTCTGCTCAAAAATAGTCATAAAGCTTCCTCCTGTTCTCATCATCGTTATGTTTCATCCTGGTGCGCCTGTGGGTCAGGTACCTCCAGAAAATACTTTGCAAACAAGCGGTCGGCCTCCTGCCGTACTTCCTTTTCAAAGGCAAGGTACCGCTGCAGATAATCGCGTCCCTCGTCGGTCAGCTCCGAACCTCCGCCGCCGGCGCCTCCCACCTTTTTGCGGATGATCTCGACGCCGATGTTGCGCTCGGCCTCCCGCAGAATCCGCCATGCCTTGCTGTACGCAATGTGCATCTGTTCGGTGGCCTTCTGCAGCGAGTGATACTGGTCGATCAGCAGCAGCAGCTGGGCCACACCTGGTCCGAAAAATTTATCGCCCCGACAGATTTTCACCTGCAGCCGGTAGTTCAGGGGCTGTTGTTCCATCCCTTGCTCACTCCCTTCCGGCTTTGTATAAGGCTATTATACCATATTTTGCCGCCGTTCCAAAGTGGAGGAACTGGGATATTTTTATAAAGAGAGCGTAAGAAACAAACACTTTTCTTTTCGCTTACCTTTTCTTTTAGCAAAGAAAAGGTAAGGAAACCCGAGTTTCATCACAACAAACGTTAGAACAAAAAATAAAATATATAATTCAAAAAATAAAACGTTACGGGGAAGAGTCCCTTTTCGATGTAGGCGCACGTCTAGTGCGAGCGGACACAAAACAGGTTTTGCGTTCGCTTTTCAGCCAGACAAAACTCACCTGAGAAACAAACACTTTTCTTAAACAAAACTCACCATAGATAATTTCAATCGCCTGTGCTACAATAAGAAAAGCAAACCGTTTGGTTTATCAAAAAATAACGGAAAAGGAAAAAACATCATGAAACTCAAAGACAGCCTTCAGCTGCCGGAACGCGGCGTATTTGCGCTGATCGGAGGCGGCGGCAAAACAAGCTCGATGTACCGTCTGGCGCAGGAATATTCTGGGGAGGGCAAAACGGTGCTGTGCACCACCACCACTCACATCATGGCGCCGCAGCCGCCTTTTCCCACGGCGCTGCTGCTCGAGGAGGACATCCCGCTCACCCGCGCCCAGCTTCTGAAAGAATGGGCGGCACAGGACACACCGATTCTGACCTTTGCGCGCCGCACCGGTCAGGAGAAGCTATGCGCGCCGAGCGACGACTTTTTTAACTGGTGCAGCGCTGCTGCCGACGTGGTGCTGATCGAAGCGGACGGCGCGCGGCACCTGCCGTTTAAAGCGCCGGCGGAGCACGAGCCGGTGGTACCGACGTGTGTGACGCGGATCATCGGTGTGGCAGGAGCCGACGCGCTGATGCAGCCGATTGCGCAGCTCTGCCACCGTCCGCAGCTGGTAAGCGCGATTCTGAATGTCCCGCAGGAGAGCCTGCTGACTCCCGAAAGGATGGCGCAGGTGATTTTAAGTCCCGCGGGATACCACAAAGCGGTACGCGCAGACCTGCCGTTTGGACTGATTCTCAACAAGTGCGACGTTCCGTCGCGTCGGGAGCTTGCCCAGCAGACAGCCGCACAGCTTCGGACACAGGGAGCCGCTTTTCCGATTGTGCTGTGTGCGATGCAGCAGGAGGAAGTCTGCCTGTGCGAGGGTTAGTGGTGAGGTCACCATGCAAAGCCATACTTTGTGCAGAGTGAAAATATCCTCACGGATTTTATCGCTCATTCTCAGGGAGTCACTCATAAAAGTGATGTATCGCAGAAAGCAGAGGTAGCCACACAGGTTTTATCTCAACTTCGGAGAATGGACTTTGTCCATTCTCTGGGGGCCACTCATAAAAGTGATGTATTGTAGAAATCAGAGGTGGCCCCACGACAGCATCGAAAAGGGTTTGTGCCCCTGAACATTTTTGATATTGTGATATTAAGTATTTTCTTACCTTTTCTTTGCGCAGAAAAGATTTTAGCTCTCCGACGAAGTTTATCTGCGTTTGAAGGAGCGGACGCAAAATAACAATTTTGCTGTCCGCTCGCACTAGACGTGCGCCTACGTTGAAAAGGGACTCTGCCCCTGAACGTTTTATTTTTTATGGTATATATTTTGTTTTATCGCTCGTTGTGATAAAGTCCTATTCTTCTTACCTTTTCTTACCTTTTCTTTCCTAAAAGAAAAGGTAAGGCCAAAAGAAAAGTGTTTGTTTCTTCATCAGTTTCAGCAAATACCAACCTATCCCCAAAGGAGAATTCCATGGAAATCCTGATCAAAGGCGCCGGCGACATCGCCACCGGCATCGCCGTCCGCCTATATAACGCCGGTTTCCGCGTCGCTATGACCGAAACCGCTACTCCGACCACCGTGCGCCGCACTGTGGCCTTTTCCCGCGCGGTCTACGAATCTGCCGCCACCGTCGAACAGATCACCGCGCGGCTGATCTCCTCTGCTAGGCAGCTTACTCCGGTCTGGGACAGCGGCGAAATCCCGCTGCTCATCGACCCACAGGCTGCCGTCCTCTCCCAGCATCGCTTTGACGTGGTGGTCGATGCCATCCTCGCAAAGAAAAACCTCGGCACTACCGCCGATCAGGCGCCCATGGTCATCGGCGTAGGACCTGGCTTTTCGGCGCCGCAGGACTGCTCCTGTGTCGTCGAAACCCAGCGCGGTCACTACCTCGGGCGCTGCATCTATCAGGGTAGCGCCATCCCCAACACCGGTATTCCTGGTGACATCGGCGGCTACACCACCGAGCGGCTGCTGCGCGCTCCCTGTGCAGGACTGTTCTGCCCGATCGCCTCGATCGGTGATCTGGTGCACGCCGGTCAGGTGGTCGCCACCGTGGACGGTCAGCCGGTCGTCGCACAGATCGACGGCATCCTGCGCGGCCTGCTCCAACCGGACGTACCGGTCAAAGCAGGAATGAAGTCGGGCGACATCGACCCTCGCTGTGAGCGCGAACACTGCTTCTCAGTGTCGGACAAGGCGCGCGCCGTCGGCGGCGGTGTGCTCGAAGCCATCCTGCACCTCTCCCGTGGGCGATAAGCTGCACGAATACTGTGCGGCTGTGTGTCTGACGCTGGGGCAATATATGTGATAAGCCATGTAACCGCTCCAAGCGCGGACACATGAGATGATAAACGTAATTTACGATACCAATACCGCCACCCTATCCAGATCAAGGAGGACCTATCCATGAACAACACCTTTTATAAACAAATGCACGACCTTTCGCTGCGCTGCCGCGGCGGAATGCTGGCGCTGATTACTCACACCGACGACCCGCAGCTCATCGGACAGAAGGCGTTTCTGGGCAGCGTACATCCGCTGTGCGAACAGCCGTCGCTGGGCGATTTCTGGGAGCGGTTTTTCTCCTCGCTGGCGCCGCAGGAGGAGAGCCTGCCCTGCACCGTCGAGTTCGAGGGCTGCTCGATCTTTGTCGAGCGGCTTTCTCCAAAGCCGCAGCTGGTCATTCTGGGCGGCGGTCATGTGGCTTATGCCGTCTATCAGCTGGGCTGCCTGCTGGGCTTCTCCATCACGGTGGTGGACGACCGCGAGGAGTTCTGCAACTCCCAGCGCTTCCCCAACGCAGATACACTGTGTCTGCCATTTGCACAGGCGCTGGAGCAGTTGCCCTGCGATCGGAGCACCTACTATGTCATCGTGACCCGCGGCCATCAACACGACTATGAATGTCTTGCCCACCTGCTTCGGCAGCCACAGGGAGCCTATCTTGGCATGATCGGCAGCCGCCGCAAACGTGGACTGGTTCATCAGGCGCTGCTGGAGGAGGGCTTTACCCAGGAGCAGATCGACACGGTACACAGTCCTATCGGGCTGGCGATCGGCGCACAAACCCCTGAGGAAATCGCCGTGAGCATCTTTGCCGAGATCATCCAGGTCAAAAGCTCCCGCCATCAGGACTCCTGTCTGGAGGACCCTGCTCTGGAGATGGTCTGCCATGCCGATGGACCGGTCGCGCTGTGTACGGTGATCCGCAAGACCGGTTCGATTCCGCGCGGTGCAGGCTCCAAGATGGCAGTGGACCAGAGCGGCAGAACCTGCGGCAGTGTCGGCGGCGGAAAGATCGAGTTTGACGCCATCTGCATGGCAAAGAAGCTGTGTGAAACGCAGGACCCACAGCCGATTGTGACCGTGTTTGAGATGGATAATCTGAGCGCGCAGGATGACGGCATGATCTGCGGCGGTAGCGCGGAGGTGCTCATTCAGCTGGTCAAATAGGTGTTTTTTATCAGAACTCACGATAGAGATAAACACTTTTCTTTTGGTCGGACAAATATGGAACATATTTTGTCCTCTTTTCTATGCAAAGAAAAGGGAAGGAGGCTTGACGCCTCCTTTTTTGCTTTGCTCTCTTCACTTATGCTTTTACCTCAAAATTGAGGTTGAGTGCCAGCGTGCCTGCACCGATCAGGTTGCCGTCCTTGCCAAAGTGCGAAACTGCCAGCTCCATTTCGTTGTCGTACCGGCTGCGCTTGCTGCGGTATTCGTCCAAGATCGCCTGCTGCAGCTGCGGATAACTTTCAATCATCTTGCCGCACAGCACAATGATGTTGGGCGCGTACAGATTGCGCAGCATCTCGATGGCAAGCACCACATAGCGCACCGCGTGCATGATAATGTTGATCGCCCAGGTCTCCTGTCTGCCATAGGCTGCAAACAGCGTGTCCAGTGTGCAGTTTGGGTCAAACTTGCGCGCGTCCTGCAATAGCGACAGGTCGGACAGATAGGTCTGCAAACATCCGCGCTGTCCGCATTCGCACAGCATTCCGTTTGGGTCGATACAAACGTGACCGATCTCTCCTGCCATGTTGCCCTTGCCGCGGTAGATCTTGCGGCGGATCACCAGACAGGAACCCACGCCGGAACCGATGTTCAGCAGTGCCACCCGCTTGAGGTTCTGTCCTGCGCCGAAGGTTGCTTCCGCCTGTCCGCGGGCTTTGACCTCGTTGTCCAGCTGGATGTTTTCGATTCCCAGCCGCTCGCGCAGCATCTTGACAAAGCCCACATCCTGCCACTGCAGCTGCGAAGAAAACCGCACGATGCCGCGCTTGCTGTCCACAATACCTGGACAGACAACACCCAGCACCTCAAATGGCTCCCGCTGGCCCTGCAGCAGCTTTTCTGCCCGCTGGGAAAGCTCCTCCAGCTGGCTGGCACACAGCTCGACCACTTCCTCCGGCGTCAGCTCCGCCAGATTTTCCCGATGCTCAGTCTGCACCAATATTCTGCCGTGGATGTCCATGATGCCCGCCCGAATCCGGTTGCGGTCCAGTTCCAGCGCCGGACTGAGCATCCTGTCCGGCACAATTTGCAGCATCTTGGGACGGCGGCCTACCATGTGCGCCTGTTCCTTTTCGGTTTCCTGGTCGTTTTCCTCCAACTCGGTCACCACGCCCATCCCGATGAGCTCGTCTGCAATCCTGCCCACCGACATCGGTGTCAGTCCCGTCAGCTTGGACAGCTGCCGGCGGGAGATGCTTCCGCTGCGGTGGATTTCGTGAAATACCAACTGCCGGTTGGAACGCTTCATGTGCTCTTTATCTATCTTCTTAGTCGCTTCCTTCATCATGAAAACCCCTCACTTTTTTCCTTACAAATCGGTGAAATACGACGGTATTTACGCCCAACCTCATTCTGACTAGCAATTTCGGTTATGAAAAAAGGAGGAAAAGTGTTTTCCTCCTTTTTGACAGGGCTTTTCTGAAAAACCGTCGTTGTTCATTCAGGGTGTGGCTGCAGCAATATCAACAAAACATTTTGTCGTATTGTTCATATTATGATATAATCTTACCACTTTTTCATCAAAGCATCAATATTTTCCTGTGAGAATCTATAGTTCTAACAAATTATTGTGCAAAATTGAATAATTATGTACAGGAACCTTTGGCACAACTATTGTTTAGCCTTTGCGCGCATCTTTTCTCCCAGCTTCCTTCCCAATGGGCTGATGCCGATGACAAAGCCGACGGCAGCCGGCAGCACCCAGCCGATTCCCAGCGAAGCCAGCGGCAGCTGCATCACCCAATCGGTCAGGCCGCCCAGCGCGATACCGGCGGTCTTGCAGCCGTCAAAGATGGAAAATGCCAACGAAAACAGCATGCTCAGCGCATAAACCTCGGTGCGTCCATGCCAGAAGCGGTCAAAGAAGGACAGCAGCACCAGCACGGTGACCAGCGGATACAGCACAACCAGCAGCGGCAGCACCGTATTGAGCAGGGTATCCAGACCGACGTTGGACACTGCCCAGGTGAACAGGCAGACCACGGTGATAATTTTGCGGTAGGAAATGTTTGGGAACAGCTTTGCAAAGTAGTTGCCGAACGAGGTGGTCAGACCGATCGAGGTGGTCAGGCAGGCCAGCACCACAGCAGCACCCAGGATGACATTTCCCCATTTGCCAAACAGCTGATGCACCGCATAGTTTAACAGCACGCCGCCGTTGGAGAAGGCTTCCATGCTGGAGGTCTGCGCACCTACCATGCACAGCGCGCCATACACAAGGCACAGCAGCACAACGGCGATGATGCCGACGACGACGGTATAGTGCACCATCTGCTTGTGGTCCTGCACTCCCTTTTCACGGAAGATGTCGATGACGATAATGGCAAATACCAGCGCTGCAAAGCCATCCAGCGCAAGATATCCCTGCAGCAGACCTTCGATGAACGGGCCGTTTGCATAGGTGACCGACGACTCCACGATCGGTCCCAAGGGATTTAGCAGCGCACCTACAAAGATGACCGCAATGGACAACAGCAGCAGCGGGCTCATGACCTTGCCGACGATGTCGATGATTTTGGTGGGCTTGAGCGAAAAGAAATAGGTTACCGCAAAAAAGATGGCGGTGTAAATCAACATTGGTACAAAGCGGGAGCTGTCCTCGGGCAGAAACGGAACGACGCCGATCTCAAACGAAACCGAACCGGTTCTGGGCAATGCAAACAGCGGACCCAACAGCAGATAGACTGCCGCGGTCAAAAAGACGCCGAGCTTGCGTCCGGCGCGTCCGATCAGGTCATCCATGCTGTTGCCGGCCATAACGACCGCCAGAATTCCCAGCACGGCAAGTCCTGCGTCGGTGATGATGAAGCCCAGCAGCGCCAGCGGCGCCTGGGTACCTGCCTGCTGTCCCAGATTTGGTGGGAAAATCATATTGCCCGCACCAAAAAAGATCGAAAACAGCATGAAGGATGCATAGATCAACTGCTTTGTACTCAATTTCTGATTCATTTTGTCTCACGTCCCTTTCCATAAAATAGCTAGGTATTGTTTTTATTTTAGTATGTTTCTGTCGGTATTGTCAATTATGTTCCAATTTTCCATCCTCAAAAATAGTAAAAATATGCATTCATACAAAAAAGTGCTACTACGGGAAAGTTTCTCTGATTTTTCACAAAAATAAAGTAAATGTTTACTTTTTGACAGTCCCCTTCTTCCCCTGTGCTTTGATGAAAATAAAATATCCGCTTGATTTTTTATGCTTTTTGCCAAGGGATTTCGCCCTGTTTTGCCGGATTTTCGCTGTTTTCCCGCAAATTTTACCGTTATTTTTTATAAATATCAGTTTTATATCTGTCTGTATTTACTATATTTTGCCGAGGTGTTTTGCTGTTTCCCCATGGCAGTTCGGCGCAGGAATTCTTGCATCGGCGGGCGGCTTGTGCTATACTGTCTGTAACAAATAATAAGCGTTTACATTACTTTTTACAAAATGGCGCTTGCAACATTGTTTGATTTCCCATTTGGGAAGAAAATGGATACAAAGGGAGGATCTGTACTTATGAACTCTTTGAATTTGATCGAAGCACTTTCCAATGCGTATGGTGCCTGCGGCTTTGAAGATCAGGTCGTTGACATCGCAAAACAGTTTGTCGAGGAAGAACAGCTGGGCTCTTTCCGCCGCGACTGCAACCTCAACGTCTACATCAATGAGGTCAAGGAAACCGGCAAGAAACCGGTCGTCATGGTGGATGCACACAGCGACGAGGTCAGCTTTATTGTTCAGGCCATCAAGCCAAACGGCACCCTGCACTTTTTGCCTCTGGGCGGCTGGTCCAACTACACCGTACCTGCCCACAAGGTAAAGGTTCAGACCTACGACGGCAAATGGGTTTCCGGTATCGTTGCCAGCACTCCGGTTCATTTCCTGTCCGCTGACAAAAAGAATGCCTGCCCAACCATCGCTGACATGGTCATCGACATCGGTGCAACCTCCAAAGAAGAGGTAGAGAAGGTATTCAACATCCACATCGGCGCACCTATCGTTCCAGATGTCACCTTCGAGTACAACGAACAGACCGGCGTTATGCTGGGCAAGGCTTTTGACAACCGTCTGGGCTGTGCAGCTGTTCTGGACACCATGAAGGATCTGAAGGGTGCTTCGCTGGATGTCGATGTTGTCGGCGTTCTGTCCTCCCAGGAGGAAATCGGCGAGCGCGGCGCATTTGTTACCCGCGACGTTGTCAAACCGGACATCGCCATCTGCTTTGAGGGATGCCCAGCAGACGACACCTTCACTCCGGACTACTTCATCCAGACTGCCATGAAGAAAGGCCCAATGCTGCGCCACTTCGACAAGTCGATGGTCACCAACCCACGCTTCCAGCGCTTCTCTCTGGAGCTCGGCCGTGAGCTTGGCATTCCGGTTCAGGAATCGGTACGTTCCGGCGGCGGCACCAACGGCGGTCCAATCCATCTGTCCAACGGCGGCGTTCCGGTCATCATCATCGGTGTTCCGGTTCGTTACATCCATTCTCACCACGGCTTTGCAGCAATGGTCGACTATGAGAACAGCGTCAAACTGGCAGTGGAGATCATCAAACGCCTCAACGACGAAACCATCAAGTCGTTCTAATCTTTGCAAATCTCACACAATACTGCGATATAAAGAAAAACACCGAGGAAAGAAATTTCCTCGGTGTTTTTCTTTGTGGATGAATCTAAAAAGAGGGGAATTCTTAACTGTTTGGCACCAGCACGGCACTGTCCCAGTAGTATCCCTGCTGGGCAAGCGCACCTTTGTCCAGTGCAATTTCATTGTTGAGACTGCGCATCGAGTCCTCATACGACTGCACAATGCTGTTGTACTGTTCCTGGTCGATGAAGCCTTCGTTGTAGTCCCGCTCGGCATCCAGAACCTGTGCATCCATCTGGTTGTATTCGTTGATGAGCGCACCCAGCTGTCGGATCGGGTCCTCCAACTCAGGACGGTCGCCCTGTATCACCTGCTGCACCCGCACCTCGGTGGTGCCTTCATTGAGCGTCTGGATGCTCTGGGTGTAGTCGTTCATGTTGATTTTCCAGTTCTTGAACATCTGGCGCAGGTCGCTAAACTCCATCTCCATCTGAAGGATGTCCGATGGGGAAATATTCTCCTTTTCCTCGATGGTCACCTCTCCGTTGTCCGTTGGAGAAATGACGGTGACCTCCGGCTGCAACATCAGCTCCTCCTGCAGCCGATCATTTTCGCTCTGCAGGTCCTCCAGCTGCCAGGTCAGCTGCTGGATTTCGCTCTGTGCTTCCTCATATTTCTGCCGCCAGCTCTCATTCTCGCTGGGCAGATAACCGTAGTTGCGGATCAGCTCCACATTTGCAAATTTGACGCCGCCATCGACGCCCAGATAGACGCCGTCTCCTTCGTCGCTGACCAGGCTGACCGTCTCGGGCACCTCCAGAATCAGCGAGGACTGGGAGGACATGCCCTCGTAAACCAGCTGCATCAGCATCTCACGGCTGAGCAGCGGCTGTTTATCCTGTTTGGTGATGATGATTTGGGCAGTATCGCCCTCGGTGGTCACCTCCACCGCATATTCGGTCAGTGGGTCTTGGAGGTAATGCAGGCGGATGATGCCGTCCGAGGAATTTCTGACCTCGACAAACTGCATCCCGCTTTGCTGACAGATGAGTTCAAGCTGGGTGATTCCAGCGGAAAGCTCCTTCACCTGATATTCCTGCTGGGCTCCCTCGGTCACTGCCCGATTATACAGTCCGACCATCTCCTGACCTGCCTTTGGCAGCGAAACGACCAAACCTCCGACGCCGACTAGCAGACAGCCGGCAGCTGCAAGCAATGCTTTTCTCATCTCTACTCCTCCTCTCTCTCTGCCGGTTCGGTGGGAACCGGCGTTGTCTGCGGCAGCGCCATCAGCTCCGGCTGTGATGCCGTCTGCTCCGGCTGTGTTTCCGGTGCGGCTGGTTCCCGTGGAGTCACCAGCCAGCTTTCTACCTTATGCAGCAGGCGCTTCCACAAGCTCTTGGTCTTGCGGTAAGCGCGGGCGGTCCACAGCTTCCAGCGCTTGAGCAAAAACCACACCAGCATCGCTGCCAGCACATCCAGTCCGATACCTGCAATGCTGCCAAACAGCATCGAAGCTCCTGCCCAGGTACCCAGACCCCAGCCGACAACGCCGGACAGAATGATCATGGCAAGCAGACCCAGTGCCAGAGCCACCGCACCAGCCAGTCCCATCAGGAGCACCGCCAACACAAAGGCGCTCAAACCGATCCATACTGCCGACAGGCAGCTCAGCGCCGCCATCAGCACCACCGAGGACAGCGCACAGAACCACCACTGGCACAGATGGCCCATCGAGCGGGAAAAGCGTTTCCACAGCTTCTGTAAGGCGTTGTGCGGCTTTTTTGTCTTTTGCTTTGGTTCTTTCTCAGGTTTTGGCTGCGGCGCTTCTTCGGGCTGTTCCGGCGGTGCAGCTTCGGCATCCGATTTTTCGGCTTTGCCGCGGTCCCATTCCAAAAAGCGATTTTCCAGGTCCTTAAAAGTTTCCTTTGCTGCTTCCCATGGATTTTTCTTTTCACCGCTGCGCGGTGGAATATAGTGCTCTGCGCCCTGTTCGGTGCTCTCCTCAATCAGCTGCTGTGCCACCAGCTCCGGGTCGCCCAGCTTGGCTGCAATCTCCACATCCTGTTTACTCTGGCGGCGGCCTTCCTCAAAGTATTCGGCGTAATCGCGCATGATGTCCTCGATCTCTTCCCGCGACAGCTTGTGCTTGAGACACGCTTCCAGCTTTTCCAGATATTCCTGCTTATTCAACTACCTCACCTCTCAAAATATCGTTGACCATCTTTGAAAAATCCTGCCAGTCATCCTTGAGCGAACCCAGATATCCCCTGCCCTTTTCGGTCATGTGGTAATATTTGCGGGCGGGTCCGACGGTGCTCTCCTTGAGGTAGGTCACAAAATATTCCTCCTGGGTCAGCCGCCGCAGAATCGGGTAGACCGTTCCCTCGTTGATCTCGGTATAGCAGGCAATGCTCTGTACAATTTCGTAGCCGTACATATCCTTGCGTTCGATGAGCGCCAGGATACACATTTCGATGATTCCTTTGCGAAACTGTGTATTCATTCCCTTCCCTCCCATGGCTAAATTATAGCACAGTACCTTGCACTACACAATACCTAGCTAACTTTAATACTATACAAATCTGAATAGCAGTTTTTATGATTTTTTGTCAAATGTCGGTTCAAGGGCACAAAAAAACTCCTGCGACAAATCTGTCGCAGGAGTTTTCAACTGTCGATGGTTAAAAGTTACATTGCCTCGGTCATCAGCACTGGAGAAACGATATAGTATCCCAGCTTATCGGAGGTAAAGCAGACCAGGCTGTTTTCCTCATCATATTCGGACTGGATGCGCTTGAGGCTGCCGTCGACCACCTCATAGACATAGCTGTCACCCTTCTGAGCTGGCAGGCAGACGCGGCCAGGCTCCTCAAAGGTATCCTCATCGCCCATAAAGTTGTAGCACTGGATATCGAAGGATTTATAGCGGTTGGCAATCTCACTGTCAAAGCTGCGGTCGAGATTGAGATAGATGGTTTCACCCTCGGTCAACACTGCATTTTTGAAGATGACGTTGTTTCCAAAGGAGAGGGTGACCGCTTCGCCGTTGTACAGATCACCCGCTTTAAGGTTCATCGGGGAGGAAATCTCATTGACCACACCTGGAACAATCTCCTTGGTCACATTGCCAAAGCGGAATGGAATGGTCAGCACCGAGCGGCAGTCGTTCTGGTCGTCGCACAGAGTGATCGAGGACACACAGGAGATGACCTCGGACTGTGGCAGCGACGCTGCAAAGTCGATGGCGACGGTCAATGTGCCGGTTTCGGTCGCCCAGCGGACGTTGGAAATCGCCTCGCTGTCGATACCATAGGTATAAAACGACCAGTTGGACGGGCGGGATTTCTGGGCATAGGCCTTGCCTGTCTGGGTATTTATCAACGGCAGATAGAGGGTATCGCCAGCATAGAAGAAGTATTCCTCCTGTGCTTCGATCGTCTGCTGCTGCGGAATGGACAGTGCGCGCGCCGTCTGAGCGGTATGTTTGAGCACTGCACCCTGCAGCCGGAGTTCGTAGGTATTTTCCACCATCGAAATCGGTGCTGCCGTTGTAATCATCATATTCAGTGGGATCTGCGCATAGGAAACGGCACTCATTCCCACCACCAGCATCGCTGCTACACCAAGCATCATCATCTTTTTCACTAATTTCATTCCGTGCCGCCTCCTTTCCTGATATCATTCTATTCATCTGCGCCGGAATAAATTCAAAGATTATTTGCTTTCTTCTTCCCAGTATACACTATTGATTACAATTTTACAAGCAATAATTTCAATTTCTGTAATCTGGTTGTCATTTTTGTTTCTTTTCCGTACCATTTTTGTAAATATCTCCGAATAAGATTTCCAAAAGTTTACAACTATCACAGAATGCAGCATACACAAAAAAAGAGGCACAGCCCAAAGGCTGTACCTCTTTGTGTTAGGTTACTCTCGAAAGAATAAGCCGAAATTATTCAACGATCTTGGTAACAACGCCGGAACCTACGGTTCTACCACCCTCACGGATAGCGAAACGCAGACCTTCTTCGATAGCGATTGGAGTGATCAGCTCAACGTCCATCTCAACGTTATCGCCAGGCATGCACATCTCAACGCCTTCTGGCAGTTTGATGATACCGGTTACGTCGGTAGTTCTGAAGAAGAACTGTGGTCTGTAGTTGTTGAAGAATGGGGTATGACGGCCACCTTCATCTTTTTTCAGAACGTAAACCTGACCATGGAATCTGGTGTGTGGATGGATGGAACCTGGTTTGCACAGAACCTGACCACGTTTGATGTCAGTTCTCTGAACACCACGGAGCAGAGCACCGATGTTGTCGCCAGCCTCAGCGTAGTCGAGCAGTTTTCTGAACATCTCGATACCGGTAACAACGGTCTTCATCTTTTCTTCTTGCAGACCAACGATTTCAACCTCGTCAGACAGTTTCAGAACGCCTCTCTCAACTCTACCAGTAGCAACGGTACCACGGCCGGTGATGGTGAAGATATCCTCAACAGGCATCAGGAATGGCATGTCTTCGTTTCTTTCTGGGGTTGGGATGTATTCGTCAACAGCATCCATCAGTTTGTAGATTGGCTCGTAAGCTGGATCGGAAGGATCGTCTGGTGCTTCCAGAGCTTTCAGAGCGGAACCGCAAACGATTGGAGTGTCATCGCCTGGGAATTCGTACTCGTTGAGCAGGTCACGGATTTCCATCTCTACCAGTTCGAGCAGTTCTGGGTCGTCAACCTGGTCAGCTTTGTTCATGAATACTACGATGTAAGGAACGCCTACCTGACGGGAGAGCAGGATGTGCTCACGGGTCTGTGGCATTGGGCCGTCTGCAGCGGATACAACCAGGATAGCGCCGTCCATCTGAGCAGCACCAGTGATCATGTTCTTAACGTAGTCAGCATGTCCTGGGCAGTCAACGTGAGCATAGTGTCTCTTGTCGGTCTCGTACTCAACGTGAGCGGTGTTGATTGTGATACCACGCTCTCTCTCTTCTGGAGCTTTATCGATGTTAGCGTAGTCTTCGAATTTAGCCTGGCCTTTGAGGGACAGAGCTTTGGTGATAGCAGCGGTCAGAGTGGTTTTACCGTGGTCAACGTGACCGATAGTACCAATGTTAACATGTGGCTTAGTTCTTTCGAATTTAGCTTTTGCCATTGTGGTTTCCTCCCTTTTAAACACGGGCGCTTCCGGCGTTTGCCGGAAGGGCTTCCCGTAGTCATATTTGTATATGTTACAATTCGTATTGTAACAATTTATGGTTTAAAAATCAAGAGCAATCCTATAAAAAAGCAGAATTATCCCCTGAAAAAGTGCATAAATGCACTATTTTAGGTCCGGTCGGACCAATTATTCACCTTTTGTTCTGGAAGAGATGATCTTGTCAGCAATGCTCTTTGGAACTTCTACATAGTGAGAAGGCTCCATGGTGTACTGACCACGACCCTGTGTCTTGGAACGCAGGTCGGTTGCATAACCGAACATCTCGGACAGTGGAACAAATGCGTTGACCTGCTGTACACCGTGTCTAGCATCCATACCCTGGATCTGACCACGACGGGAGTTCAGGTCACCGATAACATCACCCAGGTAATCATCTGGAGTGATAACGGTTACTTTCATGATAGGCTCGAGCAGTACCGGATCGCCCTTTCTCATAGCCTCTTTGAACGCCATAGAACCAGCGATCTTGAATGCCATTTCGGAGGAGTCTACCTCGTGGAAAGAACCATCGTACAGCTCAACCTTAACGTCAACAACCGGATATGCTGCCAGGATACCAGCCTGCATAGCGCCCTGGATACCTGCGTCAACAGCTGGGATGTATTCCTTCGGAATTGCACCACCAACAACGTTGTTGACAAACTCGTAGCCCTTGCCGGACTCGTTCGGGGTAACTTTGATCTTAACGTGACCGTACTGACCTTTACCACCGGACTGACGAGCGTATTTCATATCGACATCAGCAGGTTTTCTCATGGTCTCTTTGTAAGCTACCTGAGGTTTACCTACGTTAGCCTCTACCTTGAACTCACGCAGCAGACGGTCAACGATGATCTCCAGATGGAGCTCACCCATACCAGCGATGATGGTCTGACCGGTTTCTTCGTCTGTGTAAGTCTTGAAGGTTGGGTCTTCCTCTGCCAGTTTAGCCAGAGCGATACCCATCTTTTCCTGACCAGCTTTGGTCTTTGGCTCGATTGCTACACGGATAACTGGATCTGGGAATTCCATAGACTCGAGGATGATCGGGTATTTTGGATCACAGAGAGTATCACCGGTAGTAACCTTCTTGATACCTACTGCAGCAGCGATATCACCTGCGTAGCAAGCTTCGATATCTTTTCTGTGGTTAGCATGCATCTGCAGAATACGGCCCATTCTTTCGGTGTGGCCTTTGGTTGCGTTGAGGACGGTGTCACCAGTATTAACAACACCGGAGTATACGCGGAAGAAGCAGAGCTTACCTACATATGGGTCAGTTGCAATCTTGAATGCAAGTGCTGCAAATGGAGCATCATCGGAAGATGGTCTGTCCTCTTCCTCTTCGCTGTCCAGGCTGACACCTTTGATGTCTGGTACATCGGTTGGAGCCGGCATGTAGTCAACGATTGCATCCAGAAGTTTCTGAACGCCCTTGTTCTTATAAGAAGTACCGCAGCAGATTGGAACCATACGGTTAGCCAGAGTGTCAACACGGATTGCGTGTTTGATCTCTTCGATGGTCAGTTCCTCACCGTTGAGGTATTTTTCCATCAGTTCCTCGTCCTGTTCACAGATGGACTCGATCATCTTGGTACGATATTCCTCAGCCTGATCCTTCATGTTATCCGGGATCTCTACAACAGAGATGTCCTTGCCCAGGTCATCGTTGTAGATGTAAGCTTTCATCTCTACCAGGTCGATCAGGCCTTCGAAGAAAGCCTCAGAACCGATTGGCAGCTGAATCGGAACAGCGTTACATTTCAGACGGTCATGGATCATGCTCAGAACATTATAGAAGTCTGCGCCCATGATATCCATCTTGTTTACATAGATCATTCTTGGAACGTGGTATTTATCAGCCTGGCGCCATACAGTCTCAGACTGTGGCTCAACGCCGCCCTTTGCACACATTACTGTTACAGAACCGTCGAGGACGCGCAGGGAACGCTCTACCTCTACTGTAAAGTCAACGTGTCCGGGAGTATCGATGATGTTGATACGATGGCCTTTCCAGTAACAGGTGGTTGCAGCGGAAGTAATTGTAATACCTCTCTCCTGCTCCTGCACCATCCAGTCCATGGTTGCGCTTCCGTCGTGAGTCTCACCGATCTTGTGGTTGATACCGGTGTAGTACAGAATACGCTCGGTGGTGGTGGTTTTACCAGCATCGATGTGCGCCATTATGCCGATGTTACGAGTCATAGCTAATGCAACGTCTCTTGGCATATTGTCCTCCTTCGCAATCTTGTCAATATATTCGGGTAGTAAAAAACCAGAATCAGTACAGGATACAGCGCCCGTTGTGCGGGCGCTGTGCTCCCGAAACTGTCCTGATTAGAATCTGTAATGTGCGAAAGCTTTGTTTGCTTCAGCCATCTTGTGAGTATCCTCACGTTTTTTAACTGCACCGCCGGTACCATTGATTGCATCAATGATCTCGCCAGCCAGACGCTCTTTCATGGTTTTCTCAGAACGAGCTCTGGAGTAGTTGGTCAGCCAACGCAGACCCAGGGTCTGTCTTCTTGCCGGACGAACTTCCATTGGTACCTGGTAGGTAGCACCACCGATACGGCGAGCTTTTACCTCCAGAACTGGCATGATGTTTTCCAGAGCTTCTTTGAAAGCTTCCAGAGCATCTTTGCCTGTCTTCTCGTTTACGATTTCGAATGCACCATAGACGATCTTCTGGGCAACACCCTTCTTACCGTCGTACATGATATTGTTGATCAAACGTGTTACCAGTTTCGAGTTGTACATCGGATCTGGCAGTACATCACGTTTAGCGATTTGACCTCTTCTTGGCACTTCGCTTCCCTCCTTCACAGTCTGAATTCATAGGTACTCGAAAGTGACAAAACTCCCGTTTAGCCATTGTGAAGTCTTCTATGCCGCCAAGCACAGGTGCTCCCTGTTTTTGGCTATATAAAAGCTCACATGAGCGATTGTTGTCGATTTAAGACGGAGTTTTATTACTTCTTCTTTGGACGTTTTGCACCGTATTTGGAACGGCTCTGCATTCTGTTGGCTACACCCTGAGTATCGAGTGTACCGCGGATGATGTGGTAACGAACACCAGGGAGGTCCTTTACACGGCCGCCACGGATCAGAACAACGGAGTGTTCCTGAAGGTTGTGACCGATACCTGGAATGTAAGCGGTAGCTTCGATTCCGTTGGAAAGTCTTACTCTGGCAACTTTACGCAGCGCGGAGTTTGGTTTCTTTGGTGTCTGGGTTCTGATTGCAGTACATACACCACGTTTCTGTGGAGAATTCTGGTCGATTGCTTCTCTCTTCAGGGAGTTCCATCCTTTCAGAAGAGCTGGAGCTGTGGACTTTTTCTCTACAGACTCTCTGCCTTTACGAACTAACTGGTTAAAGGTTGGCATATTGCACCTCCTTGCTAAAGTTTATAAAATTTTTTCATGTGAGGTCAGGCCCCACAATTAAATATTCTATCATTCAATGTCCATTATGTCAACAAATTTTCATTCGACGTTTATACCAATTTTCCGCCTTCTAACGCCCTTTTCCTTATACAATCCGAAACATTTCGCCTGCTAGTATGCCCTTTTGCCGCCGCCTTATACATCAGCAATGCGTTTTTTTAAAAAAGAGGACCGGAAAATCCGGTCCTCTGTCTGTTTGTCATTTTAGCTTATCTCTGCATCAGGAAAACTGGACGCTCAGCAGGTAAACTCCCTCTTGTCTTGCACTCAGGTTTTCCATGTCCTGCTTGCTTTCGATCTCCTCCGGCCTGAGGTCTGCGGCGTTCTCTCCTCCTACTGCAAGAATGATGCGGTCTTTTGCGGAAAATTCTTTACTTTCCTTTAAATAGACGCCCTCGTTCGGTGTTCCCTCCAAATAGTAATATACCGTTCGTGAATCTCCCTCGATTTTCACTCCTGCGCCATATCCTTCTTCGTTTTCCTCTAGATAAATCGTAAAATCATGTTCTCCTGCATCAATGCTTCCCTCATTCAGCTTGCTTTCCATCCATTTTCCTTCTTGCAGGCGCCAGAAAGAAAAACCATACCGACATTCTTTTTCGGTTTTGCAGCTATAAAATGCCTGCTCCTCCGGCAGCGGATACATACTGTCTTCTTCCTGATCCATTCCACTAACGGCCTGTGCCTCCATCTCCGTTTTATCCAATGTCTGTTGGGACAAAGCGACCTTCTCTTCCGAACATCCAACAAGCATCAGTAAGATTGTCAGACTGATAAACAAACACACCAGTTTTTTCATTGTTTTCTCCCCTTTCTTTATCTTTACTATTATTGTAGCAAAAACACAGGATTTATCAATTCGACATTTGACTGATTTTTTTATTCTATTATTAGAAAAACACAACAAAAAAAGCACATTGGACTTTTGTTGTCCAATGTGCTTTTTAACAAAGACTGTATTACAGTGCAGCAGGAGCATCGTCCTGTGCAGCTTCTACGATAACGTCGCTCCCCGGAACGGTTTCGGCAGCCTCCTGGATGGAGCTTTCTGCCTCTTCCTCGGTTTCGATATACTCGATGATGCCGGTACCTGCCGGAATCAGCTTACCGATGATGACGTTTTCTTTCAGGCCGCTGAGCGGGTCAACCTTGCCCTTGATAGCAGCTTCGGTCAGAACACGGGTGGTCTCCTGGAAGGAAGCAGCCGACATGAACGAATCGGTTGCCAGCGAAGCCTTGGTAATACCCATCAGTACAGCGTGAGCAACCGCCGGTTTGCGGTGGATGCCGTCCTGTGCCTCGAGTGCCAGCAGCTCCTCGTTTGCCTCACGCAGCTCGGATTTGTCGATCAGCGAGCCGGTGATCAGACGGGTATCGCCGCCGTCGTCGATGCGAACCTTGCGCATCATCTGACGAACGATAACCTCGATGTGCTTGTCGTTGATATCTACACCCTGTGTACGGTAAACGCGCTGTACCTCTTTGATGAGGTAGTCCTGTACTGCCAGCTCGCCGCTGACTGCCAGAACCTCGCCTGGTTCTACCGAACCTTCGGTGATCAGCTGGCCTTTTTCGACGTACTGACCTTCTTCAACGATGATCTTGTAGTCGAACGGTACGATCTTGGTGAATACCTCGCCGTCTGCACTGGTGACGTTGACGGTGTTGGCTCCCTTGTGATCCAGACGGAAGTTTGCGATACCGGAAACATGGCTGATGATCGCAGCATTCTTTGGCTTTCTTGCCTCGAACAGCTCTTCAACCCTTGGAAGACCCTGGGTAATATCGCTTGCCGATGCAACACCGCCGGTGTGGAAGGTACGCATGGTCAGCTGGGTACCAGGCTCACCGATCGACTGTGCCGAGATAACGCCGACCGCCTCACCGATGCCAACCGGCTGGCCGTTTGCAAGGTTTGCGCCGTAGCATTTTGCACAGACGCCCTTCTTAGCCTGACAGTTGAGGATGGAACGAATCTTGACCTGAGTGATGCCTGCGTCGACGATTTTCTGAGCGGTCTTTTCGTCGATCATCTTCTCGCGGGTTGCCAGCACTTCGCCGGTCTGCGGATGAACGACGTCGTCAGCCAGGTAACGTCCGGTCAGACGCTCTGCCAGGCTTTCGATGACACGGCCGCTGTCCTCGATGTCATAAACCATGATGCCTTCGTGAGTGCCGCAGTCGTCGCAGCGGATGATAACATCCTGCGATACGTCAACCAGACGACGGGTCAGGTAACCGGAGTCCGCAGTACGCAGCGCGGTATCTGCCAGACCTTTACGAGCGCCTCGGGAGGACTGGAAGTACTCCAAGATGTTCAGGCCTTCACGGTAGTTAGATTTAATTGGAATTTCGATCGCTTTACCGGAGGTGTTTGCGATCAGTCCGCGCATACCGGCCAGCTGTCTGATCTGCTCCATGGAGCCTCGAGCACCGGAATCTGCGAACATATAAATTGGGTTTCTCTCACCAAAGGTGGTGCTCAGTTCCTTCTTAACCGCATCGGTGGTATCGTTCCATACCTTGATGACACGGTCGTAACGAACGTCGTCCGAGATAAGACCACGGTCGTACTGACGTTTGATCTGTGCAACCTTTTCGTCCGCCTGTGCGATCAGTTCCTGTTTGTTTGCAGGAATCAGCGCGTCGCGAACTGCGACGGTCAGGCCGCTCTTGGTGGAATATTTAAAGCCCTGGTTTTTGATCTTGTCCAGAACCTCGGAGGTCTTGACGGTACCGCAGGCGCGGATACATTTATCAATGATCTTTCCGAGCTCTTTCTTTCTGACGAGGAAGGCAACCTCCAGGTCAAACTGCTTCTCGGAATCGGTTCTGTCGACAAAGCCCAGATCCTGTGGAATCGGGTCGTTGAAGATGATACGGCCGACGGTCGCATCGATGATGCGGCTGATGGTCTTGCCGTTGATCTCCTTGGATACGCGGACCTTGATCGGAGCATGCAGGCCGACAACACCGGTGTCGTAAGCCATCTTTGCCTCGTCAAAGTTGCGGAATACCTTGCCTGCGCCTGGCTCGTCGTCGCGGACCATGGTCAGGTAGTAGGAACCGAGGATCATATCCTGTGTCGGGATGGTAACAGGACGGCCGTCGGATGGTTTGAGCAGGTTTCCTGCTGCCAGCATCAGGAAGCGAGCCTCTGCCTGTGCCTCTGCGGACAGTGGGAGGTGGATCGCCATCTGGTCGCCGTCGAAGTCGGCGTTAAATGCGGTACATACCAGTGGATGCAGGCGGATTGCACGGCCTTCGACCAGGATTGGTTCGAATGCCTGAATACCCAGACGGTGCAGGGTAGGCGCACGGTTTAAGAGAACCGGATGGTTCTTGATGACAACTTCCAGTGCGTCCCAAACTTCCTTCATGGAAGCGCGGTCGACCATCTTGCGGGCATTCTTGATGTTGGTGGCGATCTCCTGGTCAACCAGACGTTTCATAACGAATGGTTTAAACAGCTCGAGCGCCATCTCCTTTGGCAGACCGCACTGATACATCTTCAGGTCTGGTCCAACAACGATTACCGAACGTCCGGAGTAGTCAACACGTTTACCAAGCAGGTTCTGACGGAAACGACCCTGTTTACCTTTGAGCATGTCGGACAGGGATTTGAGCGGACGGTTGTTCGGACCGGTGACCGGTCTGCCGTGGCGTCCGTTGTCGATGAGGGCATCGACCGATTCCTGCAGCATTCTCTTTTCGTTGCGGACGATGATGTCCGGTGCGCCCAGCTCGATGAGCTTTTTCAGACGGTTGTTGCGGTTGATGACTCTGCGGTACAGGTCATTCAGGTCGCTGGTAGCAAAACGTCCGCCGTCGAGCTGTACCATTGGACGGATATCCGGTGGGATAACCGGAACAACGTCCATAATCATCCAGGACGGCTTGTTGCCGCTCAGACGGAACGCCTCAACAACTTCCAGACGCTTTAAGATTCTTGCGCGCTTCTGGCCGACAGGAAGGGTTTCCAGCTCGTCCTTGAGCTCGCGGGAGAGCTGTTCGAGGTCGATGTCCTCGAGCAGCTTTTTGATTGCTTCCGCGCCCATCGAAGCCTCAAACTCGTCCTCGTAAGCCTCGCGCATATCGCGGTATTCCTTCTCGGAAAGAAGGGTGTATTTTTTCAGGTTGGTGGTACCTGGATCGGTAACGATGTAGGATGCAAAGTACAGTACCTTTTCCAGCAGTCTTGGCGACATGTTCAAAAGCAGACCCATACGGGAGGAAGTGCCCTTGAAGTACCAGATATGAGAAACCGGAGCTGCCAGTTCGATGTGACCCATTCTTTCGCGGCGGACCTTGGACTTTGTGACCTCAACGCCGCAGCGTTCACAGATCTTGCCCTTGTAGCGCAGGCGTTTGTACTTGCCGCAGTAGCACTCCCAGTCCTTTGTTGGACCAAAGATTCGCTCACAGAACAGACCATCACGTTCTGGTTTCAGGGTGCGGTAGTTGATGGTTTCCGGTTTTTTTACCTCACCGTAGGACCATTCCCTGATTTTTTCCGGAGAAGCCAAGCCGATTTTAATAGACTCGAATACATTAAATTCCATTTACGACCCCTTCTTCCTTAAATTACATATTATCATCACTGTCATCAATGCCAAAATCGGAGAACTCATCCAGCAGGCTGCCAAAGTCGTCGTCCTCCGGCAGGTCAGGATGCTCCACTGCAAAGCTGTCCTCAAACTCGGAATCGACTGCCACATTCTCGCTTTCAAAGGTGGTGCCGTCGTCCTCCTGGTAATGCTCATTGCCATTAAAGCCCATGTCATCATCCAGATCCTGTTTGAGGTCGATCTCCTCGTTGTTCTTATCCAATACCTTAACATCCAGCGACAGCGACTGAAGCTCTTTGATGAGTACCTTGAAGGATTCCGGGATGCCTGGTTTCGGAACGTTTTTGCCTTTGACGATTGCCTCGAAGGTTTTAACACGTCCGATGACATCGTCCGATTTTACAGTCAGGATTTCCTGCAGGGTGTAAGCAGCGCCGTAAGCCTCCAGCGCCCAAACCTCCATCTCACCGAAACGCTGACCACCAAACTGCGCTTTACCGCCCAGAGGCTGCTGGGTAACCAGCGAGTATGGACCGGTGGAACGAGCATGGATCTTATCGTCTACCAGGTGATGCAGCTTGAGGTAGTACATATAGCCGACGGTGACCGGATTGTCGAACGGCTCACCGGTACGTCCGTCATAGACGGTGGTCTTGCCGTCGCCGCGCAGTCCTGCCAGCTCCAGACACTCTTTGATGTCGTTTTCGTTTGCACCGTCAAAGACCGGTGTCATGATCTTCCAGCCAAGCTCTGCGGCTGCACGTCCCAGATGGACCTCCAGCACCTGACCGATGTTCATACGCGAAGGTACGCCCAGAGGGTTGAGGACGATGTCCAGCGGACGACCGTCTGCCAGGAATGGCATATCCTCCTGCGGCAGGATTCTGGAAACAACACCCTTGTTTCCGTGGCGTCCCGCCATCTTATCGCCGACAGAAATCTTACGTTTCTGAGCGATGTAGCAGCGAACCACCATATTAACACCAGGCGAAAGCTCGTCGGAGTTTTCTCTTGTAAATACTTTTACGTCAACGATGATACCATATTCACCGTGTGGAACACGCAGGGAGGTATCACGGACTTCTCTTGCTTTTTCACCGAAGATGGCGCGCAGCAGTCTTTCCTCGGCGTTGAGCTCGGTTTCACCCTTTGGTGTAACCTTACCAACGAGGATATCGCCGGAGTGAACCTCGGCACCGATGCGGATGATACCGCGGTCGTCCAGCTCTTTGAGGGCATCCTCGCCGACGTTTGGAATGTCGCGGGTGATCTCTTCCGGTCCGAGCTTGGTGTCACGCGCTTCGATCTCGTGCTCCTCGATGTGGATGGAGGTGTAGACGTCGTCGCGGACCATGCGTTCGTTCAGAAGAACCGCGTCCTCGTAGTTGTAGCCTTCCCAGGTCATAAAGCCGATCAGCGCGTTTTTACCCAGCGAGATCTCGCCGTTGCTGGTCGCAGGACCATCTGCCAGTACCTGACCGACGCTGACGCGTTCGCCGGCGCTGACGATTGGACGCTGATTGAAGCAGGTGCCCTGGTTGGAGCGCAGGAATTTGATGACATGGAAGTTTTTGAGCTCACCGTCGTCGGTGCGGACCACGATCTTGGTTGCATCGACGCGCTCAACGACGCCGTTGACGTCGGAAACGACGCAGACGCCCGAGTCTACTGCTGCCTTGTACTCCATACCGGTACCGACGATTGGGTTCTCGGTCTTCAGAAGCGGCACTGCCTGACGCTGCATGTTCGCACCCATCAAAGCTCGGTTTGTATCGTCGTTTTCAAGGAATGGGATCATCGCTGTTGCAACAGATACTACCATCTTTGGCGATACATCCATGTAGTCAACCTGTTCGCGTTCAACGATCTTAACCATGTCGCGGTGACGAACCGAAACCATCTTGTTTGCAAAGGTGTTTTCCTCGGTCAGCGGTTCGTTTGCCTGTGCGACGATGAATTCATCCTCGCGGTCGGCAGTCATATATTCTACCTCATCGAGTACCTTGCCGGTTTCCTTGTCCACACGGCGGTACGGAGCCTCGATGAAGCCGTATTTGTTGATTCTTGCAAAGGTAGCCAGGTAGGAGATCAGACCGATGTTAGGACCTTCTGGGGTCTCTACCGGACACATTCTTCCGTAGTGGCTGTAGTGTACGTCTCGAACCTCGAAACCTGCACGGTCACGGGACAGACCGCCAGGACCCAGCGCAGACAGACGTCTCTTGTGGGTCAGCTCAGCCAGAGGGTTGTTCTGGTCCATGAACTGGGACAGCGGCGAGGAACCGAAGAATTCCTTGATCGACGCAACCACCGGACGGATGTTGATCAGCGCCTGTGGAGTGATGGTCTCCATATCCTGTGCCTGGGTGGTCATTCTCTCACGGATGACACGCTCCATACGGGAGAAACCGATGCGGAACTGGTTCTGCAGCAGCTCGCCGACCGAACGGATTCTTCTGTTGCCCAGATGGTCGATGTCATCGGTGGTTCCGATGCCGTTACCCAGACAGCAGACGTAGTTGATGGTGGCAAAGATGTCATCCTTGATGATGTGCTTTGGAATCAGGTCGTCAGCTCTGTCGACGATCATCTGACGCAGCTCCTCATCGGAGTTGCAGCTGTCCAGAATCTCGCACAGTACCGAGAAGCGAACCTTCTCGTTGACGCCGATCTCTTCCAGCTCCTCCTCGGTGTAGCAGGAGGTGTAGTCCAGCAGGTTTACCATGCCGTTGGAGATAACCTTGACGATGCGGTCCGGTGTTTTGAGGTAGACGGTGTCTACACCGGCGCGCTCGATCTCCTCGGCTTTTGCACGGGTCAGAACCTCGTCCGGCTCTGCCAGTACCTCGCCGGTACGGCTGTTGATGATCGGCTCAGCGACAACGTGGCCGTTGATACGGGAAGCGATTCCCAGCTTTTTGTTGTATTTATAGCGTCCAACTCTGGACAGGTCATATCTTCTTGCATCGAAGAACAGTGCATTGATGTGCGACTGTGCGCTGTCCACTGTTGGCGGTTCGCCTGGACGCAGCTTTCTGTACACTTCCAGCAGCGCCTCTTCGGTGTTGTTGGTGCTGTCCTTTTCGATGGTGGCCACGATGCGCGGGTCATCGCCGAAGAAGTCCAGAATCTGTGCGTCGCTTGCAAGTCCCAGCGAACGGATAAAGGTGGTGACAGGCAGCTTTCTGTTTTTATCAATGCGGACGTAGAACACATCGTTGGAGTCGGTTTCATACTCAAGCCATGCGCCGCGGTTTGGAATGACGGTGGTCGAATACAGCTGTTTACCTGCCTTGTCGCGGGAAACGCCGTAGTAGACGCCTGGCGAACGAACCAGCTGGGAGACGATAACTCGCTCTGCGCCGTTGATGATAAAGGTTCCGCTTGGGGTCATCACAGGGAAATCGCCCATGAAGATGTCCTGTTCCTTAACCTCACCGGTCTCCTTGTTCAGAAGGCTTGCGCGCACTCTCAGCGGAGCTGCATAGGTTGCGTCGCGCTCTTTGCACTCCTCGATTGTATATTTGGGAGTTTCGTCAAGACGGTAGTCGATAAAGTCAAGTACCAGATTGCCCTGATAATCCGAGATTTCGGACATATCTTTAAATACTTCCTTTAATCCCTCCTCAAGAAACCATTTGTAGGAGTTTTTCTGCACTTCAATCAGGTTTGGCATTTCCAAAACCTCATTAATCCGAGAAAAGCTCATTCGAACATTTTTACCCAGATGTACCGGCTTCACATTCACCATAGGCTTATCCACTCCAATCCGCATATTTTGATAATTGTACAATCTGTACAACTATTGTCCGTTTATATCCGATATTTTGCAGGAGAGGTATTGAATTCTCCTGGCATCTGTGCTACAATAAACTAGGCAAAGTTCATAAGTAGCCATTTTGATACATTATAATATTATATTGTATTTTCAAAGCAAAGTCAATCTTTCCCACCCGTTTGGGACATAAGAAAAACTCCGATTTTTTCATCGGAGTTTTGTTTATTTATGCCAAAAGTTCACTTTGCTTTTCATATAACCGGCGTCTTGACATTTTCAAAAACGGCTGTTACGCCTGCTGCACCGGCTCAAATCCCTGGAAGCGGTTGCCCTGATAGGTCAGTCTGCCATGGGCGCCTTCGACCAGCTGGTCATACTGGCGGAAGGAAACCTCCATCTCCACCTCGTCGCCGTCCTCCATCAGAAAGGTCGCCGAATAGCGCATCGCCATCGCCCGCGCTGCTCCGCGCCGGTGCGTCGGAGGATCGCTCTGGCTTTTTGCCACCACGGTGGCCTCCACTGTCTGCGGCGGCATCTTTTTGTCGAGGTTGCGCTGATACAGCACGCCAGCCACCGTCATAATCAGTGCGCTGAACACCGATACCGCCAGAATCAGCAGTATGAGCGCCAGCAGCATTTCCAAGATTGTCATCATTGTTTTCCGCCTCCCTGTTTATTGCGCCTCAAAGACACCCACACGGCGCGCAAAGCCTTTGTAGCGTGTGCCTTGAAAGGTCAGCTGTCCGCGGTCGCCCTCGCAGAGCATTCCATAGTCGGTTCCTTCCATCTCCAGCTCGATGCGGTCGCCGCTCTGGACCTGGAAGGTGACAAAATAATGGGTATAAGTGTGATAGCCGGTGTCGTGGTGATGGTGGGAGAACTGTTCACGCTTTGCGACGACCACAGCATCCACCGTCAGCACCGGCGACTGATTGTTCTTGTTCCAGGTGCTCACGCCGCGCACTGCCGTGGCGATAAATGTACCGATGACCAGCACAAAGATCACGATAAAAAACAACGGAAACAGCGTGTCAAAAAAGCTCATCTCATATCCTATTCCGAATCCCATGGCATGTCCTCCCTGTGTCCGGCTATTTTTTCAAACGTCGCATTGATTGTACCATATCCCAGAGCGAATAACAAGAAGGCAAACAAAAAACTTTTCTTTGCTAAATTATAAAATCGAAGGGCAGCTCTGCCTTTGACAGCACAAAAAAACCTTCCGGCATCAAAGCCGGAAGGTTTTTTATGTATCAAATGGTAATTAGTCGAGGTTTGCAACCAGGAACTCATAGAAACCACGATGGGTCTCGTACAGGTCAACCTTGGAGATGATCTCCATTGGAGCATGCATGCACAGAACCGGTACACCGATGTCGATGGTGTCAACATCCAGCTCTGCAATGAATTTTGCAACGGTGCCGCCGCCGCCCTGGTCAACTTTGCCCAGTTCGCCAAACTGCCATACAACATCTGCGTTGTCGAGGATTGCGCAAACTTTGCTGGTGAATTTAGCGTTGCAGTCGTTGGTACCGCTCTTGCCGCCTGCACCAGTGTATTTAACAACACATACGCCGTAGTTGATGAAGGAAGAGTTCTGTTTCTCGTAAGCATCTGCAAATGCAGGGTCAAATGCTGCGCTGACGTCAGCGGACAGGCACTTGGAGTTAGACAGAACGCGTCTTACCGGAACGCCGAATGGCTCTGCCAGATCAGCCAGGAAGTACTCGAGGAATCTGGAGTGCATACCGGTGTTGCCGTCGGAACCAACTTCTTCTTTATCAGCGAAGATAACAACAGAAGTCCATTCTGGGTTGGTGTTTGCGATCTCAGCGGTCATCTCGGTGTAAGCGCAGACGCGGTCGTCGTGGCCGTATGCACCGATCATGCTGCGGTCAAGACCAAGGTCGCGTGCTTTCAGGGCAGGAACAACGCTCAGCTCTGCACCCAGGAAGTCGCGCTCGGTGATGCCGTATTTTTCGTTGAAGATCTTCATCAGGTTGAGTTTAACCTTTTCGGAAGCCTTCTCGTCTTTAAACTGTCTGGAACCGATCAGGATGTTCAGCGACTCACCTTTGAATGCTTCTGCCAGAGTCTGGGTTCTCTGTTTGGAAGCCAGATGTGGCAGCAGGTCGGTTACGCAGAAAATCGGATCGTTTTCATCTTCACCGATGGTGATGGTAACAACAGAGCCGTCTTTCTTGTAAACGTCACCGTGCAGAGCCAGCGGAATGGTTGGCCACTGGTATTTTCTGATGCCGCCGTAGTAGTGTGGTCTGAGGTAACCCAGTTCTGCTTCCTCAAACAGTGGGCTTGGTTTGAGGTCCAGTCTTGGGGAATCAACGTGAGCAGCCAGAATCTTAACGCCTTTTTCGATTGGGCGGGTACCCATGGTACCAAAGATCAGGGATTTGCCGCGGTTGTTGTAGTAGAATCTTTCGCCGGGCTGGTACTTTTTGCCTCTTTCAAACTCATGGTAACCGTTTGCTTCCAGCTTCTTGATTGCCTCTTTAACAGCCTCGATCTCGATCTTTGCTGCGTCCATGAATGCCTTGTAGTCCTCTGCATAAGCATACGCCTTGTCCAGTTCCTCATCGGACAGACGGGTGGTGCCGTTGACTGGTTTCATCATCAGCTCTTCCTGAAGCAGTTCGCCTTTGGTTTTTTCCATATCGTTCATCCTCCCGATTATAAATTTTTTGACCGTCCGCCCTCATATTGAGTGCTTTGTCCGGTCTGTATCTCTACCGTTTTCGATGTGCACGGTAAAAACCATTGTTTAAGCATAAAGCCTCTGATAGATCTGTTTTGCTTCGGAGACTTTATTGTAATACCATTCTGTATCAGAATAGGGTATTTTGTCAAGTGTTTTTCCATCTTTCGAGTATTCCTGCTGCGAAAGCCATGCGTTGACATTGCTCATTCCCGCATGGTAGGAACAGATGGCCAGTTTTTCGTCGCCGGTTTCCTCCAGCAGCAGATGCAGCATATAGGTGCCGTACCGGATGGAAACCTCCGGCTCAAAGATGTCGGCATAGGTGGTGCCGCTGTCGTCGCCCATGCGGTACTGCACCCACTCAAAGGCGTCCTGTGTCATCTGCATCAGGCCGCGGGCGTCCGCCGATGAAACGGCATTGGGGTCAAAGTTACTCTCGATGCGGGTCACGGCATACACCAGATTGCGGTCCACATCGTACTCTCTGCTGTATTTTTCGATGTATTCGCGGTACTCTCTGGGATAAAGCTGCCGCATCACGGCGTCGGTGGCAGGCTGCAGCGCCGCCACAGCCGCCAGAACCAGCACGATGATGAGCACTAGCCACAACAGAACATCTTTTTTCCTGACTCTTGCTGCCACCGGTTTCCTCCTTTATCGCTGTTCCAGCATCGTCTCCAGCTTTGCCAGCAGCACCGAGGTCTGGCTCTTGAGGTCGCCGATGCTGCCGTTGTTTTCCAGCACCTGCCACGAGCGCTCACGGTAGTAGCTTTCGTCGTGCTGGGCATTGATGCGCTCGAGCGCCTCCTGCTCGGTCAGGTGGTCGCGAGCGATGATGCGCCGGCAGCGCAGCTCCTGAGAGGCGGTCACCGACACCACGCAGTCGCACTGGCGGTCGGCGCCGCTTTCAAACAGGGTGGGCGCATCCAGCACGATGATGCCCTCCTGGCTCTCGCGCAGGCTGTCCAGCTGCTGGCGGATGCTTTCGATGATGTAGGGAAACATGATGTCGTTTAACTTTTTAAGCTTTACCTTGTCGGTAAAGACCGATTTTGCCATCTTTTTGCGGTTGAGTGTCCCTTCAGGGGTGATATATTCACAGCCAAATTCCAGCGCAATGTCCGCGATGCAGGCACTGCCCTTCTCCACAACCTCGCGGGCAATCAGGTCGGCGTCGATGACGGTGACGTCATTGGCGCGCAGATAGTCCGAGACGGTCGACTTGCCTGCACCGGTCTGTCCGGTCAGGCCAACAATCAGGTTTTTCATGGGTTGTCATGCCTTTCTTTTTTCAAACGATGTCCCTGCTGCGGGTACACCGGCTTCGCTGTTTTGATCGGATGGAGCTTGTGTTTCTTCGTTGAGGTCGCACTCGTGGAACGCTGCCGCCCGAATCAGACGGTTATACACCGCCAGTCCCACTCCCTGACGGGAAGGACAGCGGGCATACACCTCTTTGGCGCCCTTTTCATCCAGCTCCCGAAGCGCCGCAAACAGATGCTTTGCCTGGTCTTTTTCGTCCCTGCCAAGGCTGATGTACGGAACCTTTAATCCCGCTACATCCTCCTCAAAGCACAGCGCATACAGTCCCTCATGGGCATGGGCATTGACATAACGGACAAACTGTTCGCTGCCGGCGTCCAGAATGGTGATCTGTGCCTTTGGAGCATAGTGCTTATACTTCATGCCAGGCGAATCGGCGCGCTCGTTCTCCTGCAATTTGTCGGTGACCGCATGGTGCACCACAAGGTCGGGCAGAAACTCTCGCAGCTGTGCAGGAGTGACTGCTCCCGGGCGCAGCAGCAGCGGCGGGTTTGCTGCCAGCGAGATGACGGTGGATTCCACTCCGACGCTGCACTCGCCTGCATCGACGATGGCGTCCACTCTGCCCCACAGGTCATGAACGCAGTGTTCGGCAGTGGTCGGGCTGGGACTGCCCGAGAGGTTTGCCGAAGGCGCTGCCACCGGCACACCGGCACGGCGGATGATCTCCCGCGCAACCGGATGGGACGGGATGCGGATGGCGACCGTCTCCAGCCCGCCGGAGGTTTCCATCGGGATGATCTCCCGCTTTGGCAGGATGACGGTCAGCGGGCCTGGCGAAAACCTTCTGCACAGCTCATAGTAGACCGGCGGGATGTCCTTTGCATACAGCTGTGCCTGCTGTGGGTCCACGATGTGGATAATCAGCGGATTATCCTGCGGTCTGCCCTTTGCCAGAAAGATGTTTTTGACCGCCTGCGGGTCCAGGGCATTGGCGCCCAGACCGTACACCGTTTCGGTGGGCAGTGCGACCAGTCCTCCGTTTTTGAGGATGGCCGCTGCCCTGTCCAGCGCCGCCGTGTCCTTCTCAGGGTCGGTAACCGTAAGAAGGACGGTGTCCCTGTGCGCTACTTTGGAATATTCCATGCACAAACGCCTCTTTTCCCGTACAGAAAAACTAGTGCTCGCCGCCGGCAGCGCCGGAGCTTTCTTTGAGCTTTTCTGCCTGGTCGAAGGTGTTGAGTGCGTCAAACAGCTCGGTCAGGTCGCCGTTGAGCACCTGTTCGAGCTTATACAGGGTCAGGCCGATGCGGTGGTCGGTGACACGGCCCTGTGGATAGTTGTAGGTACGGATACGCTCAGCGCGGTCGCCGGCGCCAACCTGCAGTTTACGCTCGGAGGCGATCTTCTCCTCCTGCTCACGCTGCATCTTCTCATAGATACGCGAACGCAGAATCTTCATCGCCTTGTCCTTGTTCTTGTACTGGCTTCGCTCGTCCTGACACTCAACGACGGTGCCGGTCGGAAGGTGGGTGATTCGGATGGCCGATTCGGTCTTGTTGACGTGCTGGCCGCCTGCACCGCCCGAACGGTAGGTGTCGATCTGCAGGTCCTTCGGATTGATCTCAACCTCGACGTCGTCTGCCTCCGGCAGCACTGCGACGGTGACGGTGGAGGTGTGGATACGGCCCTGGGTTTCTGTCTCAGGTACGCGCTGAACGCGGTGAACGCCCGATTCAAACTTAAATTTGGAGTAAGCGCCCTCGCCGTTGATCGAGAAGCTGATCTCCTTGTAGCCGCCAAGCTCGGTTTCGTTCGAGTTGAGCACCTCGATCTTCCAGCCCTGGCTCTCGGCGTACATCGAGTACATGCGGAACAGGCTGTTTGCAAACAGGGCAGCCTCGTCACCGCCTGCACCGCCGCGGATCTCGACGATGACGTTCTTGTCGTCGTTCGGGTCCTTTGGAATCAGCAGGATCTTCAGCTCCTCCGAGATAGTTTCGATGTCTGCCTTGGCAGTTTCGTACTGGTCCTCGATCAGCTCGCGGAAGTCCTTCTCCAGACCGCTCTCCTCGAGCATCGCCTTTGCCTCGTCCATATCGTTCTTTGCCTTGACATACTCGCGGTATTTCTCCACGATTGGAGTCAGGTTCTTATATTCCTTCATCAGTTCGGCGTACTGCTTGGGATCGCTGACAACATTGGGGTCCATCAGGCGGTCGTTGATCTCCTGATAGCGCTGCTCGGCAACGCTTAGCTGTTCAAACATACTTTCATTCTCCTTTAATTTGTTTCTAAAAAAAATATTGACGATCTTTTTTTGCGGCGGCGCTTATCCCTGTTCTCTTTCGATGCGGCGGATATTCTTTTCCGCCTTTGCCCGCGCCACCATCACCTCATGGCCGCAGCCCAGACACCGCAGCTTAAAATCCATGCCGCTTCTGAGCACCAGAAAGCGGTTATCCCCGCAGGGATGATTTTTCTTCATGATAAGAACATCTCCGACACGAACGTCCATGATCTGCAAGCCTCCTTTGAGTTGTGTTTTTCTGTGTGTAAAGATCTGATCTGCATACGGATTTTATTATAGCAAATTTTCCTATGGTTGTGCAATATTTCCATCAAGTTTTCTTGATTTTCTCCCGCCAAAAGCCCCTGGGCATAACCATGTTTACGGGTGCATATAGATGATACAGCCCATCATCCCAAAAAGGCCACATCAAAAGGAGGGAAGAAAAAAATGAACAACTACTGGCCGGAAGGCCTTCTATTGCATACAGCCCAGAACCGCAGCCTGACCCAGAGCGCAGCGGGACTGCACGAGGCACTGTACAGTCAGACGGTGCTGGAAGGGCGGGTCTCGGTATGCACCCGCGAGCACGACCTGCTGGTTGACTTTGGATTCTGCACCGGACGTATTCCCCGCTGCGAAGGAGCACTGGGAGTTTTGGAGGGCACGGTGCGGGACATCGCGCTGCTGTCCCGTGTGGGCAAGCCGGTCTGCTTTGTGGTGGACAATATCCTGCAAAATCCCGACGGCTCGATCACGCCGATTCTGTCGCGGCGGCGCGCCCAGCAGCTGTGCTGCGACAACTACATCCGTCACCTGCGGCCAGGCGACGTCATCGCTGCCCGTGTCACCCATCTGGAGGCGTTTGGCTGCTTTGTGGACATCGGGTGCGGCATCTGTTCGATGATTCCCATCGACTGCATCTCGATCTCGCGCATCTCCCATCCCAGCGACCGCTTCTGCACCGGACAGGACATCCATGCCGTGGTCACCGGCATCGACCAAAACCTGCGGGTATCGCTAAGTCACAAGGAGCTGCTGGGCAGCTGGGAGCAGAATGCCGCCCAGTTTTGCGCCGGCGAGACCGTTTCGGCGATCATCCGCTCGGTGGAAAGCTACGGCATCTTTGCCGAGCTCACGCCCAATCTGGCAGGACTTGCCGAGGTGCGCCCAGGCGTGCGCGCCGGACAGCAGGCCAGCGTCTACATCAAGAGCCTGATCCCCGAAAAGATGAAGGTCAAGCTCATCCTCATCGACGCCTTTGATGCGCCGTCTCATCCGCAGCCGATGCAGTATTTTATCGACAGCGGTCACATCGACCACTGGGTCTATTCGCCGGTGCAGTCGCCGCGGAAAATCGAAACTTTTTTTGCACCCAGCCTATCGGAAACAGCAGAATAAGGGCAGAAAAAAAGAGGGGAACTTCCCCTCTTTTTTATGTTTATTCATACTGTTCCGGCGCATACGGGTCGGGATTTGGACAGGGATTGTCCTCAAAGCCGGTGGTGGACAGATAGCTGCCCTCGTCCATGTGACGGCGGTCGTCGGCATATTCCATGCAGACGATCAGATCGTCGTTAAACAGAAACTTGCTGACCGAGGCGTTTGCCACCATGCCGTTGGTCATCTCCTCAAACGGCTTGCCGCTGGCAAAATGAATATACGACGAGATGATGATGCCATGGCTGACCGCCGCAATCACCTTGCCGCGGTTGTGTTCGACCAGCCGGTCGATCGTTTCGACGATGCGGTCGCTGACCTGCTTCATCGATTCTCCCTGCGGACAGCACAGCTGCGAAGGCTGGGTGTGCATCGCTTCGATGACCTCGGGGTATTCCACTGCAAGGTCGCTAAACTTGCGTCCTTCCAGCAGTCCTCCGTCCAATTCGGTCAGCCCAGGCTCCACGATGGGCTTTAGCTTGTCCAGTCCGTGCATCTGGGCGATGATCTCGGCGGTTTGGCGCGCGCGGATCAGCGGGCTTGTGTACAGCAGGTCGATCTTGGTCAGGCTGAACGCCTCTCCCAGCATCTGCGCCTGCCGGATGCCCGATTCGTTTAAGGGGTTATCGGTGATCCCCTGAAATCTTCCTTCAAAATTTCCGCCGGTCTCCCCATGTCTGATCAGATATAAGATTGTCATTTTCAGCACATATCCTTTCCGGCAGAGGTGTTCTCAAGGCAAAACGCCATTACCAGGGGCGCACTGCGCCGACGATCTCGTTGATGTCCTCGACGCCGTTTTGCTCCATCCACTGCTGCATTCCGTCGATGACCTCGATCGGTGCCTTTGGATTATAGAACATCGCTGCGCCGATCTGGATGGCGTTTGCACCTGCCATCATCATCTCGATGGCATCCTGCCATTTTTCGATGCCGCCCATGCCGATGACCGGAATCTTGACGCGGTTGGCTACCTGCCATACCATGCGCACGGCAACCGGAAAGACTGCCGGACCGGACAGGCCGCCGACGTTGTTTTTCAGAATCGGGCGGCGGGTGTTGATGTCGATGCGCATACCGAGCAACGTGTTAATCAGCGATACAGCGTCTGCACCCTCGGCCTCGACCGCCTGAGCAATCGAAGCGATGTCGGTGACGTTTGGCGAGAGCTTGACGATCATCGGTTTTTTGGCGTATTTGCGCACTTCTTTTACGATGTGAGCTGCATTGTCACAGCTGGTGCCGAAGGCAACGCCGCCCTGTTTTACATTCGGGCAGGAGATGTTGAGCTCAAACATGTCGATCTGGCTTTCGCTCAGACGCTCGGCGATGGCGCAGTAGTCCTCGACGCAGCTGCCGGCGATGTTTGCAATCTTGACGGTGTCCTTCTGTGCAAGATACGGCATGTCATGCTCCAGAAAATGTTCGACGCCTGGATTTTGCAGGCCGACCGAGTTGAGCATGCCGCTTGGTGTTTCGGCGATTCTCGGCGGAGGATTGCCCAGACGCTCCTTGAAGGTCATGCCCTTTAAGGAGATGCCGCCCAGACGCTCGAGCGGATAGACGCACTCATACTCTCTGCCAAAGCCAAAGCAGCCCGAAGCTGTGATGACCGGATTTTTAAATTCCACACCGGCGATATTTACCTTTAAATTAGTCATCGAATACCACCCTTTCCGCATCAAATACAGGTCCGTCCTTGCAGACGTGCAGATAGGTCACCGAGCCGTCGTCGCGGCGGATCGGAGTTGCACATCCAAGGCAGGCGCCTACGCCGCAGGCCATGCGCTCCTCGAGCGAAACCTGGCAGCGCACGCCGTACTCGGCGCACAGTTTAGCGACAAATTTCAGCATCACCTTTGGTCCGCAGGCATAGACGATGTCAGGCTTACCCTCGTCAAAGCGCTGTTTGAGCAGGTCGGTGACGACGCCGTGATGGCCTGCCGAGCCGTCGTCGGTACAGAGCATGACGCGGTTTTGCTGGGCCTCAAAGTCGTCGGTCAAGACAATTTTATCGGCGCTGCGGAAGCCGAGGATGGCGGTTGCATTTTTGCCGTAGGATTTTGCGGTCTGGAGCATCGGAGGAACGCCGATGCCGCCGCCGACAACGACGGCTGTTTTGTCGGAGTCAAGCAATGTAAAGCCGTTGCCCAGCGGGCCCATGACATCCACCAGCTCGCCCTCTTTGGTGTTGGCGAGGACTTTGGTACCCTCGCCGCGGATATCGAACAGGATGCGGATGGTACCGGCAGCCTTGTCCACCTCACAGATCGAGATTGGACGGCGCAGTGTAAAGCCTGGCACGCGGACATGCACGAACTGGCCGGCTTTGGACACCGCAGCGATATCCGGACAGTGGATAGTAAAGTCACACATACTGCCTGGACGGATAGTTTGCACGCGGTAGCTTCCCTGTAAATATTCCACAACAGATCCCCCATTTAGTTAAAAATTTGGGCGGCAGCGCCACAAGCAGGCGCGCCGCAGGAACGCTTTTGCGAAACGATTCCAATTTGTTTTTATTCTATATGAAACCGGTGCATTTTACAAGCCCCTGTGGATTTTTTTGTGCTGTTGCGGGCATGAGAAGGAAACAAAGTTTCCTTCTCCGAACTTTCTGCAAAACAATTTGTGGGCCTACGCGGCCCACACCCGCGGAAACTTTCTTGTGTGAAGAAAGTT
>OWID01000060.1_pt1 | contig 58092 bp, 58 predicted proteins | sample 1732661 | NCBI WGS metagenome assembly OWID01 (sample SAMN05065739, study PRJEB22554) | human gut metagenome | biome: ENVO:2100002; feature: ENVO:00000062; material: ENVO:00002003 | host: Homo sapiens | place: USA
CGGCAGCGTCAGATGTGTATAAGAGACAGCCCAGCCGCAGCTGTCCCGACTCCCCTACAGCCCAGGCGCACCAGAGCCCGTCGTCCGGCAGCCGTCCCTGGGCGCAAAAGCGCACATACAGCCCGGTCGTCTCTGCCGTCAGCTCCCCCACCGCCGTGCCCTCGTACATCAGCGGATACCGCTCCATACTGCCGCCTCCCTTTCCGCAAAAAAACAGCCTGTGCCATCTTATGCACAGGCTGTTTTTACTATGTTGCTCAGGCGATGGTATATCCGCCCCGCACCAGCAGCTTCACGGTGCCGGAGCCGGCTTTGACGCCGCGGCCCTCGATGGTCATCATGTAGAGGTGATTGGTCACCAGGGCGCCGCCGTTATTCAGCGTAGTGGCGGAGGACTCATCGATGAGTCCCGGATTGGAGGGAGAGACGCAGGTGGCCGAGCCCACCCGCAGCATCACCTCGCAGCCGATGTCGCCGGTGAGGGTCTGCCCGGAAGAGAGCGTCACCACCGAGAATGTGGCAGAGCTGGAGGCGCCGGAGCCGCTCAGGCCCAGCTGGCTGTTGCGCTGGTCGATCTTCTGGTCCACCTTGGCAAGAAGGCTGTCCAAAAATGTGCCGTTGAGGTAGCTGAGCGTCACCAGCGGGTCGCCGGAGGTGCCCGCCTCCGCCGCCAGGGACACCGTCATGGTGGTGAGGCTGCAAACCAGCATCAGCAGCACTGCCCGCAGCAGCCACCGGTTTTTCTTTCTTTGCATGTATGTACCCTCCAAATTCTTTTGTGCCGGGTCCCCCTGAAAAGGGACAGCTCCCTTTTCAGGGGCCCCGCTTCATACCATCTGGTCGTGAGGCAGGCCAAAGCTCACTGCGATGGCCAGATCCACCTTTTCCATCACGCCCTCTTCCACATGGCCCATCCGCTCCCGCAGACGCTTTTTGTCCAGCGTGCGCACCTGCTCCAAAAGGACGATGGAGTCCCGGCTCAATCCGCTGCTCTGCGCCACGGGAAGGTCAATATGGGTAGGCAGCCGCGCCTTCCCGGTCTGGGAAGTGATGGCAGCCGCGATCACAGTAGGGCTGTAACGGTTCCCGGTATCGTTCTGGATGATCAGCACAGGACGCACGCCGCCCTGCTCACTGCCCACCACCGGGGAAAGATCGGCATAGTAGATATCGCCGCGTTTGATACTTGTATCCACAAAGTTCACACTCCGCCGAAAGAAGTACCCGCCACCGAAACGCCGTTCGGTGAGGCCACTTTCATTCTCCCACACGGATGCGGAATTTATACCCGGACGGCGCCGCAAAAAATTCCGCGCTCTCCGCCCCGTGACAGTCTATGTCCCGGCGTACGGCGAAGTGTCTGTCTACTCATAGAAGCCGCAAGCTCCGCTCCACCACGGCGCCCCCCTCCAGGTAAAGCCGCGGCACCCGCTTGCTCACCGCGCAGGTCAGCTCATAGGGGATGGTCCCCAGCATGGACGCAAGATCGTCCACCCGCTGACGCTGGCCGAAGATCTCCACCGCGTCTCCCACGTGCACATCGGGAAGCTCCGTCAGATCCACCATGCACATATCCATGCAGATCCGGCCCCGGATGGGGGCGCTTCCCTGCTCTGTCAGCACGGACGCCCGGTTGGAAAGCCCCCGGAAAAAGCCGTCGGCATAGCCGATGGGCAGCACGCCCATGCGGGTGCGCTCCGCGGTGCGGAACGTGCGGCCGTAGCTGACAGTGGTATCCGGGTCAAAGACCTTGATGGTGGAAATGCACGTCTTGAGGGACATGACCGGCCGCAGGTCCAGCCGCTGGGCGTCCGCGCCCGCGCCGTAAAGGGCGATGCCGGGCCGCACCATATCCAGATACATCTTCGGGTAGCGGGCCAGGGCGCCGCTGTTGGCGCAGTGGCGGATGGCAAACGTCCGCCCCCGCTGTGCCAGCGCATCGATGACAGCAGTGAACAATCCGAACTGTTCCCGGGTATAGGCCTCGTCCTCCTCGCCGTCCTCGTCGGCGACGGCAAAGTGGGTGAAGATGCCTTCCGCGTCCAGGCCCGGCAGGGCGCAGGCCGCCGCGATGGCCGTAACGCCCCCTTCAAAATGGCTGCCCCGTACCAAAAAGCCCAATCGGGACATGCCGGTATCCACCTTGATATGGACCCGCAGCGTCCCGCCGCAGGCAGCCGCCGCGGCGCTGTACTCCTCCGCCTTGGCCAAGGCGGATACCGCCTGGGTGATATGGTAGCGGATCAGCTCGGGCACCATGTCCGGGGGCGTGTGCCCCAGGATCAAAACCGGCATGGTGATGCCGCCGTGGCGCAGCTCCCGGGCCTCGTCCAGGCTGGAAACGGCCAGGTAATCGGCCCCCAGGGACTCCAGCTTGCGCCCGATCTGCACGGCGCCGTGGCCGTAGGCATCCGCCTTCACCACGCCCAGATACCGTACGCCGCTTCCCGTCAGGGTCCGGGCACGGCGGTAATTATGTTCCAGCGCGTCCAGATCGATCTCCGCCCAGGTGCGCCGTAAAACCGCGTCTTCCATGTCCTTGTCACCTTTCTCCAGTGGGGTCACCCCTCCTGGCTGTCGATTGTATCACAAAAGGAAAAACTCGTAAACTCCGCCGTCAAAATTATTTCCCCGTCCACGGCGATCTCCCCCCGCAGCGGCGTGCCGTCGTCCAGCCGGAGCCACAGGGTGGTATAGACCTTCTCCGCCTCCGTCCCGGTCTGGTCCACCGTAAGGCGCAGGCAGGGCACCTCCCCCCAGTTCTCCTGGTTTTCCTCTAAAAGCCAACCCTCCCGCAGGGCCTCCATCATGCGGGGCAGGCACGCCATGGGACTGATCTTCTCCCGGGAGAGCATCCCAGCATCCAGGCAGAGGTCCTCATATTCCAGCGTCAGCGTCTCGCCGTCCAAAACGGCTTTCACGCCCGCGATCCGCTCCGGCGAGAGCACCTCGATCTCTGCGCCGCCGTCCGCCGTGTAAGCGCACCGCAGCGCCGCCGTCCACTCCTGACCGTTCTGGTCGCAGGTCACCTCCGCTTCCATCTGGCAGCCGCCCATCTCCATGTAGGGCTGGCGCAGCTGCTCCGCCGTGACCGTTTCCTCGCCCCGGGCGCAGCCGCAAAGCAGCAGGCACAGGGTCATCATTGGTACGCACTTGGAAAGGCGCACCATAAACTCCTCCGTTATCCCAAGATTTCCCGGATGGCCGCCGGAATGGTCCGGGCCACGTCCGCCGGTGTGACGCCGTACTCCGTCTCCCGCTCCGCAGCCAGTTCCCCGGCCCGTCCGTGGAGCCAGACGCCTCCGGCCGCCGCCTGCACCGGCGCGGCTCCCTGGGCAAGGAGCGAAGCGATGACGCCCGTGAGCACATCTCCGCTGCCGCCCTTGGCAAGGCCGGAGTTGCCGGTGGTATTCACCAGCACGTTCCCTTCCGGCAGTGCCGTCAAAGTCCGGTGGCCCTTGCGCACCAGCACACAGCCATGGGCGCGGGCAAAAGTGCGTGCTTCCTCCGCCCGGCCAAGTTCCTCCGGCCCGTCATACATCCGGGCAAACTCCCCGTCGTGGGGCGTGAGGATCGTGACGCGGCCGCGCCGTCCGTTCAGCACATCTATATGCCCGGCCAAGGCGTTTATGCCGTCGGCGTCCAGCACCACGGGCTTGTCCGTCTGGGCCAGCAGCTCCCGCACCAGCCGTCCCGTCCGCTGGCCGCGGCCAAGGCCCGGCCCCAGGGCCAGCACCTGGCAGTCCTCCAGCTTGTCCAGGATTTCCTGTAAAGCTTTATCGCTTAACATTCCATCTTTATCCGGCAGTGGGAACGGCATAGCGGAGACGCATTTGGCCGCCTCTACGGGCCAGATGATCTCCGGCACCCCCAGCGACACCAATCCGCAGCCGCTGCGCACAGCAGCCAGCGCCGTCAGGTACGGCGCGCCGGTATAACCCACGGCGCCGCCTACCACCAGCACCTTGCCGAAAGTGCCCTTGTGGCCGTCCGCTTGCCGCCGCGGCAGCGCCTGGCGGACAAAGTCCCGCTCCACCGTCTGGGTGGGGCACACGGTCTCACGCACCAGCTGCGCTGGAATGCCGATGTCCCGCACCTCCACCGTGCCAGAACAAAGGGCGCCCTTTCCCACAAACTGTCCCGTCTTCGGAAGTGTAAACGTGATCGTCTTTACAGCACGCACCGGCTCACCCAGGCACTCGCCCGTGGTGGCGTCCACGCCGCTGGCGATGTCGGCAGCCACCACGGCGCCGCGGCTGTCGTTCATCAGCGCCACAGCCTGGCCCCAATGGGACGATGGGTCGATCCGCCGGGAAAGACCCACGCCGAACAGGGCGTCCACGCACACGTCCGACCGCAAAATCCACCGGCGCTGTTCCTCGTCCTCCGGGTCAAAGGGCACCAGTGCCACACCGCACTCGCTCAGGCGCCGGGTCTGTTCCCGGGCGTCCGGCGTCATCTTTTCATAGTCTCCCACCAGGTAGACCCGCACTTCTATGCCTTTCAGGAAAAGATACCGGGCGGCACAAATGCCGTCTCCGCCGTTATTGCCGGTGCCGCACAGCACCGCCGCCCGGCGGCGTCCCTTTCCTGCCGGCAGACTTGCCGCCGCCTCTGCCACCGCCGCGCCGGCCCGCTCCATGAGATCGATAGAGGGGATGCCCCGTTCCTCAATGGCCTGCCGGTCCAGCTCCTTCATCTGCTCCGCTGTCGCCAGCTTCATGCCGTTTCCTCCTTTTTGTGCGTTGTTTTTCCTCATTATAGGAGTTCTGCCCGATATTTGCAATTCTTTGTTGCCAAAATGTCACGCTTTTCCCGGGAAAGCCTGCTATGCTGGCACCAGAAAGGAGGCGCGCAGCATGAAGCGTATCGTCCCCATTTTACTGATACTTTCCCTGTTGGCCGGGTGCGCCGCATCCCCAACGCAGGCCCCTCCCCCAGACGAGCAGGCCGTGCTGGATGCCTATGCCGCCGCAGCGGAGGTTTACGACTGGTTCGATCTGCACACCCTGCCCACCGGCATCGAGGCCATCCAATTGGACAGCAATGTCTATTACCCGGTGGAGTACGACGGCATCACGTCCATGGACGATCTGGAGACCCGGGTCCGCGCCTGCTTCTTCCCTGAACTCAGTGACGCTCTGCTCTCGGACGGCAGCTACCGGGAGATCGGCGGGAAGCTCTGCTGCGCCGGCGGCGCCCGGGGCCAGAACGTGTATCTTCTGGACAAAACTCTCTCCGCCCGACAGGTGAATGCGAGCCACTGGACGGTGACCATCACGTTCTGGGCGGATTTCGTGGACCAGCCCATCCAGGCAGACGGCCAGCCCCACACCGTGGCCACCGTGGGGTACTCCCAGCGGACGCTGGATTACGAAAAGACGGACGAGGGCTGGCGCTTTACCAGCTTTTGTCCCAGCGATGATCTTGACCTGGACGCGGACACGGTATGCACCATCGACTACTACCAGGACTTTGAAGTCACCGACGCTTACCGGGACTACACCGACTGGCAGCTGGTGTGCTATCTGATCTATGCCGACGGCGCTTACGCCGAAGCCCCCGGCGACCTGCTCTACCAGCGGTTTGGGGAGCGGCCCGGGGACATTCTGGCGGCCCTGGCCCTGCTGGATGGCGCCCCCTACCGGCAAAAAGGTCCGCCCATGAACATCGACGCCGTGGTGGCCATGCCGGGATATTCCGCCGCCTGGCGCTCCTTTGACGAACAGGCGGAGTTTTTGAGTGTGCTGGACGGCTGCCAGCCCCAGACGGAGGCGGAGCAGGCGGTGCTGGACAAGATCCGCGCCGCCTACGAAAAGGGCACGGAGTCTATCCAAGAATCCAATGATACCGGCTCGTCCTGTGCATAGGCTGGAAACTGCTCCATCTGAAAATCAGGACGGCGCCGTAGCTGCCATCAAAATCGAGGATCTCATGGACGGCCGCCTGCTCTCCTGAATATTTCCAGCCCCGATCCGTCCATACGCGGCGGATTGGGGCTTGCATTTTGGGTTACCCTGTGATATAAGTACTACTTGATATCAGCGATGAACGGGAAAATAACCGTCAAACGGCGCCAAGAGAGGTCTGGTCACCGGCTGCAAGCCAGACTGCGCACGTCCGGTTTGGTTCGCCCGGGAGCCGCCGTGGAGACACGGCCGGATCGCCCTCCGTTACAGGGGCAGCAAGTGCGCGTGTTTGTCACGCGAATTTGGGTGGTACCGCGGAAGGATGGCCTTTCGTCCCAGTGATGGGACGGAGGGTCTTTTTGTTTTGCCAAAAAATATTTGAGATAGAAGGAGCATCGCTATGAAAGAACAATTGGAAGCCATCCGCAAAAGCGCGCTGGAAGCCGTTGCCGGCACCCAGAAAAGCGCTGAGCTGGAAGCGGTCCGGGTCCAGTACCTGGGCAAAAAGGGCGAGCTGACCGCCGTTTTGAAGCAGATGGGCAAGCTCTCCGCCGAGGAGCGCCCCGTCATGGGCCAGCTGGCCAACGACGTGCGCGCCGCCGTGGAGGAGGCCATTGCCGCCCAGTCCGCGGTTCTTGCCCGGAAGGCCATGGAGGAAAAGCTCTCTGCCGAGACCGTGGACGTGACCATCCCCGGCAAACGTGCCCAGCAGGGCCACAAGCACCCCATGTACACCGTGCTGGATGAGATCAAGGAGATCTTCATCAACATGGGCTTTGAGATCATGGACGGCCCGGAGATCGAGCAGGCGGACTACAACTTCACCAAGCTCAACGCCCCGGAGAACCACCCCTCTCGCGACTGGACGGATACGTTCTATCTCACCGAGGACAGCAACATCCTCCTGCGCTCCCAGACCTCTCCCATGCAGATCCGCGCCATGGAGACCTACGGTGTGCCCATCCGCATGATCTCCTCCGGCCGTGTGTACCGCAAGGACGAGGTGGACGCCACCCACTCCCCCATGTTCCATCAGATTGAGGGCCTGGTGGTGGACAAGGGCGTCACCATGGCGGACCTGAAGGGTACCCTCAACGCCGTCATCCGTGAGATCTACGGTCCCAATACCAAGACCCGTTTCCGTCCCCACCACTTCCCCTTCACCGAGCCCTCCTGCGAGATGGACATTCAGTGCCACAAGTGCGGCGGCGTGGGCTGCCCCACCTGCAAGGGCGAGGGCTGGATCGAGGTGCTGGGCGCCGGCATGGTCCATCCCAAGGTGCTGCGGGGCTGCGGCATCGACCCGGAAGTCTACTCCGGCTTTGCGTTCGGCATGGGCCTGGAGCGGCTGGCCATGGGCCAGTTCAAGATCAGCGACCTGCGGCTGATCTTTGAAAACGACATGCGCTTCCTGGAGCAGTTTTAATAGGAGGGCAATACGATGAAATTATCCAGAAAATGGCTGAATGAATTTGTGGATGTGGCCAGCGTGGGCGACCGTGATTTCGCCGAGGCCATGACCCTCTCCGGCTCCAAGGTGGAGATCACGGAGGTACTGAACGAATCTTTGCAGAACGTGGTGGCCGGCCGCATCGCCTCCATGGAGCGGCATCCCGACTCCGACCACATGTGGATCTGCCAGATCGACGTGGGCGAGGCGGAGCCCACCCAGATCGTCACCGGCGCGTGGAACATCCATGTGGGCGACCTGGTGCCCGTGGCCCGGCACAAGTCCTTGCTGCCCGGCGGCGTGAAGATCGAAAAGGGCAAGCTGCGGGGCGTTGTGTCCAACGGTATGCTCTGCTCCCTCAAGGAGCTGAACCTGACCGCCGAGCATGACTACCCCTACGCCGTCATCACCGCCGCGGCCATCCTGAACGACTACAAGCCCACCGATCCCGAAAAGCCCTCTATCCCCGCCGACGTCCAGCCCGGCCACAAGATCTATGGCCCCGTGGTGGCCGCCCGGGTGTGCGCCTGCGAGATGGTTTCCTACGGCCGCTATGCTGTGACCCTGGACACCGGCAGCGAGACGGTGCAGACTGAGACCGCCTGCCAGAACCTCCACGAGGGCGACCTGGTGGCCTACAACACCAAGGCCCAGTCCATCTGCACCCTGGCCGATCTCCACGCCGAGCAGAAGGAGTTCCCCCACTGCATCACCGACGGCATCTTCGTTCTGAATGAGGAGGGTGTGCAGCCTGGCGACGACATGGCCAAGGTCATCGGTGCCGACGACCATGTGGTGGAGTTCGAGATCACCCCCAACCGCCCGGACTGCCTGAGCGTCATCGGCCTTGCCCGTGAGGCCAGCGCCACCTTCCACAAGCCCCTCAAGCTCCACACTCCCGAGATCCGCGGCTGCGGCGGCTCCATTGCCGACATGGTGGACATCGAGATCGAGGACGGAGAGCTGTGCCCCCGGTACACCGCCCGTCTGGTGAAGAATGTGAAGATCCAGCCCTCCCCCGCCTGGATGCGGGAGCGGCTGCGCAACTGCGGCGTGCGCCCCATCAACAACATCGTGGACATCACCAACTACGTCATGCTGGAGTACGGCCAGCCCATGCACGCTTTCGACTTCTCCTGCGTGGAGGGCGGCAAGATCGTGGTGCGTACCGCCCGTCCCGGCGAGTCCATCCAGACTCTGGACGGCAAGGACCACGCCCTGACCGAGGACATGCTGTGCATCTGCGATGAAAACCGTCCCGTGTGCGTGGCCGGCGTCATGGGCGGCGCCAACAGCGAGATCATCGGTGACACCGCCCAGGTGCTCTTCGAGTCCGCCAACTTCAACGGCGCCTCCATCCACCGCACCGCCGCCGCGCTGAACATGCGCACGGAGGCCTCCTCCCGCTATGAAAAGGGCCTGGACCCCATGAACACCATGCTGGCCGTGCAGCGTGCCTGCGAGCTGGTAGAGCTGCTGGGTGCCGGTGAGGTGGTCGACGGCGTGCTGGATGTGATCGCCAAGGATTCCTGGCCTGTCACTGTGGAGCTGGACGCCCCCAAGATCAACGCTTTCCTGGGCACTGACGTTGCCGAGGAGGAGATGCGCACCATTCTGGAGTCCCTGGGCTTCCAGCTGGAGGGCAGCACCATCACCGTGCCCTCCTGGCGCTCTGACGTGGAGCACTGGTCCGATATCGCCGAGGAGGTAGCCCGGTTCCACGGCTACAACAATATCCCCGACACCCTCTCCGGCGGTCTGAACCCCCGCCGCGGCTTCTCCCCCGTCCAGAAGGCGGAAAACGCCGTGGGCGCGCTGTGCCGCGCCGCCGGGTACAGCGAGATCATCACCTACTCCTTCATCAGCCCCACCTATTACGATAAGATCAACCTGCCCGCCGACTCCCCCCTGCGCAACTCCATGAAGATCCTCAACCCCCTGGGCGAGGACACCTCCATCATGCGCACCACTACACTGCCCTCCATGCTGGAGATCCTCTCCCGCAACGACCACTACCGCAACAAGGCCGTGCGCCTGTATGAGCTGGGCCGCACCTACTTTGCCAAGAATGACGGCTCCGGCATGGCCGACGAGCCCAAGGTGCTCTCCCTTGGCGCCTACGGCGACGGCTGCGACTTCTTCACCATGAAGGGCTCTGTGGAGACCGTGCTGGAGGGCCTGCGGATCAGCGATGTGCGCTGGGAAGCCGAGACCGGCAATCCCTCCTATCACCCCGGCCGCTGCGCCAAGGTCTACGCCGGCGACACGCTGCTGGGCGTGGTGGGCCAGATCCATCCCTCTGTGGCCGAGCACTACGACGTGGACTGCGAGCTCTATGCCGCCGAGCTGTCCTTTGACGCGCTCTTCGCCTCCATGGGCGGCCGTCCCGTCTACCAGCCTCTGCCCAAGTTCCCCGCCGTCACCCGCGACATCGCCGTGGTGTGCGACAAGGACGTTACCGTAGGCGCGCTGGAAGCCTGCATCCGGCAGGGCGCCAAGGGCCTTTTGAAGGACGTCTCCCTCTTCGATATCTACACCGGTACCGGCGTGCCGGAGGGCAAGAAGAGCGTGGCCTTCAACCTGACCCTCCGCTCCGATGACCGCAGCCTCACCGCCGAGGAAGCCGACGCGGATGTGGCCAGCATCCTGGCACTTCTGAAATCCCAGCTGGGTGCCGTCCTGCGCTGAGCTGACGCTCCCCCGCCAAATGGCGGGGGAGCAAAAGTTTTTTCCGAAAACGCTTTACAGTCAGGGAAAAAACGAGTATACTAGATGTTGTGTTCCAGGTTTCTTCCATTGGTAAAGAAAGGTGGTGTCTGTATGGACGATTATACCCGGAAATTCAGTATCGCAATGGAAAAAGACGCGGAGATCCGCCACATCCTGACGACTGTCTATCAGGCATTGGAGGAAAAGGGCTATAACCCCATCAATCAGATCGTGGGCTATATCCTGTCCGAAGATCCCACCTATATTACCAACCACAACAACGCCCGCACGCTGATCCGCAAGATCGACCGCGATGAGCTTTTGCAGGTCTTGGTTCGGAAATATCTGGGACAATAAGGGAACCGTCTTTTTTCACCCGCAAGGCCCTGCCTTGCGGGTTTCTTTTGTGAATGGGGGAAATTTCCGTATTTTTCTTCGTCTCCAATCGTTGACAAATCGGATAAAATCTGTTACAATTCGGTTACAAAATCATTGAAGGAGTGTTTGCATGCCTGAAAGCAAGTCCGCCAAGGCGGAAGGTTTGATGTATAAGGGCCATCCTCTGCGCCGTGTGGAAAACCTCATCTACTACGGCACGATGGCTGAGAAATATATTATCATGATGCAGGTTCTGGAGAGCAAGAAAGAGCAGGACCTGAACGTAGCTACCAAGGTCTCCGTTCAGCTGCAGTTGACGGACGCCAACCTCAAGTCCCGGGACCGCGTGGTCAAAAAGAGCGAGAAAGACAGCCTGTATGCTGCCATGGACGTGGCCGCCATCTGGTTGGATCGTGCCCTGGCCGGCAAGGAGAGATAACCCCCTTCTCCCTGCCGCCCCTTCCCCCACACAAAAGAAATGAAAGGAAGACCACCCATGACACACTTTGCAGGCAAGGCAGCAAAGCTCTTTTTCCTGGCCCTCCCCGCCACTTTGCTGCTGACCGCTCACACCCTGGCCGCCGACGTGGCCGTCGGCGCCGGCTGCACCACCGGTTCGTCCCTGCGTCTGCGCGCTGAGGCGTCCACTTCCTCCGATATCGTGACCACGCTGGACAAGAGCGTGGCCGTGGCCATTCTGGATGATTCCATCGAAGGCTGGTACAAGATCGCCTATGAAGGCAACACGGGCTATGTCTCCGCCGACTACCTGCTGGTGGACCAGGACAACGTCTTTGAGACATACGGCCGGGTCAACAGCAACGGCGTGAACGTCCGCTCCGGCGCCTCCACGGAAAGTGAAGTGCTGGCCACCGTGGATACCGACACCATCGTCACCGTCAACGGTCTGGTGGACGGCTGGTATGACGTCACCTGCAAATACGGCACCGAGGGCTATATCCGCAGCGATTTCCTGGACCTGACCGAGTCCTCCTCTTCCTCCTCCGGCAGCGCCATCGTGGACACCGCCAAGAGCTATCTGGGCGTGAACTACGTGTACGGCGGCGCTTCCCCCAGCGGCTTTGACTGCTCCGGCTTCACCATGTATGTCTATCAGCAGTTCGGCTACTCTCTGCCCCACACGGCCACCGGCCAGTGGCAGAGCGGCCTGGGCACCAGAGTCTGGAGCATCGGCGCTCTGCAGCCCGGTGATCTGGTGTTCTTCAACGATCCCAGCCGCAACGCCGGCAAGGCCTGTTCCCACGCCGGTATCTACATAGGCAATGGTCAGTTCGTCCATTCCTCTTCTTCCCGCAGCCAGGGCGTCATCATCAGCGACCTGACCAGCGGCTATTACTACAACTATTTCGTGGGCGGCATCCACGTTTAATTCCCACAAGCTCCGGGCGGTACGCGCTGCGTACCGCCTTTTTTCCGCCTTGCACTTGCAAACACCTGATTTCACTGGTATAATTGCGATTTGCATGAATTTTACAAAATCGAGGTCTCGACATGGATATCCAACAAATGTATCAGCAGCTGGGCATCAGCCCCTCTGTGTATGCGTTCGGCCAGCAGGTCCTGGAGGATCTGCGCCCCCGGTTTGAAGCCATCGATCAGACGGCGGAGTACAACCAGGGCAAGGTCCTCTCCGCCATGCAGAAAAACCGGGTCAATGCCACCCATTTCGCCGCCACCACCGGCTATGGCTACAACGACGAGGGCCGGGACAACCTGGAACAGGTCTACGCCGATGTCTTCCACACGGAGGCCGCCCTGGTGCGTCCCCAGATCACCTGCGGCACCCACGCCCTGACCGTGGCCCTGTCCGCAAACCTCCTGCCCGGCGACGAGCTTCTTTCCCCCGTGGGCGCTCCCTACGACACGCTGGAGGAGGTCATCGGCATCCGGGAGAGCAAGTGCTCTTTGAAGGAGTACGGCGTTACCTATGCCCAGGCGGATCTGAAACCCGACGGCACGTTTGACTATGACGCCATCCGCTCCAAGATCAACGAGCGCACCAAGCTCATCACCATCCAGCGCTCCAAGGGCTACGCCACCCGTCCCTCCTTCTCCGTGGAGCAGATCGGCCAGCTGATCGCCTTCTGCAAGGAAGTCAAGCCCGGCGTGAAGGTCATGGTAGACAACTGTTACGGCGAGTTTGTGGAGCGGCTGGAGCCCTCCGATCTGGGCGCCGACATGGTGGTGGGCAGCCTCATCAAAAACCCCGGCGGCGGCCTTGCCCCCATCGGCGGCTACATCTGCGGCACGAAGGAGTGTGTGGAACGGTGCGCCTACCGGCTCTCCGCCCCGGGCCTTGGACAGGAGGTCGGCGCCAACCTGGGCCTCATGACCTCTTTGTATCAGGGTCTGTTCCTCTCCCCCACGGTGGTCTCCGGCGCCCTCAAAGGTGCCATCTTTGCCGCCAACATCTATGAAAAGCTGGGCTTTGCCTGTGTCCCCGGCGCCGCCGAGGACCGGCACGACATCATCCAGGCGGTGACCCTGGGCAGCGCGGAAGCCATGGTGGCTTTCTGCAAGGGCATCCAGGCCGCGGCGCCCGTGGACAGCTATGTGACCCCGGAGCCCTGGGCCATGCCCGGCTACGACTCCGACGTCATCATGGCTGCCGGCGCCTTCATCCAGGGCAGCTCCATCGAGCTTTCCGCCGACGGCCCCATCCGTCCTCCCTATGCCGTGTACTTCCAGGGCGGCCTCACCTGGTACCACGCCAAGCTGGGCATCCTCATGAGTCTCCAGAAGCTGGTGGACGCGGGGATCGTGCATCTGTAAAACAAAAAGGACTGTCCGACGGACAGTCCTTTTTTCTATGTTCGGATCCGCTGGTCCAGCCGGTCCAGCGCATAGGCCAGGGCAAAGCCCCCCAGGCACAGCAATGCGGAAAGCGCCGCCTCGCCACCACCGGTATACTCTGTGGGGATAATGGCCAGCGTGGAGGCCGCCACCGCTCCCAGGATGCCGTGAAACGCCACCGCGTAATGACGCCGGAACAGCCAGGTAACGCCCCGGGCCAGCAGGACCACCGTTATGGCAAGCCCCGGCAGGCACGCCGAGAGCACCACAAAGTCCATTCGGGCAAGGCCATCCATCATCGGCTGGTAAAGCCCCAGCGCCATCATCACCGACGATGAGGTCATGCCCGGGATGACGATGCCCATGCCCCACAGAACGCCGCAGAAATTATACCACCAGAAGTTTGGCTCCACGGTGATCTTCAGCACATGCTGCACATAAAAAAGACCGAAAAACACCGCCGCCGCACACACCGCCAGGCTCACCCAGGCTCCGCCGCTGCGGCCCTCCCTGCCCGCCTCCCGGAAAAGGGACGGGATGGTCCCCACGATCAGCCCGATGAAGAGCCACGTAGTAATGGCATCCGACCAGTCCATGCTGGCGGAGATCCCTCTGGCCAGTCCGAGAAAACCGATGCACCAGCCGATCCCCAGCGGCGGCAGCCACCGCCAATACTTGGGCAGCGCCGCAGCCGGATGGGTCAGCACCTCCATAAAGGGCCGGTAAATGTCAAACACCACTGCCAGCACGCCGCCGGAAACCCCCGGCAAAATGGCGCCCGCGCCGATAAGCACGCCGCACAAAAGGTTGCGCAGCCAGTGGATCATGGAATTTTCATTGCAGCGTTTCAGCGCCCGCGCCCCCTTCTGTTTTCTTAGTATTTGATAGTAGCAGTTTTGCCGCCGGGTTTCAATCCGATACGGCGGAGAAATTTGTAAAAAATCTGTATCGCTTTGCGCCCACGCAGAAGGTTGTGCTTTTTGCATAATTTTATCTTTCATTCAGCAATTTGTATCGTCAGTTTTACTCGTTGACAATAAAACCGATAACGTGTACACTACAAAACAGATAACACAAGTGCATACCGCAAAGACGATGAAGAGAAGAGTACGCAGGAAGATACGTCACAGAGAGCCGCTGTTTGGTGCGAGGCGGTACGGAAGGGCCTGCTGAACATGGTCTCGGAGTTGCGTGGCCGACTGCCGGTGCATAGGTCACGACGTGAGCGCACGTCACAGCGCAGGAGTGTGTTGGCACTCTCTAAGGCCGCTTCCGCGAGGAAGCGCGCGAAGCAAGGTGGTACCACGGCGTAGCAGTACGTTCGTCCTTGACGCAGATGCGTCAGGGACGTTTTTTTATGCCTGACAACAAGAAAGGACGATGGGAACCGTGAGCGAATCCATCATTCAGATCCAGGATCTGACCAAGACGTTCGGCGAGGGGACGGAGGCCGTCCACGCGCTGGAGCACATCAATCTGGACATCCGCCGGGGCGAGATCTTCGGCATTATCGGCCTCTCTGGCGCGGGAAAGTCCACCCTGGTGCGGTGCATGAACCTTCTGGAGCGCCCCACCTCCGGCCATGTGATCGTGGACGGGAAGGACATGACGTCGCTCTCCGAAAAGGAGCTGCGGCTGGCCCGCCGGGACGTGACCATGATCTTCCAGAGCTTCAACCTTCTCATGCAGCGCACCTGTCTGAAAAACGTGTGCTTCCCCATGGAGCTGGGCGGCGTCAGCGCCGCCGCAGCCCGGAAACGGGCACTGGAGCTTCTGGAACTGGTGGGCCTGGCCGACAAGGCAGACGCCTATCCCGCCCAGCTCTCTGGCGGTCAAAAGCAGCGGGTGGCCATCGCCCGGGCCCTGGCCACCGACCCCAAGGTGCTCCTGTGCGACGAAGCTACCTCCGCCCTGGACCCCACTACCACCCTCTCCATCCTGTCGCTTTTGAAAAACCTCAACGAGACGCTGGGTGTCACGGTGGTCATCATCACCCACCAGATGAGCGTCATCGAGGAGATCTGCTCCCGGGTTGCCATTCTGGACGGCGGTGTGGTAGCTGAGCAGGGCGACGTGCAGGAGATCTTCTCCAATCCCCAGACCGACGCCGCCCGGCAGCTGGTGTATCCCGGCGGCATCCGGGCCGAGCAGGTCCCCCCCTCTTCCCGGGCCATCCGCATTTCCTTTAACGGCGGCACGGTGTATCAGCCCCTCATCGCCTCCCTCGCCATCGACTGCGGCGTGAAGGCTAACATCCTGGGCGCCGATACCCGCAACATCAACGGCCACGCCTTCGGCACCATGCTTTTGAGTCTGCCCCAGGAACCGGCCGAGGCCGCCCGGGCCATCGGGTACCTTCGTTCCCAGCCCAATCTCACCATTGAGGAGGTCGAATACCATGCTTGAAACCATCGCCGCCTTCTGGGCCGAATACGGAGACACCCTGATCCAGGGCACCGTGGACACCCTGCTGATGGTCAGCATCTCCACCGTTTTTGCCTATCTGATCGGCCTTCCCCTGGGCGTGGCGCTGATCATGACCCAGCCTCACGGCATCCGTCCCAACCGGGGCGCCTACCGCATCCTGGACTGGATCGTCAATGTAGGCCGCTCCCTCCCCTTCATCATTCTGATGGTGGCCATCATGCCCTTTACCAAGCTGGTGGTTGGCACCAAGATCGGCGTCAAGGGCGCCATCGTTCCCCTGGTGGTCTCCGCCGCCCCCTTCATCGCCCGCATGGTGGAAACCGCCCTCAGTGAAGTGGACGCAGGCGTGGTGGAAGCCGCGCAGTCCATGGGCGCCTCTCCCACCCAGATCGTCTGGAAGGTCTATCTGCCGGAGGCAAAGCCCTCCTTGATCCTGGGCGGCGCCATTTCCATTGTCACCATCCTGGCCTACACCGCCATCGCCGGTACGGTGGGTGCCGGTGGCCTGGGCGACATCGCCGTCCGCTACGGCCACAACCGCAACGTCCCCTCCGTCATGTGGGTGACCGTGGTATTCCTCATCATTCTGGTGCAGATCATTCAGTTCGTTTTCAATTGGTTGTCGAAGCGCATCGACAAGCGTTTGAAATAAATCAAAATTTATGATATCTGGAGGAAAGAAGTTATGAACAAAAAGCGTATTTTCACCGCCGCCCTGGCCCTGACTCTGGCTCTGTCCCTCACCGCCTGCGGCTCCAAAGAAGAGACCCCCGCTGAGACCCCTGCTGAGACTCCCGCCGAAACGCCTGCCGAGACCACCACGCTGACGGTGGCCGCCTCCCCCACGCCCCACGCCCAGATCCTGGAGCAGTGCGTGCCCATCCTGGCCGAACAGGGCATTGAGCTGGTCATCAACGAGTACAGCGACTATGTGGTGCCCAACACCGCCGTGGAGGACGGCGACGAGGACGCCAACTACTTCCAGCACATCCCCTATCTGGAGGAGTTCAACGCCTCCCGCGGCACCCATCTGGTAGACGTGGCCAGCGTCCACATTGAGCCCATGGCCATCTACGCCGGCAAGACCGCCTCTCTGGAAGAGCTTCCCGACGGTGCCTCCATCGCCGTGCCCAACGATCCCACCAACGAGGGCCGCGCACTGCTGCTGCTGGAAGCCCAGGGTCTGATCACCCTCTCCGATAGCTCCAACCTGTCCTCCACTCCCAAGGACATTGCCGAGAATCCCAAGAACCTGACCTTCGTGGAAGTGGAAGCCGCCACCATCCCCAGCATCGTCTCTGAGGTGGACCTGGCTGTCATCAACTCCAACTACGCTCTGGGCGCCGGCTATAACCCCGTCACCGACTCCCTGGCCATCGAGTCCTCCGACTCTCCCTATGTGAACGTGCTGGCCGTTAAGGAAGGCAACGAGGAAAATCCCGCCATCCAGGCTCTTGTGGAGGCTCTGCACTCCGACACCATCCGCACCTACATCGAGGAAACCTTCGACGGTGCCGTGGTCCCCGCATTCTAAGTCCCATACACCGCTGCGGCAGGCCCCTTCCGGGGCCTGCCGTTTTTTTGAAAAAATGTTAAGAACCTGTAAAAACGCTCTGGAAATCCCACAGGAGACGTGCTAGAATAGGCGATGCTTCCGCAGCGGGAGCAAAAAATATCTGCGAAGGAGCGATTTGCCATGTCCGCCAAGGCGGCCAAAGTTTCCAAGAGCTATGAAATCGATATGTGCAACGGGCCGATTCTGCCAAAGCTGCTGCGCTTTGCCGTGCCGCTGATGTGCTCGAGCATGCTGCAGCTTCTATTCAACGCCGCAGACGTGATCGTTGTAGGCCGTTTCGCCGGCGACAATTCCCTGGCAGCGGTGGGCTCCAACAGCTCCCTGATCGCACTGCTCACCAACCTGTTCCTGGGTCTTTCCATCGGCGCCAATATTCTGGCCGCCAAGCACTTCGGTGCCAAGGATGATGCGGGACTGAGCAAAACGGTCCACACCGCCATGCTGCTGGGTCTTTGCAGCGGCCTCATCCTGACCGTGGTCGGCGTGGCCGGTGCCCGGCAGATCCTCATCTGGATGCAGTGCCCGGCCAACGTGCTGGACCTGGCTACCTTATATTTACGTATCTACTTTGGCGGCATGGCTGCCACCATGCTCTATAACTTCGGTGCCGCCCTTTTGCGGGCCGTGGGCGATACTCAGCGTCCCCTGTTCTATCTGTTTTTCGCTGGTATCGTCAATGTGGTGCTGAACCTCTTCTTCGTCATCGTCATGAAGCTGGACGTGGCGGGCGTGGCACTGGCCACCGTCATCTCCCAGTGCATCTCCGCTGCACTGGTGATCCGCTGCCTGATGAAGGAGCAGGGCGCCATCCGTCTGGATCTGCACAGCCTGCGCTTTGACAAGATCAAGCTGCGCCAGATCCTGCAGGTGGGTCTGCCTGCCGGTGTGCAGGGCGTTTTGTTCTCCCTTTCCAACGTGGTGATCCAGGCCTCCATCAACGGCTTCGGCGAGACGGTCATGGCCGGCAACTCCGCCGCCAGCAACATCGAAAACTTCATCTATGTGGCGCTCAACGCCTTTTATCAGGCCAACGTCTCCTTTACCAGCCAAAATATGGGTGCCGGCAACTATCACCGCATCTGGAAGATCCTCATCCGGGTGGAGGCGTGCGTGCTGGTGCTGGGCCTGGCGCTGGGCGGCCTTACCTACCTCTTCGGTCCCCAGCTGCTCTCCCTGTACTCCCCCAGCCCCGCCGTCATTGCCGCCGGTCTGGTCCGGCTGAAGATCGTGGCGGTGACCTATGTGCTCTGCGGCTTCATGGATTCGTGCGTGGGCACCCTGCGGGGCATCGGCTACTCTGTACTGCCCATGATCGTGACGCTGGTGGGCGCCTGCGCCCTGCGTCTTGTGTGGATCTCCGTGCTGTTCCAGCATCCCGCCTATCACACCGTGGAAGTGATCTACTGGTCCTATCCCGTCTCCTGGGTGGTCACGGCCAGCGTACATTTCCTGTGCATCGGCATTACCATGCGAAAACTCAAACACCATCTGGGCCTTGCGTAAAAAAGGACCGCTGCTAAAAAGCAGCGGTCCTTTTTCCTTTAATATCCGTTCACGATCACATTCAGCACCCGGCTGGCCACCGTGCCGGCCACAGCGCTTCCGCCGCCGCCGTTTTCCACCAGCACTATAAAGGCGTACGGGGTATCCTCTCCCCGCAAAAAGCCGGTAAACCAAGCGTGGGGCGTCTTTCCCTCCCCCACCTCAGCCGTGCCGGACTTGGCACAGATGTCCATATTGGGGAACCGGCTGGCGCCATAGGTCTTCTGCACGTTCTCCGCCATCATGTCAGCCATGGTGGCGGCGGTGTCCGACGCGACGAGCCGCCCGGTCTTTTTGGTAAAGTGCGGCAGGGACGGAAGTCCCAGGGCAGAGACGCTCTTTTCGATGAGATACGGCTCCGCCGCCTTGCCGCCGGAGGCAATGGCACCCATGTACACCATCATGGCACAGGGGTTGACCTGATCCTGTCCCTGTCCCACACCGGCCCAGCCCAGCTGACCGTCCGTGATGCCGTCCCACTGGAACGTTCCGGCTGCGGTGGGCAAGCCGTTCACGGAGTAGCTGTTGGTAAGGCCCGCCTGCTCCGTGTATTTCTGCAAGGTGTCCGCCCCCAGCTCTGCTGCGATCTGGGCAAAAGCCACGTTGCAGGAGTTGGCAAAGGCGTCGCCGATATCCTGCTGGCCGTGGGTGCCGGAACAGATAATGGTCTCATCCCCGATCTGCACGGACCCCGCGCACGTCCAGGCGCGCTGGGCAAGGTCCGAGATCTCTTCCAGTGCCGCCATCAGCGTCACGGTCTTATAGATGGAGCCGGGCGTAAATGTAGAGGAGAGGAAACGGTTGATATAGGCGCCTTTATAGCGGTCATTGGTCTCGATGTCCGCAGGCACGTTCAATGGATCGTAGCTGGGCGCGGAGACCATGCACAAGATCTCGCCGGTTTTATAATTGTATACTGCCACCGTACCCGCGTGGCCGCCCAGCGCCTGATACGCCTCGTAATTATAGCGGGCATCGATGGTGAGATACAGGTCGCTGCCGGCGTCGGCGCCAAAGGCGCCGTTGAGCAGATTGTAGCCCGTGAGCTGATCGGCAAAGGCGTTGAGGGCGCCGGTGCCGATATTGCCCTGCAGGTCTCCCACCGCGTGGAGCGTAGCCTTGCGGACATCCACATTATCATAATAGGTGCGCTTTCCGTCCTCGGTCACCGTGGAGAGCACGTCTCCGTCCCGGTCCAGCACCGTACCGCTGGCCAGCTGGCCGTCCGTATTATAAAGGTGTCGGTTAAAGGCCGAGGAGGCCCAGCTGCCGCCATAGAGCAGGTACTTGCCCATAAACACGCACATGCCCGCCGCCAGGCAAAGCGCCAAAGCCAAACACACCAGCGTTCTTCGTTCAATCTTCTTCATGCCGCGCCTCCTCTTCCCGGGCAAAGGGATCGCCCACCGGCTCTGCCCGCCGCCGGGCCTCCTGGGTGATCCGCCGTCCCGGGGCGCTGCGGATGGCAAAGCTGGCGTTTTCCCGGGTATCCGTTGCTTTCAAAAAAGCCAGCAGTCCCCAGGCGGACATCATGGCGGAGCCGCCGTTGGACACAAAGGGGAACGTGACGCCCGTCAGAGGCAGCAGATCCACAGAGCCGAATACGTTCAGGCAGGTCTGGAACACCAGCAGCGAGCCTGCAGCGCAGGCGGCGATGGTATAGAAGCTGGAGCGGCCCACCCGGGCGGCCCGGATGGAGAACAGCGCCAGAGTAATGATGGACCCCACCGCCAAAAGCGCGATCAGAAGGCCCCATTCCTCGCACAGCATGCCGAACACTAGATCCGTGTCCGCCGCCGGGATCTTGTGGAGCCAACCCTCTCCAGGCCCCATGCCCAAAAGGCCGCCGGAGGCCGCCGCGGACATGGTGCGGGTCTGCTGGTAGCCAGTGGTAGACGCTGCCTCCCAGGCATGGCCCCAGGATGCGAAGCGGCTCAAGATATAGGGCTTGAACTTGACGATGATGCCCGCGCCGAACACCGCGCCGCCGCAGATGAGAGACAAGGTGGCCCAGTCCCCGGAACGAAGGTACGCAATAACCAGGAACGTGATAAAGAAAATGGCCGCCGTGCCGAAGTCGCTCATGATGCCCAAAAGACCGATGCAAACGCCGGTCAGCACAATGAACAGCGTCAGGTTCCGCCGGCGGAACAGGCGCTCCAATGTGGCGGAGCCTGCGAAAATATAGCAGATCTTGGCGATCTCCGAGGGCTGGAACGACATGGGACCGATAGAGATCCAGTTGACCGCGCCGTACTTGCGGCTGCCGATCACCAGCGTGATGCCAAGAAGCCCAATGGCCGCAGCGGCCATGACCCAGCGGATCTTCTGCACCCGTCCCAGGTCACGCAGGAAGATTCCCAGCACCAGAAAGAGGACAAGGCCCAGCAAAATGGCCAAAAACTGCTTGAAAAGGCTCTCCGGCACGCTAGAGGCCGTGACTGCTAGGGAAAGTGTGGAGAGGAAAAAGGCGATGGTCTCCAGCTCAAAGCCCACGCACCGGGTACAAAGCAGTGCCACGAAATAAAGCCACATGACCACCGTCAGCCCCAAAAAGGCCAGGGTGATCTGGGCTGCGTCCGCCCCGCCGCCAGCCACGATCAGCTGCACGCAGGTGAGCACCTGGAACACCGTCAGCCACAGAAACGACGGCCAGATGGCGGCAGGCCGCTCGGAGCGGCGCTTCTCGTCCAGCTCCTCCCGCTCGGCCACCGTCTGGGGCAAAAACAAAAGCGGCACACCGCCCAGCGTGATGGTATCGCCCAGCCGTACAGGCGCGGCGCCCTCCACCGTTTTTCCGTTGACCTGCGTGCCGCCCTTGGACCCAAGGTCATAGAGCGTCCACGCCTCGTCCTCCCCCCGGCACAGCGCCGCGTGCTGACGGGAAATGCTGGGATAGTTCAGCCGCACATCCGCCGCCACGCTGCGGCCGATGATATTCTCCCAGTGGGTCAGCTGTATGGGCGTGCCGTTGGGCAGGCTCAGCTGCCCCCAGATCTCCGGCGTATGGGGGATCTTCAAAAGGGACCGCACCGCCCGGTATAGAATCAAAACAGCCAGCGCAGGGAACATAAACCGGACAAACGCCGTGAATCCCTCCCCTGCCAGCGGGTGCTCCGCCAGAAAAAGCGCCAGAGTGTTGGAAAAAGACTCAATGGGCGCAAGCACCGCCTCCATGCCGTCCGCCTCCTTTTCTGTTGAAATTGAAGTTGATTATAACAGGATTCCCCTTTTTTGTACAGTCCTTCATACCACCAGCGGAATCTGGAATTTCGTATTTTCTCTTGACCTTATGGGAAAAATCCATTACAATAAGAAATTGACATGAAAATTTGAAAGGCTTTTAACGCAATCTTCGCGGGCAAGCCTTTGATTTTACTTTTGAAAGGCCGATCATCATGAAACATCCCTATAAAACCCGGGAAGGCGGCGCTACGGTGACGATTTTCGTCCCCTACGACTGCAAAAACCACTGCCCCTTCTGCATCAACAAAGGGGAGTATGCAGATCTGACTGGCTTCTCTGCCGACAACATCTGCAAGAGCATCCGCCGCATGGACGCCATCACGCCCAACTGCGACTTCGTGTTCACCGGCGGTGAACCTTTCGCGGATCTGGAGACGCTCCAGCGTATGCTCGACGAGATTCCCACCACCCACAAGGTCTATATCAACACCACCCTCCCCGTGTCCGAGCATCAGTCCGAGGAGGATATTCTGGCGTTCGCCGAGCGCAACAAGCACAAGATCACCTGCATCAATGTATCCCGTCACATGCAGCATTATGTGGTGGAATCCAACGACAATCTGCTGGCCCGTCTGCCGGTGCCTTTCCGGGTCAACTGCGTGCTCTACAAGAACTACCCCGCCGAGGGTCTGATCCCCTATCTGGATCGCTTCCACAAGATCCCCGGCGCCTCTATCCAGTTCCGCTTTGACTACACCGCCACCACCCCGGAAAACCTCTACGAGGAAGAGGGCGACAAGATCCTGCAGGATCTGAAGAAGATCGCCCGCTACACGGGTCTGGACGGCTGCCGGATGCGCTGCGGGTTCCACTTTGACTATCAGGGCATGGAGCTCACTTATCACAAGACCCTGCCCTACTCCACCATCGTGGAGACCGATCCTGCCGACGGCGTCACCTACGACATCCTCTATGATATCCTCATCAAGCAGAACGGAGACATCCACTCCGACTGGGACGGCACCGTTCTGGATGTGGACGCCTATGAAAAAGTGGTCTACGAACCCTATGACCTGAAGTATCTGGTTCAGATCGCATAAAACGCAACGGCGGAGGGACTTCCTTCCGCCGTTTTTTATCATGAAAAAGGAGGCTCCCTATGAAAGAGATCAAAACCGTGGGCATCATCGGCCTGGGCGCCCTGGGCGTGCTGTACGCCCACCTGTTCACCCAGGGCCTTGGCCGGGAGCATGTGGCCGTTCTGGCAGACAGCGAGCGCACCCGGCGCTACCGCAGCGAGGGCGTGTATCTCAACGGCCAGCTGTGTGATTTCCGCTACGAGGACGCAGCCCAGGTCACGGAACCCGTGGACCTGCTGCTCTTTTCCGTAAAGTTCGGCGCCCTGCGGGAGGCAGTGGAGACCTGCCGCCATCTGGTGGGCCCGGACACCACCCTCATCTCCGTGCTCAACGGCATCACCAGTGAGGAGGTCTTGTCCCAGGCCTTCGGCAGCGAAAAGGTGGTCTGGTGCGTGGCCCAGAAGATGTCCGCCGTGAAGGTGGGCAATCAGGCCACCATCTCCCCCTTTGGCGATCTTGCTCTGGGCGTGCCCGCCGGAGCCGATCCTGCCCGTCTCCATGCCCTTACCGCCCTGCTGGACCGCATCCACATGGACTATGAGCTGCCCGAGGACATCCGCCGCCACATGTGGAACAAGCTCATGGTCAACACCGGCTGCAACCAGACCGCCATGGTATTTGAGTGCGGCTACGGCGGATTGCGCCAGCCGGAGGCCAAACGCATCATGGTGGGCGCCATGCGGGAGGTCATGGCCGTGGCCAACGCCCAGGGCATCCCCCTCACCGAGGAGGACCTCCAGGGCTGGGTCCGCGTCATGGAGGGATTCCCCGCTGACGGCGAGCCCTCCATGCGTCAGGACGGCAAGGCCCACCGCAAGAGCGAGGTGGAGCTGTTCTCCGGCACCATCCGCCGCCTGGGCGCCATCCACCACATTCCCACCCCCGTCAACGACTGGCTCTACCGCAAGATCCAGCAGATGGAGGCCGCCTATTAAACCAAAACCCGGTGCGGGAGCATGAATGCTCCCGCACCGGGTCTTTCGTTTCTTCAGCGCAGGAAGATCCGCTTCCCGCCTTGGTAGGAATGCACGGTGCCGATGCGCTGGGCGCTGGGCACGCAGGGCGTGAGCTCTTTCAGCAAAGCCTCCGCGTCCTCCGGCGCCACCGCCATCAAAAGTCCGCCGGCCGTCTGGGGGTCGTACAGCACATCCTGCCGGCACAGCTCCACCCCTCCGGCGTCCACATAATCCTCTGCAAACTTCCGGTTGCGGTACATACCCGCAGGCAGAACGCCCATTCTGGCCTGCTCCACCGCCTCGGGGATGAGGTCCACCGCCGCGGTATCGATCTCCAGCTCCACGTCGCTGCCCTGGGCCATCTCGCAGGCGTGGCCCAAAAGACCGAAGCCCGTCACATCCGTACAGGCATGGACATGGTAGCGCACCATCACGTCCCGGGCGGACTTATTGAGAGTAGTCATGAGCCTTTCCGCCAGGGCGATTCCCTCCGCCGAGGCCATGCCCGCCTTGGCCGCCGTGGTGAGGATGCCGATGCCCAGAGGCTTGGTCAGCACCAGCACATCCCCCGGCCGGGCACCTGCGTTGGTCAGCACCCGGTCCGGGTGGACAAAGCCCGTCACCGCCAGGCCGTACTTGGGTTCATCGTCCAGGATGCTGTGGCCGCCGGTGATGAGGGCCCCGGCCTCGTACACCTTGTCGTACCCGCCCCGCAGCATCTGATGCACCGCCTCGGAGGGCATGGACTCCGGCACCGCCATGATGTTCAGGCACAGCTTCGGCTCGCCCCCCATGGCATACACATCGGAAAGGGCATTGGTGGCGGCGATCTGTCCGAAGAGGTAAGGATCATCTGCGATGGGTGGGAAGAAATCCACCGTCTGCACTAGGGCCAGATCGTCGCTGACCTTGTAGACAGAGGCATCGTCGCTCTTGTCAAATCCCACCAGCAAGTTGGGGTCCTCATGGACCCGGATGCCCTCCAGCAGATTTGCCAGCACCCCCGCGCCCACCTTGGCGCCGCAGCCGGCGCATTTGGAAAGCTTCGTCAGCTTCACTTCGTTTTCCATCTGCAAGCCTCCTTAAAAGAGCGTCTCAATGGCGCAGGATGTCCACGCCTCCCGGAAAGGCACGCCCTCCAGCTGGGCACCGGAGAGCAGGCTCCACACATCGGAAAATGCCTGCTCCTCCTGTTCATGCCACAGGGAAACGCCCCGGGCAGACCCGTGGTGGGAGAGGAAATACGTCCCGCCTTGGAACGTGAACTCCAGCTCCCGGCCGCCGTCGATCAGCATGGCCAGGGCCGCAAGGCTTTTTCCCTCCGTCAGCTCCTTTTGCACCGCGCTGTATAACTCCCCGTCTGCTGGCGCGCTCGTCTCTTCCAAAACGCCGGTAAAATGCAAAATGGCCTCCAGCACGCCGCCGCCCACCGCCAGCGCCTTGTCGCTGGCGCAGTAGCAGTGGCGCAGCTCACACCGGGGGTCGATGTCCCCGGACTTCATGCCCTTGTGCACCGGCGTGCCGTCCGCCAGGATGCCCCGCAGCACGCCGTCCAGGGTGCAGACCATAGGCTGACCATCCACTGTAGCGGCCACATCGCCCATCTTTACCTGGGCGCCGATGTCCAGGAGCTGATGAAACACCCCGTCCGCCGGAGCACGCAGCACCCGCTCCCCGGCAAAGCCGCCGATGAGCCCGGGAATGCCTGTGTTGGGGATTGCGGAGCCCTCGTACATGACCCGGCCCAGGTAGTGGCCCCGCATGGTCTCCACCACCGCGTGGCAGTCCTCCCCCGCCGTAAAGCCGGGACCTACACCGATGACCACCGGCGCGTCCGTGATCTTCGTGCCCAGATTCCGCTTGGCCAGGATAGCGTCCACCACCGCATCCGGCTTCAGCGCCGGGATGCAGGCTCCCTCCGGGTCCGCCAGCACAGGGATGATTCCCTCTTCCAGCATGGCCCTCGCCGTCTCGGGCGAAGCAGCCCGCCGGGCAGTCACGCCCTCCACCGTGGTCTCCCCCAGCACGATGGCCTGGGAAAAGCACACGGTCCGCCGGATGGCGGTGGGCCGCTCCACCTCCGTCATGACCACCCGGAGCCCGGCCCGGTACAATCGCAGAGCAATGCCGCTGGCCAGGTCCCCGGCACCGCGAATCACCGTCAGCATATCTGATACTCCTCTCTTTGCAGGCTGCCCGCCAGAACGGGACAGTCCATGTACTGCGCAAAACGTTTCGCATCTGCCAGGCGGGACGGCGTCTCCGCCTGGTTGATATACACCCGGTCATGGAGCCTCTCCGCCCGGACTACCTCCGCCGCCATGGCAGGCGAAACAGATTCCTCCAGTCCGGCGCCGGCCAGGGCCGCATATCGCTCTGGCCGGTGGGCTGCCTCCCGGATGGAACGGCCAAAGCCGGACGCCCCCACCACCAAAATCACATTGCCTGCCTCCGGCGGGATCACCGGCTCATGGGGCGCATGGGCTTTCAGGGGCCGTCCCGCAGAGCCGTCTGCTTCCACCAGCACATAGTCAAACGCCCGCGCCAGCTGGGCAATGGGCACCGGCGGCACCGTGAGCTTCCCGGTATCGGGGACCTCCGTGCCTGTACAGATGAGCCGCTCTCCCGCCAGGCGCGCAAGCTCCTCCGCTGTTCGGGCACAGGGAAGCCCTGGAAACGGAAAAATTTTCGTGGTGGTGCAGAGCGCCACCCGTCCCCGCGCCGACAGTTCCCGGCCCAGAACGGACAGCAGCGTGGTCTTTCCGCCGCCGCCGATGACGGCGGTGACGCCGGGCTTGATCGCCAGCAGTGCAGAAAGGCTCATCCGGACGCCTCCCTTCGTTCTTCTTTTTGTAGAATAACACCTGTGGGCGCCACCGTCAAGGCTGGTACATGGGATCGGTGACGTATGAAACAGCGCCGCGGCGCATATACTGCTTTCGGGTGATCACGATGCAGCTAAAACGTACCTGGAAAACATACGCCGTATGGATCCTGCTCTCGGAGGCGGTGGGCGCGCTGTCCGGCTTTCTGACCCGGAACGGGGCAGAGCAGTACAGTGCAGCCATCAGCAAGCCGCCGCTGTCCCCTCCCACCCTGGTATTTCCCATTGTGTGGGGAATCCTGTTTGCCCTGATGGGCATTGGCGCGGCCCGGATCTATCTCTCCCACGCCTCCGCTGTACGCAGCCGGGCCCTGGCGGTCTTTTTCCTGCAGCTGGGGTTCAACTTCTTCTGGAGCATCATTTTCTTCAATTTTCAGCGCTTTGGCTTTGCCCTGCTGTGGCTTTTGGTCCTGTGGGGACTGATCCTCTGGATGATCGCCGCCTTTGCCAAGGTGGACCGTCCCGCGGCTTGGCTGCAGGTGCCCTACCTGCTGTGGGTCAGCTTCGCCGCCTATCTGAACCTGGGCGTCTGGCTTTTGAACTGAAAAGGCGATAAAGACGGAATCGTTCGTTCCGTCTTTATTTTTTTGTTATATTTGTTATTTTCGCTGCAAAATTGTTTCCAAAATGAAGTTTATTTCCCCGTGCAAATGCTGATACAATCATGCCACTGCCGGGCGAGGAGGCGGAATCAGCAAAGATCCAAAAACGGCAGGAGGGAAACAACGATTGCGCGAACAGGCTAGCACGCGCTGGGAGGAACTGATTGCATCAATCAGAAAGGAAGTATCCATCATGAAAAAGATTTTTGCACTGGTGCTGACCGTCTGCCTGCTGCTGCCTCTGGTGGCATGCGGCCAGAAGGGCGAGGAGAAGAAGGACGACGCCGAGGAGACCAAGACCATCAGCGGCATCGTCAACAAGCTGGACAGCTATCTGGTCCTTCTGGACAGCAACGGGGATTACCACATCTTTGACTACGGTGAAGATGTGGACAAGAGCACGCTGGAAGAGGGCGATAAGATCACCGTCTCCTACACCGGAACGCTGGACAATGAGGACCCGTCCCCGGTAGCAGTGACCATTCAGAAATCCGAAAGCTGAAAAAAAGCAGGGCACTTTCGTGCCCTGCTTTTTTGCGCAGCGGGAATCTCTTTACTGCCGGGCCGGACCCACCAGCTGTGCCAGGTCCTCCTCCACAGAGCCGATGCCGGCAATGCCGAAGTTCTCAACAAGAACCTTGGCCACATTGGGACTGAGGAATGCCGGCAGCGTGGGGCCCAGATGGATGTTCTTCACCCCCAGGTACAGCAGGGCCAGCAGCACGATGACCGCCTTCTGCTCGTACCAGGCAATGTTGTAGACGATGGGCAGATCGTTGATGTCGTCCAGGCCAAAGACCTCCTTGAGCTTCAGGGCGATCACCGCCAGAGAATAGGAGTCGTTGCACTGGCCCGCGTCCAGCACCCGGGGGATACCGCCGATATCGCCCAGAGGCAGCTTGTTATACTTATACTTGGCGCAGCCTGCCGTGAGAATGACCGTGTCGTGGGGCAGAGCCTTGGCAAACTCCGTATAGTATTCCCGGCTCTTGGCCCGGCCATCACATCCGGCCATGACCACGAACTTCCGGATGGCACCGGACTTGACGGCCTCCACCACCTTATCGGCCAGGGCCAGCACCTGCGCGTGGGCAAAGCCGCCCACGATCTCGCCCTGTTCGATCTGCTCCGGGGGCGCACAGCGCTTTGCATGCTCAATGATGGCGGAGAAATCCTTCTCCTCGCCGATCCCGCCGGGGATATGCCGGCAGCCGGGATAGCCGGCGGCGCCGGTGGTATAGAGGCGGTCCTTGTAGCTGTCCTTGGGGGGCACGATGCAGTTGGTGGTCATGAGGATGGGGCCGCGGAAGGACTCGAACTCCTCCTTCTGCTTCCACCATGCATTGCCGTAGTTGCCCACAAAGTTGGGATACTTCTTGAAAGCGGGATAGTAGTGGGCGGGCAGCATCTCAGAGTGGGTGTATACGTCCACGCCGGTGCCCTGGGTCTGCTGAAGCAGCATCTCCAGATCCCGCAGATCGTGGCCGGACACCAGAATGCCCGGGTTCTTGCCCACGCCGATGTTCACCCGGGTGATCTCCGGGTTTCCGTAGGCGGTGGTGTTGGCCTTGTCCAGCAGGGCCATGCCGGAAACGCCGTACTTGCCGGTCTCCAGCGTCAGCGCCACCAGATCGTCCGCGCTGAGGCTGTCATCCAGCGTGGCAGCCAGGGCCCGCTGCAAGAAAGCTTCCACTTCCCCGTCGTCCTGCAGCAGCGCGTTGGCGTGCTTGGAGTAGGCGGAAAGGCCCTTGAGGCCGTAGGTGATGAGTTCCCGCAATGAGCGGATATCCTCGTTTTCCGTGGACAGCACGCCCACCGTCCGGGCCTTGGCCTCCCAGTCACCGCTGCCGTCCCACAGAGCAGCCTCGGGCAGGTTTGCAGTGTCGCTCAGCTGACCCAGCAGCTCTTTCTTGGTGTCCAGCGTGGCGCGGACCCGGGACGCGATCGCCTCCTTATCAAAGTTGGCGTTGGTGATGGTGGTGAAGAGATTCAGGGTAATCAGATGATTGACCTGGGCGGAGACCGACTTTCCCTCTTTCCGCAGAGCGGTAGTTACAGCACTGAGCCCCTTGGTCACATACACCAAAAGATCCTGCATGGCCGCCACGTCCGGGGTCTTTCCGCACACGCCCACGCGGGTGCAGCCCTTGCACCCCGCCGTTTCCTGGCACTGATAGCAAAACATATTCTGTTCCAATTTCATTTCCTCCTGTGAATTCCCAGGATGCGCGGCATCCCGGGGTTGACTTTCTGTCCATACTATACTAGAGTCTTCCACATATAGATGTTGTTATAACAACGAAGGAGCCGATCACCATGGATTTTGTCCTTTTATCCCATACACCGCTGTTTGCCGGCGTCGCTCCCCAGGAGCTGGAGGCCATGCTGGCCTGCCTGGACACGGAGTGCCGCCGCTACGGGAAAGGTGCGGCCATTCTTCGGACCGGAGACACGGTCCGCTCCATGGGCATCGTCCTCTCCGGCAGCGTGCTCATCCAAAAAACAGACCTCTGGGGCAACGTCACGGTGCTGGACAGCGTGGGGCCGGGGCAGATCTTTGCCGAGACCTACGCCTGCACACCGCAGGAGCCCCTGATGGTAGATGCGGTGGCCGCAGAAAGCTCCGAGATCCTGTTCATCCAGGTGGCCCGGGTGCTGGAGACCTGCCCCAACAGCTGTGCTCACCACCACACGCTCATCCGGAATCTATTGTCCTTGTCCGCCCAGAAAAACCTGCGCCTGTCCCGGAAGATCTTTCACACAGCGCCCAAGACCATTCGCGCCCGGCTGCTGAGCTATCTCTCCGACCAGGCCATCCGCTGCGGCAGGCGCAGCTTCACCATTCCCTTCAACCGCCAGCAGCTGGCCGACTATCTGAATGTGGAGCGCAGCGCCCTGTCCAACGAGCTGAGCAAGATGCAGCAGGACGGACTGATCGAAACGGAGCGCAACTACTTCCGATTGCTGGACGCCGCTGTGCCGTCCGACCACTAAGCAAAGGGGGGGAGCGAAAACGCCCCCTTTTTCTTGACTTTTCCTCGGAATCTGCTATCATGAAGCCAGTACGTTTACCTTATTTGAGTATCACGACAGGAGGGCGCCATGCTGGATCGCTGCGGAAGAACCATTGACTACCTCCGGCTGAGCGTCACGGACCTTTGCAACTACCGCTGCCGCTACTGTATGCCGGAAGAGGGCGTGCCCAAGCGGCGCCATGCGGACATGCTCACCCTGGAAGAGCTGACGGAAATCGCCGCCGCGTGTGTTGCACGCGGTGTAAAGAAAATTCGCTTGACAGGCGGAGAACCACTGGTGCGGCGGGGCATCGTGGAGCTGTGCCGCGCCCTGCGCGCGATCCCCGGCCTGGAGGAGCTGTGCCTGACCACCAACGGCGCTCTCCTGCCCCAGCTGGCAGCGCCGCTGCGCCAGGCAGGCGTGGACCGGCTGAACATCAGCCTGGACACCCTGCGCCCCGACCGGTTTGCCGCCATGACCCGCACCGGTACGCTGCAAAATACGCTGGACGGCATCCGTGCCGCGGAGGCCGCCGGTTTTCAAAACCTGAAATTCGACACCGTCCTCATCGGCGGCTTCAATGACGACGAGATCGAAGCACTGGCCGGACTGACTATTGAGCACCCCTGGGAGGTGCGCTTCATTGAGCTGATGCCCATGGGCCCCTGCGCCGGATGGGACAAGGGCTGCTTTCTCTCTGGTGAGAAAGTGCTGAAAAGGCTTCCCGCTTTACAGGAGATTTCCTCTCAGGGCGTTGCCCGGCGATACCGGCTTCCCGGCGCCGCCGGCACGGTGGGCCTCATCTCCCCCATGAGTCACGAATTCTGCGCTCAGTGCCGCCGCATCCGCATCACAGCGGACGGCAAGCTGAAAGGCTGCCTCCATTCCGCGGAAGAACTTCCCCTGCGGGGGCTGCACGGTCAGGCATTGCTGGACGCCATTGCACAGGGCATTGCCCAGAAGCCGCTGCGGCATCACCTGACCTCCGGCGGCAGCGACACCGCCCGCACCATGAATGAGATTGGAGGCTGAACCATGGACGAGCTGACACACTTCAATGAACAGGGCCGGGCCAAAATGGTGGACGTGACGGACAAGGCCGTGACCCACCGCACCGCCATAGCGGCCGGTGAGATCCACATGGCGCCCCAGACCATGGCCCACATCAAAAACGGGACCATGAAAAAAGGCGATGTGCTGGCGGTTGCCCAGGTGGCCGGCATCCAGGCCGCCAAGCACAACTGGGAATTGATCCCCATGTGCCACCCCCTGCCCCTCACCGGTATCGACATCACCTTCGCCCTCTCCGATGACCCCTGCATGGTGGAGATCCGTGCCGCTGTTACCTGCACCGGCGTCACCGGCGTGGAAATGGAGGCCCTGAGCGCCGTGTCCGTGGCGGCGCTCACTATCTACGATATGTGCAAAGCCGTCCAGAAGGACATGCGCATCACCAATATCCGCCTGCTGGAAAAGTCCGGCGGCAAAAGCGGAGACTACAAGATAAAGGAGTGAGCCCCTTGGCCACCGTCATATCCGTCAATATCAGCGAGAAAAAGGGCACCATCAAGCACCCGGTGCCCAGCATCCAGCTGAAGCTGCGCCACGGCATCGTGGGCGATGCCCACGCCGGAGACTGGCACCGTCAGATCAGCCTCCTGGCGGAGGAGAGCGTGGACACTATGCGTGCCGCCTGCCCCATCTCCCTGGACGCAGGCGTATTTGCCGAAAATATCAACACCCGGGGACTGGACCTGAAAAATCTGCCCATCGGCACCCATCTTCGCATCGGCGAGACGGAGGTGGAGGTGACCCAGATCGGCAAGGAGTGCCACAGCGACTGCGCCATCAAAAAAGCCGTGGGCAAGTGCGTCATGCCCACGGAGGGCATTTTCGCCGTGGTCGTGCGGGAGGGCACCGTCCGTCCCGGCGACGAGATCGAAGTACTGGAGGCGGCATTATGAAACTGATCCGTACCGAGGACGCCGTGGGCCACGTGCTGTGCCACGACATGACCCAGATCATCAAGGATACCTACAAGGGCCCCCGGTTCCGCAAGGGACATGTGGTCCAGCCGGAGGACATCCCGGTGCTGCTCTCCATGGGTAAGGAGCACCTGTATGTCTGGGAGATGGAGCCGGGTATGGTCCACGAAAACGACGCGGCAGAGCGGCTGTGCGCCCTGTGCCTGAACGAGCACATGGAGCGGAGCCAGGCCAGCGAGGGCAAGATCGAGATCACCGCCGGGTGCGACGGATTGTTCCGGGTGGACAGCGCACGGCTCACCGCCCTCAACAGCCTGGACGAGATCATGGTGGCCACCCGCCACGGCAATACCGCCGTCCGCAAGGGCGACAAGCTGGCCGGCACCCGGGTCATCCCCCTCATCATCCGGGAAGAGCAGCTCCGTGCCGCCGAGTCCGCCGCCGGAGACCGCCCCCTGCTGGAGCTGCTGCCCTTTGTGAAAAAGACTGCCGCCATCGTGGCCACCGGCAGCGAGGTGCTCACCGGCCGCATCCAGGATACATTCACCCCTGTGGTGCGGGACAAGCTGGCCTCTTACGGCATGGAGACGCTGGAGGTCTTCTACTCCGGCGACGGCGTGCAGAACGTGGCCGCCTCTATTGCCAAGGCCCGCGCCACCGGCGCCGATCTCATCTGCTGCACCGGCGGCATGAGCGTGGACCCCGATGACAACACCCCCGGTGGGATCAAGGCAAGCGGTGCCCGCATCGTCACCTACGGCGCCCCGGTGCTGCCCGGCGCCATGTTCCTGCTGGGCTACTACGACGACGGCACCGCCGTGTGCGGTCTGCCCGGCTGCGTCATGTACGCAGGCGCCACCATCTTCGATCTGGCCCTGCCCCGCCTGGCCGCCGGCGTAGAGATGACCCGCGCCGACTTTGCCGTCATGGGCGAGGGCGGACTGTGCCTGGGGTGCAAGCCCTGCCACTGGCCCGCGTGTCCCTTCGGAAAGTAAAAAAGACCGCGCCGGAAATTCGGCGCGTGCCTTTTCCGTTCCGTTATTCTCAATCAAGTATTACGTTATGGATACGTCCGCTCTTGCAATGGCGGTTTGATCAGATTATCATCAGAAAGGAAGACTATTATGAAGAAGTTCGTTTCCCTGCTGCTGGCCATGGCGATGGCCGCGTCCCTGGCCGCCTGCGGTCAAAAAGAGGAGCCCGCCCAGGAGGAAGCGCCGGAAGGTGAAACCGTGGAGCTGACGGTCTTTGCCGCTGCCTCCATGACGGAGACGCTGGACGAGATCATCACCTTGTATCAGTCCGTGGCTCCCCAGGTCACCATCGTCCCCTCCTACGCCTCCTCCGGCGACCTGCTCAAGCAGATCCAGGAGGGCGCTGTATGTGACCTCTTTATCTCCGCCGCCCCCAAGCAGATGGACACCTTGGAGCAAGAGGGCGGCGTGCTGGAGGGCACCCGCCGGGACCTGCTGGAAAACAAGGTGACGCTGGCCGTCCCTGAGGGCAACCCCGCCGGGATCGAGAGCTTCGATCAGCTCTCCCAGCTGCTGCAAAGCGGAGAGGTGCTGCTGGCCATGGGCAACAGTGACGTGCCCGTGGGCCAGTACACCCAGAAGATCTTCGCCTACTACGGTATTGACGAGGCGGCCATTTCCAGCTGCCTGACCTACGGTTCCGACGTCAAGGAAGTCACCACCCAGGTCAGCGAGAATGCCGTGGACTGCGGCGTCATCTATGCAACGGACGCCTTCTCTGCCGGTCTTGCCACTGTGGACGAAGCCACCGCCGAGATGTGCGGTCAGGTGATCTATCCCGCCGCCGTCCTGGCCCAGAGCCAGCACAGCGACGAGGCCAAGGCTTTTTTGGACTATCTCTCCTCTGACGACGCCAAGGCAGTCTTTGAAAGCGTAGGCTTCACGCCTCTGGGCTGATTCAAAACGCTTGCACGCCGCGCTGCGGCGCACCGCCCATGGACGGGTGGAAATGGCGTATCTCTACTCTCCTTTTCAGGAGGTCCTTGTATGGACTGGTATCCCCTCCTCAATTCCCTGCGCATCGCCGCCATTGGCCCATTGGGCTTTCGCCCAACAGGGACCCGCCTTTCATTCTGACCGGCCAGGCAAAGCCCGCCCGGTCCAAGGTTTCCCCATGGGAAACGCTTGCACGCCGCGTTGCGGCGCACCGCCCATGGGCGGGTGGAAATGGCGGATCCTACTTCCCTCTCAGGAGGTCCTCGTATGGACTGGTATCCCCTCCTCAACTCTCTGCGCATCGCCGCCATTTCCACGGCGGCGGTGTTTTTCCTGGGCATCTTTTCCGCCTACTACATCGCCCGGCTGCCCCGGCTTATCAAGGGGGTGCTGGACGTGGTGCTGACGCTGCCGCTGGTACTGCCGCCCACGGTGGTGGGCTGGCTGCTGCTGGTGCTGCTGGGTCCCAAGCGTCCTCTGGGGGCGTTTGTGCTGGAGACCTTCGGCGTGCGGATGGTCATGACCTGGTGGTCCGCCATTTTCGCCACGGTGGTGGTTGCCTTTCCCCTTATGTACCGCACCGCCCGGGGCGCCTTTGAAAGCTTTGACACGACGCTGGCAGACGCCGCCCGCACCTTGGGCCGCTCCAACACCTGGATCTTCTGGCGGGTACAGATGCCCGTCTGCCGCCAGGGCATCCTGGCAGGGGCTGTGCTCTCCTTTGCCCGGGCTCTGGGCGAGTACGGCGCCACCTCCATGATCGCAGGCTATACCCCCGGCCGCACCGCTACCATTTCCACCACCGTCTATCAGCTCTGGCGCACCAATGACGACGCCGGCGCCCTGCGGTGGGTGCTGGTGAACATTGCCCTGTCCGCCATATTCCTGCTGGCGGTAAACCTGCTGGAACGGCGCAAGGAGGTGCACACATGAGTCTCTCCGTTGCCATTCGCAAGCGCCTGGGCAACTTTTCCCTGGATGTGCAATTTGAGGCGGGCGATACGCCGCTGGCCCTGTTCGGGGCCTCCGGCTGCGGAAAATCCGTGACGCTCAAGTGCATCGCCGGCATATTGCAGCCGGACGAAGGGCGCATCGTACTGGACGGGCGCGTCCTGTTCGACAGCGCCGCCGGTATCGATCTGCCGCCCCAACAGCGGCACGTGGGGTACCTCTTTCAGCAATACGCCCTCTTCCCCAACATGACCGTCCGGCAGAACATCGCCTGCGCCGTCCGCAGTAAGGACCACCGTGAGGCGTTCGTAGAGGATCTTCTGCGCCGCTTCCGGCTGGAGGACACAGCGTCTCTGCGGCCCCGGCAGCTCTCCGGCGGCCAGCAGCAGCGCACTGCCCTGGCCCGCATCCTTGCCTCCGAGCCCAGCGCCATTTTGCTGGACGAGCCCTTTTCCGCCCTGGACAGCTATCTGCGCAGCCAGCTGGAAGTGGAACTTTCCCAGCTGCTGGCCGACTTCCGCGGGCCGCTGCTGTGGGTGTCCCATGACCGGGGCGAAGTTCTGCGCAACTGCCCGGCCATCTGCGTGATGGAGCGCGGCCGGTCCCAGCCGGTGACCACGGCGGACGCGCTTATGCGCCATCCGGCCACGGAGGCTGCCGCCCGGCTCTCCGGCTGCGAGAATTTTTCCGACGCCGTGGCAGGCGGCCAGCAGGTATCCCTCCCCCAGTGGGGGATCACGCTGCCCGCTCCCCGGCCGATCACCGGGCGCTGCCGGGCCGGGATCCGGGCCCGTTCCCTGTATCCCGTACCAGCGGGGACGCCCCACGCGTTTTCCTGCACGGTGGTGCGGGTGATGCCGGACGCCTTTTACCAGACGCTCCTGCTCCGCCCCGACCACGCCCCAGAGGGTGCGCTGCTGCGGATGGTGTATCCCGCCGGAGCGGACATTCCCGCCCCGGGCAGCCGCATGACGGCAGCCGTCAACCCTGAGGACATTCTGTTGTTTGATTTTTGAAAAGGAGCGAACCATCATGTTCAAAGCCGCAGTCTTGACAGTCAGCGACCGCAGCGCCCGGGGAGAGCGCCCCGATGCCAGCGGGCCGGTGGTGGCCGCTATGCTGGAGCAGGCAGGCTATCAGGTGCTCTGCACGGGCCTGGTGCCGGACGAGCAGCCGCAGATCGAAGCGGAGCTGTGCCGGCTCAGCGACCAGCTGGGGGCGGATCTGGTGGTCACCACCGGCGGCACCGGCTTTGCCCCCCGGGATGTGACGCCGGAGGCCACCATTGCCGTCTGCCAGCGGATGACCCCCGGCATCCCGGAGGCCATGCGCTACGCCTCCATGGCCGTGACGCCCCGCGCCATGCTCTCCCGCGCCCAGGCAGGCATCCGGGGCAGGACCCTCATCGTGAACCTCCCCGGCTCTCCCAAAGCCGCCCGGGAGAACCTGGAGGCTGTCCTCCCCTCCCTGGCCCACGGGCTGGAGATGCTCTCCGGCGTCCAGGCCGACTGCGCCGCCCATCCTGCTCCGTGAGCCGGGCTCTTATAACGAAAAAAGACAGCGCCCCGATGGGGCGCTGTCTTTTTTCATTTTCCGGGATGAATCTCAGTGAATGACCCAGCCGGTATCTCCGCCGTCACCGAAGCCCCCGGTGGGGTCCTCCGGCTCCGTGGTGGGTTCCTCGGGCTGCATGTTCTCATCGCCGAAGCCGCCGGAGGGATCATAGTTGGGATCGTTGGGATCGGTGCTGGGGTCCGTGCCGGGCTCCGGCTCGGGCTCCACCACTGCCTGGGTGTGGACGGGACAGCCCGTCTCCTCCACCGCCTTCTGCATGTTCACCAGCAGGTATGCATCGTCGTCCGCCTTGATGCTCTCGCCGTAGTCCTCACGGACATAATCCAGCACGCCGACCTGCTTGACGCTTTCAGCAGGACAATACTCTCCGGCCAGGCACTTGCCCTCCGTGCAGTAGTCCACCAGCGTGTGCATGGTGCAGCTCTCCGTAGGAGCCGTACCGGCGGCCACGGTCACCGTCTGCACCCGGGCGCTGCCGCGTACATCGGCCCGGCAGGCATCCGTGGGCCGCAGGCCGCTGTCCAGGCAGACCTCCACCGTTTCCAGTCCCGTGGTGGGCTTGGAGAACTGCTTATTGGGCAGGTCCTCGTGGATCTTCTGCATGACTTTCTTCCACATGGTGATGGCGGGGTTGCCGGAGTAGCTGATCTTCTCCGGCGAGTCGTAGCCCGTCCACACTGCCGCCACATAGTAAGGCGTATAGCCCACAAAGTAGCGGTCGTAGTTTTCACTGGTGGTACCGGTCTTACCGGCGATGGTCATGCCGCTGAACTTGGCGCTGCCGCCGGTACCGCTGTTGATAACGCCCTGGAGGAGCGTATTCATGAAGTAGGCCGTGGTCTCCTTCATGGCAACATGCTCCTCGCCTTCATTTTCCAGCACCACGGTCTCACCGTCAGAGGCGGTGACCTTCACATAGGTGCGGGGCTCGTGGTAAACGCCGCCGTTGGGGAACGTGGCATAGGCCGCCGCCATCTCCACGGTGGAAAGGCCATGGGTCAGGCCGCCCAGGCCCAGGGCCGCGGTGTTCATATCATCCGCCACCAGGTTCAGCCCCAGCTTCTCCGTGGCAAAGGCGTAGGAGGCGGGAATAGTCAGCTTCTCCACCACCTGCACGGCCACGGTGTTGATGGAGCTTGCCACGCCCTTGGAAAGCGTGGTCCAGCCACTGTAGCCCTGCGGGGAGTTTTTGGGCCAGGGGCTGTTGTTCAATAGACGCACAGGGTAGTTATCAAAGGTGGACGCCATGGTCACCACACCGGCGTCCAGCGCGGGGGCGTATACCGTCAGCGGCTTGATGGACGAACCCACCTGCCGACGGCCTGTGGCGTAGTTCCAGCCCAGATTCCGCTCCTTTTCGCCCACTGCGCCCACCATGGCCACGATATCGCCCGTATAGGGATCGATGATGGTGATGCCGGACTGCAGTTTCTGCCCGTTCCGGGAGGTCACGTCCAGGTTGCTGCGGTCCTCATAGACCGACTCTGCGATCTCCTGGATCTCCGGGTCCAGCGTGGTATAAATATTGTAGCCGCTGTTGTAGATCTTCTGCTGGGCGGCTTCCACGGAGATGTTCTCCGCCTCTGCCAGGTCGTTGGCCACGTCCAGGAACACTTGATCCACAAACCAGGAGTTGATTTTCACGCCGCCGGAGGCCGCAGCCACCAGGTCGTCTGCAGAGGTGCTGCCGTCGGTGAACTGGAGCACTTCCGCCTTGGCGGCGTCCGCCTCCTCCTCGGTGAGGTAGGAAAGGCCCGTATCCTGCCGGCCGGCCATGCGGTCCAGGATCTGCTCCTGGCGCTCCTTGTTCAGCTCCCGGGCCGTGACCTGGGTGCCGTCCTCCCGGGTGATGACCAGGGTGGACATGGGGCCGTACTGATAGGGGTTGTTGGTGATGGCGATCAGACACGCACACTCCGCCACGGAAAGCTCCGACACATCCTTGCCGAAGTAGTAGTTGGCAGCGGTCTGGACGCCGTAGCAGCCCTTACCCAGATAGATGGTGTTGAGGTAGAGTTCCAGGATCTGCTCCTTGGTGTAGTTCTTCTCAAACTCCAGGGCACGGAAGATCTCCCGCACCTTGCGGTTGACCGTGCCGCTGTTGTCGCCGGTCATGTTTTTGAGCAGCTGCTGGGTGATGGTGGAGCCGCCGAAGGTATCCTTCATGCCGATGAACATGTTCACCGTGGCACCGATGGTACGTTTCCAGTCCACGCCGTTGTGCTCGAAGAAACGGTGATCCTCGATGGCCACCGCCGCCTGCCACAGGGCGTCCGGCATCTGTTCGATATCCGCCCAGATGCGGTTTTCCGTGCCGTAGAGCGTCTCGTACTCCACCCACTCGCCGGTTTCCTTGTCCTGATAGTAAATGCGGGAGCTGAGGTTCATGGTGTAATCCTCCGCCCGCACCTCCAGCGTGGGCACCAGGGTGGTCTTCACGTAGGTCATGAAGATTCCCCCGATCATCAGCGTGGTGCAAAGGCCAATGAGGAACACCGTTCCCACAATGAAGCCTACACGCCGTCCGGTTCCTTTCCCGGTGCTTTTACGCTGTCTGGGCTGACGGCTGCCGCTTTGGCCCGACGCCGCTTCCCGTTTTCTGTGCTCCAACGCAGAGCACCTCCTTTTCATAAAATGTTTCGGCAAAGCCGCCCGCAGCAGGGATTTTCCCCTCTGCGGAGGCGTATGGTACGCCATAATACTTTTTATTGTATCATCCTCTGTCAACACTGAAAATGTCGCTATTTCCTCTGTAAAAGTTCCCGCTTTTTCATATTTTTACCCCACACGCAAAAATTTCTAGCCGCCGTATTTCTGCTTTTTTGAATTTTGAAAACTTCAGCGGCTTGCATTTATCGTTTGTTTCGGGTAAAATAAGCGTAACAAAGAGGAAAAGGAGCCATTGCCCATGTCTGAAGATTTCGGCCCCACGTTTGTCACCGTCACCGACGAGGACGGTCAGGAGCTTGTTTTGGAGTTCGTCTCCTCTGTGGAGTATAACGGCGCCCAGTATCAGGCTTTCTTCCCCGCTGAGACCGAAGGGGAGGAAACCCCTGAGGAGGAGTCCGGTCTCATTATTCTGAAGGTCATCCATGAAGACGGCGAAGATCTGCTCTCCACCCCCGACACGGAGGAAGAGGCCGAGGCCGTTTACGAGCTTTTCATGGAGGAGCTGTTCAGCGACGAGGACGAGGAGTCCTGACCCCCCGCTGAAAATTTCCCGGGGCGAACACAGTTTCGATTGCATTTCACCCACAGATGTGATACCGTATGTATCGTACCCTGCGGGGTTCGTGATAGGTCTTTTTTTAACCCACATTTCGTTATTCGGGATGCCGGATCAAGTCGTGGTTCGCAGGCCTCCCGGCTGCTGTCTGCGGCTGGAAGTTGGAAGCGATAAAGCGCCTTGGAGGCGACCCACCTGGCCGTGAAGGTGCAGGTTATAACGAGGTCTACACGGCCGCCGCGGGGTTCCTTGTTTTTCGGAGGATGTGCCATGCACACCTCCGTTTTTTCTTTTCAGGCTGATTTCAGCTTGGGCGGCTACACTTCTTCCAGTGAATTTCCCCTTGCAGAAACGACGCCTTTCCATTATAATATCAAGGTGCGTGACTAACGGTTTCCCCGGAAGCCGCACCGATTACTTGAGAGGACTGAAACAACAAATGAGCGCATCAAGAGAAAAGAAGACCCGTCAAGCTACGCCCAGCGTAGACTGGACCGATCCCAAGACCGCCCGCGAGGCACAGCAGCGCAAGGCGGAAAAGCGCAGCAACATGATCTATGCTGCCATCGCGGTGGCGTTCGTCATCGTGGCCGTCGTCTCCCTGACCTGGAAGTCCCAGATCATCCAAAAGCATGCCACCGCAGTCACCATCGGCGACGAAAAGTACACTGCCGGTGAAGTGAACTACTATTTCCAGCAGGTATACCAGAACTTCCTGAGCCAGAACTCCTACTTCATCAGCTATCTGGGCCTGGATACCAGCAAGGATCTGCGGGATCAGGCCTATCCCGGCAGTGAGGACGGCCAGACCTGGTTCGACTACTTCCTGGACCAGACCATCCAGCAGATGACCACCGTCAAGGCCCTTAACGACGATGCTGCCGCCAACGGCTTTACCTGGACGGATGAGATGCAGGCCGAGCTGGACAGCTCCATGCAGACCCTGAAGGACAACGTGTCCTCCTCCGGCTACTACACCTCCTTCAAGCAGTACCTGAGCGTGAACTACGGCAGCCTGATGACGGAGAGCATCTTCACCGAGCAGCTGAAAGAGACCATGCTGGCCCAGGCTTACGCTACCGAGTACAGCGATGGCCTGACCTACACCCTGGACGATCTCACCGCTGCCTACAACGAAGATCCCAACTCCTATGACAAGGTCGCCTATCAGAGCGTGCGCATCAGCGGCTCCGTGCCCACCGTGGACGCCGACGGCAACACCGTGGAGGTCACCGACGAGATGAAGGCTGAGGCCATGGCCGAGGCCAAGGAGAAGGCCGACGCCATGTACGCCTCCTTCCAGGCCGGTCAGAGCCTGGAGTCCCTGTCTGAGGCAGACGAGGACACCTATTACACCAACTCCACCGGCGTGACCTACTTCTCCGACGCCCTGGGCGAGTGGCTGTTTGACTCCGCCCGCAAGGCCGGCGACTCCGCCGTGGTGGAGGACGAGGCCGGTTCTGCCTACTATGTGGTCTCCTTCGGCAGCCGCTTCCGGGATGAGTACGACACTGTGAACGTGCGCCACATCCTGCTCAAGATCGACGACAGCGCCCTGGACACCGAGTCCGAGACCTACGAGGCCGATCTGCAGACCCTCAAGGACGAGACCATGGCCAAGGCCGAGGATCTGCTGGCACAGTGGAAGGAAGGCGAGGCTACGGAGGATTCCTTCGCCGCCATGGCCAACGAGTACTCTGAGGACACCGGCTCCAACACCACCGGCGGTCTCTATTCCCAGGTCGCCCAGGGTCAGATGGTCACCGAGTTCAATGACTGGTGCTTCGATCCCGCCCGTCAGGCTGGTGACACCGGCATCGTCTACGGCGAGAGCGACTCCTACAAGGGCTATCACGTGATGTACTTCGTGGGCAACGACCTGCCTTACTGGCAGGTGGAGGTCACCGAGACCCTGAAGAACAACGATGTCTCCGCCTGGTACGCGGAAAAGACCGCGGACTACACCGCGGAGCAGGGCAGCGGCGTCCGCTACGTCGGCTGATCTTCCCTATCAAGACGCTAAAGCGGCCGGCATTTCGCCGGCCGCTTTCCCATTCACAACGGAGGAAACACCATGGAACATCCATTTTTGCGCTGTGAGATGCTCTGGGGCGAGGAGGCGCAGCAGCGCCTTGCCCGAAGCCACGTGATTCTGTTCGGCCTGGGCGGCGTAGGCAGCTATGTTGCTGAAAGCCTTGCCCGCGCCGGCATCGGCGAGCTGACCCTGGTGGACAACGACACCGTGGCTCTCACCAATCTCAATCGTCAGCTGGAGGCGCTCCACTCCACCCTGGGCAAGACCAAGGCCCAGGCCGTGGCAGAGCGCCTGCTGGACATCAATCCGGATCTGCAGCTCCATCCCATGTGCGCCACCTACGACGCCGCCCACCGGGACCTCTTCTTCCCCCAGGGCTGCCGGTATGACTATATCGTGGACGCCATTGACCTGGTCAGCTGCAAGATCGACCTGGCTGAGACTGCCCGGCGGCTGGACATCCCCCTCATCATGGCCCTGGGCACCGGCAACAAGCTGGACCCCTCCCTGCTGCGCGTTGCGGACCTTTCCGAGACCTACGGCTGTCCCCTGGCTCGGGTCATGCGCAAGGAGCTGCGCAAGCGAGGCATGGAGCATGTGCAGGTGGTATTCAGCCCCGAAGAGGGCGTGACCCCTGCCCAGCCGGAAGCTCCGCCGCCGGGGCGGCGCAGTGTTCCCGGCAGCACCCCCTGGGTCCCCGCCGCCGCCGGGCTGCTGATCGGCAGCGCCGTGGTCCGCGGACTCATCCACCGGCAAAGCGATTCCAAAGAGAAAGAGATGTGAGATCATGCTGACAGGTACCATCGTCAACACGCTGGCCATTCTGGCCGGTTCCGCCGCAGGCCTCCTGATCAAATCGCTGGCAGGCCGCTGCTCCGGCTCCATGGCCGGCGCCAGCCTTCTGGGCCACCGGCTCCAGGCCATCATCATGCAGGGCGTCGCCCTGTGCATCCTCTATATCGGCATCGATGGGTGCCTGGAGGGCAGCAATGCCCTGATCGCCATTTTGTCCATGGTAATCGGTGCCCTTCTCGGAGAGCTTCTGGACCTGGACAAGCGGATGCGCTCCCTGGGTGACTGGGTCCAGCAGCGCACCGCCCACCTGCTGGGCTCGCAGGAGCCCGCCTCCATCTCCGAGGGCTTCGTCACCGCAAGTCTCCTGTTCTGTGTGGGGGCTATGGCCATTGTAGGCGCATTGAACGACGGCCTCACCGGCGACCACAGCACGCTCTTTGCAAAGTCCCTGCTGGACGGCATCAGCTCTGTGGTATACGCGGCCTCTCTGGGCGTGGGCGTAGCCTTCTCCGCCGCCGCAGTGCTGCTCTACCAGGGCGTCATCGCCGTGCTGGCCTCCTTCCTCCAGCCTTTCCTGGGGGACGCGGTCATCGCTGAGATGACCTGTGTGGGCTCGCTTTTGATCGTGGCGCTGGCGCTGAACATGCTGGGCGTCACCAAGATCAAGGTCATGAACCTGGTGCCCGCCATTTTCCTGCCGATTCTGCTGTGCAGGTTCATGTAAAAAAAGAGACGGCTTCGGCCGTCTCTTTTTTTGCTCTTTTCATTCACTCCAGCGGGAACGTCTCATTTCCGATGCGCAGGGCCGTCACCTGGCTCAGATCCACCGGCACCCTCCAGTAGTAGGTGCTGCTCCAGCGGGTGTATTCCGCGTCCTGGAAACGGCTGGAGCCGCCGCTGCGCTCCACCACGCTCCCGTCCCGCAGGATCAGCGCGGCCCGCTCCGGCTCCCACTCCTGCTCCTCCGCCGACTGCACATACTGGATCTCCGTAGCAGAGATCCGCACCTCCCGGATGGTGGTCCACCCAGCCTCCCGGGTATTCTGGTTCCGGGCCGGCACTTCCAGCTCGGGGATGGTCCGCACCTGCCACTCCTCATCAGAAGACAGGGAGAAATGCAGCGTCCAGGTCCCCTCTGCCGCCGGAGTCTCCTCCCAGTCTCCGCCGATCTCCTTTCGGTTCAGATCCTCCAGCACCAGTGTGGCCGCTCTGGGCTCATCCAGCAAGGTGCTCTTCCCTGCCAGATCGATAGTGTATTGCAGCAGCACGGTAAACGCGCCGTCCGATGCCGTGCCGCTGTAAAGGGTCTGGATGCCGGAACCGCCGGGTGTATCGTGGATCTTCTCCGGGTCCGGGTCCAGCGTCAGTTCCACGCGTCCGAAGTCGTAGCGGTGGTCCTCATCCTCTTCGTAGCTGCCGCTGACTTTCAGCAGCAGCCAGATGCCGGAGTCCCCCGCCGTAACGGAATCCAGCGTCACGGTCACGCTGTTCTGAGTATCCTGAACGCCCACCTTTTCCGTCAAGTGGTCGATAAACGCCAGCTGCTCCGCACTCATCTCCGTGTCATTTTGCTCCGTCCACTGCCGGGCAAACCAGCCCTGCAGCGTACCCGGCATCCCCACCGTGGCAATGGCTGAACCGGCCAGCACCGCCAGAATGGCCGCAGCGATCAAAATTCCCTTGGGGAACCGCTTTTTCGGATTTCTTCGCTCCAGTTTCGTCATTTGCGCCACCTCCTCGCGCAGTTTCTCGGAGGCATGCACCTGATCAAAGACCTGCCGATATTCCTCTTTCATCTCTCACGCCTCCTCCAATGCTCGTTTCAGCTTCTCCCGCCCCCGGGCCAGGCGGGTCTGTACCGTAGAGACTTTCAGCCCCAGCAGCTCCCCCGTCTCCGCCGCGGAATAGCCCTCGTAATAATAGAGGTACAGCGGCAGCCGGTACTTGGCCGGCAGGGCCCGTACCGCCTCATACAGGGCACTTTGCCCCGGATCGGTGAACGACGGCTCCGGGCAATGCTCCAAGGCCACAGTCCGGGTGCGCCAGGGGCTGCACCCCATATCCCGGCACACGTTCACCGCCACCCGGGCCAGCCAATAGCGCAGGTGCTCCTCCCCGGTGAAGGACACCTCTGCCCGCCACAGCCGCAGCATGGTCTCCTGGGCGGCATCCTCCGCATCCTGGGGGCTGCGGAAATAGTTGAGGGCGATGCGGTACACCATATCCAGATACCGCTCCGCGGCTTTTTGGAACTCCTGCTCAGTCAGCATGAACGTCTCTCCTCGAAAAGCTTTTCACCTGTAATACGGAGTAGGCGCGGGAAATATCCCAGCAGTTTGCCTGTTTACCAAAAAAATTCTCCGGCCTCACAGCCGGAGAATTTTCTTATTCAGAAAGGACCGTAATTGGTCATGGTGGCGATGAGCATGAACACCGCACAGATGGCCAACTCTACACCTACCACCGGCAGGGCGAACTTGAACCACTTGTTGAAGGGAATGCCCGCCACGCCCAACGACGCGCACAGCGTGCCGTGGGTGGGGATGATGGCGTTAGTGAAGCCGTCGCCAAACTGGAACGCCAGCACGGCAGTCTGCCGGCTGATGCCGATGATATCCGCCAGAGGCGTCATGATGGGCATGGTGGTAGACGCCTGGCCGGAGCCGGAGGGGATGAAGAAATTGATGACGCACTGCACCAGCAGCATACCCTCCGCAGCCACTGCCTTGGGAAGTCCGGAGATGACCGTAGCCAGGGCGTAGACGATGGTATCCAGGATCTGGCCCTCGGTCATGACCACCAGGATGCCCCGGGCGATGCCCACGATCAGGGCGCCCATGGCGATGTCCTTGGCACCGGCGATGAAGTCCCGGGCCATGCCATTGGGGGTGGTGCCGCCTACGATGCCGCCCACCAGGCCCATGCCCAGGAACACTGCCGCGATATCCAGCACACCCCAGCCGAAGTTGATGACGCCGTAGACGATGATGCCCAGGCCGCCGGCCAGCACCAGCAGCACCAGGATGTCCCGGCCGCGCAGCGTCACGTCCTCAATGGTGACCCGCTGGTCCTTCTGGGAAAGCTCCAGATCATACACATAGCTGGCGGAGGGGTCCCGCTTCACCTTTCCGGCATAGCGGAGAATGCAGGTGGGCACTGCCACCAGCATACACACCCACACAGCGATCCGCAGCGGCATGCCGGAGAACGTGGGCAGCTCCGCGATCTTCTGGGCCACGCCCACCGTGAAGGGGTTCATGAAGCCGGAGGAGAAACCGATGGCCGCGCCGAACGTGACCATGGCCATGCCCACAATGGCGTCGTAGCCCAGCGCACGGGCCAGAGCGATGCCGATGGGGATAAAGATGATGGTCTCCTCGGACATGCCGAAGGTGGCGCCGCCCAGAGAGAAGGCAAACATCATCAGGGGGATCAGAAGCTTTTCTCTGCCCTGGAGCTTATAGGCCAGCTTTTTGATGCCGTTTTCCATGGCGCCCGTGCGGGTGATGATGTTGAACGCACCGCCCACCACAAAGATGAACACCATGATATCCGCCACCTCCAGCATACCGTCGGGGATGGCATGAAGCAGGCCGAACAGGCTCACCGGCGTTTGATCCACGTAGGTGAAGGAGTTGGGGTCAACCACATTGCGGTCCGCTGTCTCATTGTACACCCGCTCATAGCTGCCGGCAGGGATCAGATAGGTGCATACCGTCATCAGTGCGATGATGCATGCCAAAATCACGAAGGTATGGGGAAACGCCAGTTTTTTCTTTCTTTTTTCTTCCACTGTGGGACCTCCATATCACACACAAAAAAGAGGGCCCGGGGTAATTCACTACCTCGGGCCCACTTCGGGTCAAAACACGCTGTATGGCCGGGAGCGAAATTACTTCAGCTCGACCTTGGCGCCAGCCTCTTCCAGCTGCTTCTTCAGGGTCTCAGCCTCGTCCTTGGACACGCCCTCCTTCAGGGTCTTGGGAGCGCCCTCGACGGTAGCCTTAGCCTCAGCCAGGCCCTGGCCGGTGATTTCGCGGACAGCCTTGATGACCTTGATCTTGGCAGCGGCGTCGAAGCCAGCCAGGACCACGTCGAACTCGGTCTTCTCCTCAGCAGCGGGAGCAGCAGCGCCAGCAGCGGGAGCAGCCATAGCGGCGGCAGAAACGCCGAACTCTTCCTCCAGAGCGTGCACCAGCTCGCTCAGCTCCAGAACGGTCAGGGCCTTGATCTCTTCGATCATAGCGGTAACTTTCTCAGACATTGTATTTGCCTCCTAATTGTAAAATTTAAAAATGGGTTGCCGGGAATGATTATTCCGCGGCGGGAGCCTCTTCGGCAGCCTCGGCGGGAGCGCCGTTCTTCTCGGCGATCTGCTTGAGGACCACAGCCAGGCCGGTGATGGGGGCCAGCATGGTGCCCAGGACCTGCGCCTGCAGGACGGGCAGAGCGGGGATGGAAGCCAGAGAGTTGATGGTGGCCAGATCCACGGGCTTGCCGTCCATGAAACCACCCTTGATCTCGAACTTGCCGTCCAGCTTCTTGGCATAGTTGGCCATGACCCGGGCGGGAGCCACGGGATCGTCGCACAGAGCCAGAGAAGTGGTACCGTTGAGCAGGCCGTCCAGCTCGCTCAGGCCGGTGTTGTTGAAAGCGAAGCGGAGCAGCGTGTTCTTCACGACAGCGTAATCCACATTGCTCTCACGGCACTCCCGACGCAGCGCGGTGTCTTCTTCAACGGTGATACCCTTGTAGTCGACAATCACGCCCGCGGTGGCCTTCTGGATCTTCTCGGTCAGCTCGGCAACGATAGCCTGCTTTTCAGATAAGACCTTTGCGTTAGGCATTCTTGTTTTCACCTCCACAGGAATTGTAGGTGCGTTCAAAAAGGAAACCGTCCTTATGCCGCAAGGACACAAGGACGGTGTAGCAATCTTACGATATGCCGCCCTCGGCAGGATTTACGGGCAAAACCCACCTGCTGTCTTTGGAACGCATCTGATATTATATTCAAGGAACTGACAAATGTCAACCCTCAAATATGCGTTTTTTCCGCAAATCGGGGATGCGCTCCCCGAAAGATCACACCATCTTGGCGGTGTTCATCTTCACGCCGGGGCCCATGGTAGAAGCGGCCACGCAGCTGCGGATATACTGGCCCTTAGCCGCGGCGGGCTTGGCCTTGATGATGGCACCCATGAGGGCGTTGTAGTTCTCGGTCAGCTTCTCAGCGCCGAAGGACACCTTGCCGATGGGGCAGTGGATGATGTTGGTCTTGTCCAGGCGGTACTCGATCTTACCGGCCTTGACTTCCTTGACGGCCTTGGCCACGTCGGGAGTCACGGTGCCGGCCTTGGGAGAGGGCATCAGACCCTTGGGGCCCAGAACCTTACCCAGACGGCCCACCAGGCCCATCATGTCGGGGCTGGCGACCACCACGTCAAAGTCGAACCAGTTTTCCTTCTGGATCTTCTCGACCATGTCCATATCGCCCACGAAGTCGGCGCCGGCCTCACGGGCAGCGTCAGCCTTGTCGCCCTTGGCGAACACCAGGACGCGGACGGTCTTGCCGGTGCCGTGGGGCAGCACGATGGCGCCACGGACCTGCTGATCGGCGTGACGGGAGTCAACGCCCAGCTTCACATGCAGCTCCACAGTCTCGTCGAACTTGGCGCTGGCGGTTTTGCAGATGAGAGCCATGCCATCGGCAGCCTCGTACAGAGTGTTCTTGTCGATCTGCTTGGCACTTTCCTGATATTTCTTGCCTCTAAACAATGTTACTTCCTCCTCATAGTGGTTCTTCGGAATTAAATCCTCCCACTGTATGGAGCGGCCTTCCAGCCGCTCGGCTGTTATGAATGGTCAGTTGTCGCGGACAGATCAGTCGCCCACGGTGACGCCCATGGAGCGGCAGGTGCCTTCGATCATGCTCATGGCAGCTTCCAGGCTGGCGGCGTTCAGGTCGCGCATCTTGATCTCGGCGATCTTCTGGACGGAGGCCTTGGAGATGGTGGCCACCTTGTTCTTGTTGGGCACGCCGGAACCGGACTCGATGTTGCACTCCTTCTTGATCAGGACGGCTGCGGGAGGCGTCTTAGTGATGAAGGAGAAGGAACGGTCGGCATAGACGGTGATGACCACGGGGATGATCATGCCCATGTCGTTCTTGGTGCGCTCGTTGAACTCCTTGGTGAACGCGGCGATGTTGACGCCGTGCTGGCCCAGAGCGGGGCCGACCGGGGGAGCGGGAGTCGCTTTGCCTGCGGGGATCTGCAGTTTTACATAACCAGTAATCTTCTGTGCCACGGAGTAGCACCTCCTAAAATCATAAATGTGGTGGCGGCACGAAGCCGTCTTTGGCGGGATATCCATCCCTCCCACTTGCGCCGGAAACCGCCCGGCACGGCGGGGACGCTCAGTCCTGGACCTCGACCTGATCCAGCTCCAGTTCCACCGGCGTCTCGCGTCCGAACATGGAGACCATCACGCTCACCCGGTTCTTCTCGGGCTCGATCTCCTCCACAACGCCGGTAAAGCTTGCCAGCGGGCCGTCCATGATGCGGACATGGTCGCCCACATTGTACTTGACGACGATCTCGTGCTTCTCCATGCCCATGGCAAGCACCTCTTCCTCCGTCAGGGGGATGGGCTTGTTGGCGGAGCCGACAAAGCCGGTCACGCCGCGGACATTCCGCACCAGATGCCAGGTATCGTCGGTCATGACCATCTTGATGAGCACATAGCCGGGGAACACCTTCCGCTCCACCTCTTTGGTGGCGCCGGAATCGGTGACTTCCGTCACGGTCTCCAGGGGGATCTCGATCCGCAGGATCATATCCTCCATGCCGCGGCCGGTCACGAACTTTTCAATGCTGGTCTTAACGGCATTTTCATAGCCGGAATAGGTATGGACAACATACCACTTGGCGCTCTCTGCCATGGCTCCTTACCCCAGAAGGCTCAGGACCATGTCCAGAGCGGCACCCATGACACCGTCGAAGATCCAGATGCAGGCGCCGATCAGCAAAGAGCACATCAGCACGGTGCCGGTGTTCTCCATCACGGTCTTGCGGCTGGGCCAAACGACTTTCTTCAGTTCGCTTTTCATCTCACGGAACCAGACTCCGCGATCCTTTTTCTTCTTCGCTTCTTCTGCCATCTCGTTACACGCCTTTCTTCATCGTTGTTGACCTTACTTGGTCTCGCTGTGGAGCGTGTGCTTCTTGCAGAAGGGGCAATACTTATTCAGCTCAAGCTTGTCCGGGGTATTCTTCTTGTTCTTCATCGTATTGTAGTTTCTCTGCTTGCACTCGTTGCATCTCAGGGTAACTTTTACGCGCATCTAACGGCACCTCCTTATTATTGGTATCATTCCCGGCTCCGCCGGGGATACCGACTGCCTCCCTGCCTCTTGTAAGGACCTTGCTGCCGCCAGAAAAGCGAAAAAAGCGCGCAACAAAAAAGCCCTTTTTCACAGGTAAGTATGATTGTAGCACACGTCAAAGCCCGGGTCAACTGTTTTTTTGCGAAATTTTTCCCTTTTTTCCTGCTGTATTGCGGCCGGCCCCAAGATATGATATGATGACTGCAAACTTTTTGAATTGCAAAGCGGAAGGAGCCTGCCCATGCGCATTATGGCCATCGACTACGGCGACGCCCACACCGGCATCGCCATTTCCGACCCCACCGGCTTTCTGGCCGGATTCACCACCACCATCGACGCCTACCGGCCGGAAGTCGTGGTGCAGCGCATCACCGAGCTGGTGAGCCAGCACGGCGCGGAGGAGCTGGTGCTGGGCTATCCCAAAAACATGGACGGTACCCTGGGTCCCCGCGCGGAAAAAGCAGAGGCCATGGCCGCGCTTCTAAAGGAGGCCACCGGCCTGCCCGTGGTTTTGTGGGACGAGCGCCGCACCACCATCGACGCCCACCAGATCCTCATGACCGGCGGGAAAAACGCCAAGAAGCGCAAAAAGGTGGTAGACGCCGTGGCTGCCTCCCTGATCCTGGAGGGCTATCTCACCTATAAGAAGTCCCATCCATAATAAAATAAGGTGTATGTGGTACGATAAAAAGCACGCTGCCCAAAGCAGCGTGCTTTTTTGCTTACTCCTTGATGGAGCCGTCGGCATTGAACACCGGCAGCGATGCCAGGAACTTGATGTCCGTACGGGTGCGGGCATCGCCCTCGGCCAGCACAGCCGCCCGACCCGTCACAGTACCGCCGGCCAGCTTCACCAGCTCCTCCATGGCGTGCAGAGAGCCGCCGGTGGAGATCACGTCATCCACCAGCAAGACGCGCTTGCCGCGGATCAGCTCCGCGTCGTCCCGGCCCAGGTACAGCTCCTGCCGGCCGGCGGTAGTGATGGACTCGTCCTCCACATGGATGGGGTTGGGCATATAGACCTTGGCTCCCTTGCGGGCCAGGATGTACTTCTCAGCCCCGGACTGGCGGGCCATCTCATGGATCAGGGGGATGCCCTTGGCCTCGGCGGTGAGCATGTAGTCAAAGCTGTCCAGATCCACCAGCTTCAAAAGATCCCGGGCACACGCCACAGTCAGCTCCGCGTCGCCGAAAACCACGAATGCGGCGATATAGAGATCGTCCGACACCTTGCAGATGGGCAGCTGACGCTGCAGTCCGGCCACGTTCAAAGTATAATGCATGTTTCTGCCTCCTCAAAGCAGCCCTACAGCAGGCCGCCAAATCACATAGTACATTATACTATCTGCTGCGCGAAAGTCAACAATTCCTCCCTTTTCCAACAAAAAAATGGCCGCCCTGCCGGGCGGCCGTGCTGCTTTATTGCTTGGCGTCGATATAGGAATAGAGCGTGTACTTGGAGATCCCGAAATACCGGGCGATCTTGTCGCCGGACTTGGTCACCAAAAACGCGCCGTTCTGGTTCAGGAACTGGATGGCCTTCACCTTGTCGTCCTTGTTCATCAGCGCCACAGGCTTTCCCACCAGCGCCACAGACTGCTGGATCAGATCATCCAGCAAATCATTGACATTGATGATCTTCTCCGGCTCCGCAGGCGTGGTCTCCCCCGTGGAAATCAGGTCGCGGATGGCGCCCTCCACCATCATCAGCCGGGAGATATCATAGTTGATGGAGAAGATGGCGGACACCTTCCCTTTGCTGTTGCGGATATACACCGTGGAGGATTTGAGAATCTTCCCGTCCGGCGTCTTGGTCAGGTAGCACAGGTGATCCTCCGGCGAGGCCGCATTGGTCTCCATTTGCTCAATGACCACATGGGACGCGCCGTCCCCTACCTTCCGGCCGGACACGTGTCCGTTTTCAATGGCAACGATGGTGTGATCCGGGTGGCGGCTCAGATCATGCACCACCACTTCACAGCTGCTGCCGAACTGTCCGGCGATGCCCGCGGCCACCTGTTTGAGCAGCTCTAATTTTCCGCTTTCCGTGGGTCATTCCTCCTTATTTTCATGACATACTTCCAATTTACCAGTTTCATCATACCACAATTTTTTTGTAAATCAACCACTTTTTCAAAAAAATTTTTTGGTTTTCTAATTTTTTGTTTGACAAGTGGGATTCTTATGCTATGATAGGGATAGAAAGAGCCAACGTCAACCACGGAACTATATAAAACGGAGGGCATTGTTATGGACTTTGAAGCGATCAAAGCGGCAGCGGAAGGCTACAAGGCGGACATGAGCCGCTTCCTGCGGGACATGATCTCCCACCCCAGCGAAAGCTGCCAGGAGAAGGAAGTCGTCATGTGCATCAAGGCCGAGATGGAAAAGCTGGGCTACGACAAGGTGGAAGTCGACGGCCTGGGCAATGTCATCGGCTGGATGGGCGAGGGCGACAAGATCATCGCCATCGACTCCCACATCGACACCGTCGGCGTGGGCAACATCAACAACTGGGAAGCTGACCCCTATCAGGGCTATGAGACCGACGACGTGATCTTCGGCCGCGGCGGCTCCGACCAGGAGGGCGGCATGGCCTCCGCCGTGTATGGCGCCAAGATCATGAAGGACATGGGCCTGATCCCCGAGGGCTACAAGATCATGGTGGTCGGCTCCGTCCAGGAAGAGGACTGCGACGGCATGTGCTGGCAGTACATCGTCAACAAGTACTTCGCCGGCAAGGAGGACGCCCAGAAGAAGATTCAGTTCGTCATCTCCACTGAGCCCACCGACGGCGGCATCTACCGCGGTCACCGCGGCCGCATGGAGATCCGTGTGGACGTGAAGGGTGTCTCCTGCCACGGTTCTGCACCCCACCGCGGCGACAACGCCATCTACAAGATGGCCGACATCCTGCAGGACGTGCGCGCCCTGAACGAAAACGGCGACGGCCCCTCCAACACCGTCAAGGGCCTGGTCAAGATGCTCAACCCCGAGTTCAACCCCGAGCACTATGAGGATGCGCAGTTCCTCAGCCGCGGCACCTGCACTGTCTCCGAGATCTTCTTCACCTCTCCCAGCCGCTGCGCTGTGGCCGACAGCTGCTCCATCTCCATCGACCGCCGCATGACCGCCGGCGAAACCTGGGATTCCTGCCTGGAGGAGATCCGTCAGCTGCCCAGCGTGAAGAAGTACGGCGACGACGTGAAGGTCTCCATGTATATGTATGACCGTCCCTCCTGGACCGGCGAGGTCTATGAGACCGAGTGCTTCTTCCCCACCTGGATCAACAAGGAGAGCGCTGCCCACGTCCAGGCTGTGGTGGACGCCCACCACGCCCTGTACGGCGACAAGCGCATCGGCCATGCTGACGCCGATCCCAAGTTCGACGCCATGCACCTGCGTGAGGGCCGTCCCCTGACCGACAAGTGGACCTTCTCCACCAACTGCGTGTCCATCCAGGGCCGCTACGGCATCCCCTGCGTGGGCTTCGGCCCCGGCGCTGAGTCCCAGGCCCATGCTCCCAACGAGATCACCTGGAAGCAGGATCTGGTCACCTGTGCTGCCGTGTACGCTGCCGCTGTGAAGCTGTACAAGGAAGAGAACAAGACCGCTGACGTCACCGAGTTCCGCCAGAGCCTGACGGACAACGTCATCCAGTAATCCATCCGCGAGGGGGGATGCTGTCCCCCCTCCCGATCCGTAAAATTCTGCGAGGCAATTTGCCGCCTCAATCATATTACTTAAGGAGAGCTGATTATGTCTAAGACCATCGAGCTGGCCAAGCATCTGGAAAAGCTGCACATCAACAACATGTACAAGTCCGACTTCTACTGGACCTGGGACAAGACCGACGAGGAGCTGGACGCCATCTTCACCGTGGCTGACGCCCTGCGCGACCTGCGCGAGCGCAACAAGTCCACCCGGATCTTCGACTCCGGCCTGGGCATCTCCATCTTCCGCGACAACTCCACCCGTACCCGCTTCTCCTTTGCTTCTGCCTGCAATCTGCTGGGCCTGAACGTTCAGGATCTGGACGAGAAGAAGAGCCAGATCGCCCACGGCGAGACTGTCCGTGAGACCGCCAACATGGTCTCCTTCATGGCTGACGTCATCGGCATCCGCGACGATATGTTTATCGGCGAGGGCCACAAGTATCAGAAGACCTTCATGGACGCCGTGTCCGAGGGCTATCGCGACGGCATCCTGGAGCAGCGTCCCACTCTGGTGAACCTGCAGTGCGACGTGGATCACCCCACCCAGTGCATGGCTGACATGCTGCACATCATCCACCACTTCGGCGGCGTGGAGAACCTCAAGGGTAAGAAGATCGCCATGACCTGGGCTTATTCTCCCTCCTACGGCAAGCCTCTGTCCGTTCCCCAGGGCGTCATCGGCCTGATGACCCGCTTCGGCATGGACGTGGTTCTGGCTCATCCTGAGGGCTATGACGTGATGCCCGAGGTGGAGGAGATCGCCCGCAAGAACGCTGCTGCCACCGGCGGCACTTACAAGAAGGTCGCCACCATGGAAGAAGCCTTCGACGGCGCCGATATCGTCTATCCCAAGTCCTGGGCTCCCTTCGCCGCCATGGAGCAGCGCACGAAGCTCTATCAGGCTGGCGACCAGGCCGGCATCGACGCCCTGGAGAAGCAGCTGCTGGCTCAGAACGCCCAGTTCAAGAACTGGACCTGCTCTGAGGAGATGATGAAGCGCACCAAGAACGGCAGCGCCCTGTACATGCACTGCCTGCCCGCCGACATCACCGGCCTGAGCTGCAAGGAGGGTGAGGTTGACAACTCCGTGTTCGATCGCTACATTGAGCCCCTGTACAAGGAAGCCAGCTACAAGCCCTATGTCATCGCTGCCATGATCATGATGAGCAAGGTGAAGGACCCCGTCGCCGCTCTGATGGCCATGGAGAATGGCGGAAAGCGCAAGATGTTCTAATTGCTGAACTTGTACGTCGGGAATATGGTCCCCATATTCCCGACGTATTTTTATTTTCAATTTTACGAAAAGAGGTCGACCTATATGGGTAAGCGCATTGTGATCGCCCTGGGCGGCAACGCACTGGGCAAGAATCTTCCTGAGCAGATGGCTGCTGTGAAGCACACGGCCAAGGCCATCGTAGATCTGATCGAAGAAGGACATGAAGTAGTGGTTGCCCACGGCAATGGTCCCCAGGTGGGCATGATCAACGTTGCCATGACGACCCTCAGCCGTGAAGATCCCACCCATCCCATGGCGCCCATGTCCGTGTGTACCGCCATGAGCCAGGGCTATATCGGCTACGACCTGCAGAACTCCCTGCGGGAAGAGCTTCTCAACCGCGGCATCCACAAGAGCGTGGCCACCATCCTCACCCAGGTGGAAGTAGACCCCGCAGATCCCGCCTTTGACCATCCCTCCAAGCCCATCGGCACGTTCATGACCGAAGCGGAGGCAGAGGAAATGCGTCGCCGCGGCAATGCCGTTATGGAGGACGCCGGCCGTGGCTGGCGCCGTTGTGTCGCCTCTCCCCTGCCCAAGTCCATCATCGAGATCGAGACCATCCGTGCCCTGCTGGCTGCCGGACAGGTAGCTGTTGCCTGCGGCGGCGGTGGTATCCCCGTCTACAAGACTGAGGGCAACCACCTCAAGGGCGCCGGTGCTGTTATCGACAAGGACTTCGCCTCCGAGCTGCTGGCCGAGGAGCTGGACGCAGATGCGCTCATCATCCTCACCGCCGTGGAGAAGGTGGCCATCAACTTCGGCAAGCCCGATCAGCAGTGGCTGGACCGTCTTACCCCCGAGCAGGCCCGGCAGTATGCCGCAGAGGGCCAGTTTGCTCCCGGCAGCATGCTGCCCAAGGTGCAGGCCGCTGTGAAGTTTGCCGAGTCCAAGCCCGGCCGCACGGCGCTGATCACCCTGCTGGAAAAGGCCAAGGACGGCATCGTCGGAAAGACCGGCACCTCTATCGTGTCTTAATCAAAGAGACGTCCGGAATACTCCGGGCGTCTCTTTTTTCTTTTGAAAGCGCGCCGCTGTACCATATCCTATAGGTACAGCGGCGCACACTTATGCTCTTTTCTCCGTATACAGGCAGACTGCCTGATTGGATTTTCCGTTTCTTACGCCTCTTCGTTGATGGGATAAAATCTTGGCCCACAGTATCCGTCACGGCACACTTCTTCGCCCCACATGGCAGCGGGACGCACCCAGAGCCCTTTCTCTCCATACAGAGCCCGATATACCACCATGGTCTCCTGGGTCTCTGAATGGGTGGCAGTGCACAACAACTGATATTCTCTGCCCTTGAAATGACGATAGCGCCCGGGGACCAAGCCGCCTTGTTCCGTACGGCGCAGACGGCGGCTCATATAGGCGTTGGTATAACACGGGTCTTGGGTAACCTCCTCGCCAAACCAATCCGGAGGGCAGAATGCTGTAGCTTCCTCCTCTGAAGAAAACTCCACTTCCGCCATCACCAGCGGCGCAAGGGGTGGATGGAATACATCCAACTGGATAAGATCCTCACCCATTGGGATCTCATAACGGTCTTTCACAATTGGAGCTCCCTCTGTTTTCAAAAGAAGCGCTCCATATTCCTTTTCCGTCAGAGGCAGCTCAAATTCCTCCCGTTTCAGCAGCCCGGGGCCTTTGCACGTGAGTCGATACTGCTCTCCGCTGCGGCGGATCCGAATGACTGGTTCTGTAGAGATATAGGCTTGCTCCATGAGCGTATGTGGATAGCGATCCAAACTTTCCGGCATTTGCCGGATCAAAAATTTCCGTTCGATTTCCATGCGTTCACCATTCCTTATATGTATTGTTTACCACAAAAAGCACAGAAAAACAACGCGGGGAATAAAAAAAGACAGCTCATAAAGAGCTGTCTTTGTGTTGGCACTACCTATCTTCCCGGGCCGTCGCCAGCCAAGTATTGTGGGCAGAAACGAGCTTAACTACCGTGTTCGGAATGGGAACGGGTGGACCCTCGTTCTAATCAGCACCAACTATGTCTCCCGGATCTCTCCAGAGAACATTTCGCATTATAAACTTTTTCTCGCACTTTGTCAAGGGATTTTTGGTGACCCGTACCGGATTCGAACCGATGTTAACGGCGTGAGAGGCCGCTGTCTTAACCACTTGACCAACGGGCCATGGTGCACCTTCACGGACTCGAACCGGGGACCCACTGATTAAGAGTCAGTTGCTCTACCAACTGAGCTAAAGGTGCAAATCCCTTTTTCAGGTACGCTTACCGCACCCTCAAAACCGAACAATGTATCTCCAGCAACCTTTCAGGCTGCCTGCATAAATCGTAGGTCAAGCCCTCGGGCTATTAGTACCGGTCAGCTACACACATTACTGCGCTTCCACCTCCGGCCTATCAACCAGGTAGTCTTCCTGGGCCCTTACCTCATGAAGAGTGAGAGATCTCATCTTAGGGGGAGTTTCACGCTTAGATGCTTTCAGCGTTTATCTCGTCCATACTTAGCTACCCAGCTATGCCCTTGGCAGGACAACTGGTGCACCAGAGGTATGTCCATCCCGGTCCTCTCGTACTAAGGACAGCTCCCTTCAAATCTCTTACGCCCG
>OWID01000061.1_pt1 | contig 57191 bp, 51 predicted proteins | sample 1732661 | NCBI WGS metagenome assembly OWID01 (sample SAMN05065739, study PRJEB22554) | human gut metagenome | biome: ENVO:2100002; feature: ENVO:00000062; material: ENVO:00002003 | host: Homo sapiens | place: USA
AGATAGGCTCCGGTCTCGTGGGCTCGGAGATGTGTATAAGAGACAGTGGTCATGCAGTTGTGGGCGCAGATGGTGCCGGTGATGAAGGGCAGGGGGTTCTTCTCGGTGATGAGACGCAGGGCGGAGGCATACTCGCCCTTGCGGCACAGCTCGATGTACTCGGGGATATCCTGATGGATGGGGCAGCCGCCCTTGCAGGGAGCGGTGAAGCAGTCCATCAGAGGCACCTTCTCATAGAGCTTGCGGCGGGGCAGGGGCTTGATGGGCTTGACATGGTACTTGTCAGACCGGGCGGCCAGGCACAGCGCCTCGATGGCGGTCACGTCCACGCCGGTGAAGGGCTTGAAGTCCATGGCGTCCAGCTTGTCGCCAATCTGGGTGAAGCGCTGGTAGCCGCCGGGCTTCAATTCCGTGGTGGCCATGGTGATGGGCCAGATACCGCAGGCGAACAGCTTATCGATGTTGAAGGCGTCGGCGCCGCCGGCGTAGGAAAGGCGCAGCTTGCCGCCGAACTCCTTGGCCATCATAGCGGCCATGGTGGTGGTCAGGGGGAAGAGGGACTTGCCCGCCATGTACATCTCCTCGCTGGGCAGCTCTCCGGCCTTCACGTCCACGGGGAAGGTGTTGGAGAGCTTGAGGCCGAACTCGAGGCCGTGGGCGTCCGCCAGGGCCTGGAGCCGGTGGAACATGGGCACCGCGTCGCAGTACTGCAGGTCCTCCTTGAAGTGGTGATCGTCAAAGGCGATGTAGTCATAGCCCATGGAGTCCAGAATGGACCGGGCGGTCTCGTAGCCCAGGATGGTGGGGTTGCACTTGACGAAGGTGTGCAGGTGCTTTTTCTCGATGAGGTAGCTGGCGATGCGCTCGATCTCGTCGGGCGGGCAGCCGTGGAGGGTGGAGACCGTCACGGAGCCGGAGACGTGGGGGGTGATGGTGTCGATATAATCGGCCTCGCCGGGGAAGAACTCCTTCAAAACGGCGATGCACTCCTGGAAGATGGGCGTCTTGGAGGCGTCCACCATGCCGTCCAGGAAGGTGTTCACCTTCTCGCCCTGGATACCGGCCAGATCGTAGCCCACGGACATGTTGAACACAAACCCGTTGGGATCGCCCAGACCGTACACCTTGGCCATGATCTTGCACGCGCACCAGGCCTTCACGTACTCCTCAAAAGCCTGCTGGACGTACAGCTCCGTGGACCACTCGCAGTTGTAGCACTCGTCCTCTGCCAGGATGCAGGGGCGGTTGATGCAGGCGGCAAGGTCCGCGCCGTCCATCTTCTGGACGGTCTTGAGCTCGAAGAACCGGGCACCGCCGAAGTAGCTGGCGATGATGTTCTGCGCCAGCTGGGTGTTGGGGCCGGCGGCGGGGCCAAAGGGGGTCTCAATGGTCTCACCGAAGATGGGCAGCTTCTTCACGCCCGCCTTGTAGGCGCGATGGACGCCAAAGACGGAGCCCTCACGCTGGTACTCGGTAGTGACCCAGGTCATCAATTCCCGGAAGGGAATGGGGATCATCAGTTCAGACATACGCTTTTTTCCTCCTCAAAAAATACTCCTTGCATTGGGGAACGGGCCGCTGGGCGGCGCCGCAGATGGCTTAGTATTCGCAGTGGTTGAGCTTGCCCCAGAGCTTCTTGCTGGCCTCCAGGATATGCGCATTCACGGCCATTCCCATGGGGCGGGGCCCCATGGGAGCCCTTTGATTTGACTAGGCGGGCGAAAGTGAATTTCGCCCGCCCAAGGTTTTGCGCTTGGCGCAAAACGCTTGTACGCCGCACTTGCGGCGGGAGGCCGTGAAAGATAGCTTAGTATTCGCAGTGGTTGAGCTTGCCCCAGAGCTTCTTGCTGGCTTCCAGGATATGCGCATTCACGGCCTCTTCGTCGATATCCACCAGCTGGCGGTCCTTCATGAGGATCTTGCCGTTGATCATGGTGGTCTGGCACTGGCGGCCGGTCATGCCGAAGAGCATGTGGCCGTCGATGTTGGCGTCGGAGAAGGGGGTGAAGGGCTTGTAGTCCATGACGATCACGTCGGCGGCCGCGCCGGGGGCCAGGACGCCCAGAGTGGGGAAGCCGGTGCGCGCGGCCATCTTGGCGTTGTTCTTGAAGAGCATGTCCGTCACCTCGCACCAGCCAACGTTGGGCATGCAGGCGTTGTGGCGCTGGATGGTGAGGGCCACCTTGATGGACTCCAGCATGTCATTGGTGTAGGCGTCGGTGCCCAGGCCCACCAGGATGCCCTTCTTGTAAAGCTGCAGAATGGGGGAGCAGCCCACGGCGTTGCCCATGTTGGACTCGGGGTTGTTGACGCACATGGTATCGGTGGCCTTGATGATGTCCATCTCGGCGGTGTTGACGTGGATGCAGTGACCCAGAATGGTTTTTTCACCCAGAATGCCGTGGTCCTGGAGACGCTGCACCGGGCGGCGGCCGTAGTTCTGGAGAGAGTCATACACGTCGTTCATGCCCTCGGAGACATGGATGTGGTAGCCCACCCGGCCGCCATTGGCCGCCACCATCCGGTCAAAGGTCTTGTCGGAGATGGTGAACAGGGCGTGGCCGCCGAACATGGCCTTGAGCATGTCAGAGGGGTTTTTCTCGCAGTAGTCGATAAAGTCCTTGTTCTCCTGGACGGACTGGATGGACTTCTCCTCGCCGTCCCGGTCGGAGACCTCGTAGCAAAGGCAGGCACGCATGCCGAACTCCTTGGTGACCTCGGCGATCTTCATCAGGGAGCCGGGGATCTCGCAGAAGGAGGCGTGATGGTCGAAGATGGTGGTGACGCCCTGCTTGATGGAGTCGATCACCAGAGCCTGGGCGCTGGCGCGGGTGGCTTCCAGATCCAGGTTGCGGTCGATGTACCACCACTGGCCGTCCAGCACCTCATAGAAGTTGGTGGGGTTGTAGCCGTTGATGGACAGGCCCCGGGCCAGAGCGGAGTAGATATGGGTGTGGGCGTTGATGAGACCGGGCATGATGACGCCGCCCTTGGCGTCCACAAATTCTGCCTGGGGATACTTGGCCTTCAGATCGGCGGTGGTGCCCACCTCTACGATCTTGCCGCCGTCGGTGACCACACCGCCGTCGGGGTAGTAGCCGGTACCGTTGGGATCACGGGTGATCAGCTTGCCGTTTGCCAGTAAGATCATGTGAAAAACCTCCTGTTAGTGTTGTCTTGATACGACAATAGAGCCGCAGGAAAAAGAAAAAGGCGCTCCAAGCCCTTGCGGCTTGAAACACCTACCAAAAAACAGGGAATGATAGGTGTCAGCCCGTGCGCGCAGCACTTCGTTACAGCTATCATCCTTCGCTTGTATTTGTATTTTAACGGACAAGACGGCAAAATGCAAGCAGTGAGACTGAAAAAATCCCTCGCCGGATTTTGTATACATTGCCATAAAATGCCGGAGAAGACGCGGGAAAACCGGCAGAAGCCACGGGAAAAACGGATCTCCCTCTGCTCGGCGGCAGGGAAGGAGCGGAAGAGGGTACCATTAAATAAAGGAATAGAATTGACAAAAAGGTGCCTGCTCTGCTATGCTGAACAGACTGAAAACGAAAGAGAAAGGGAAGTGTGCTATGCTCAGTGAGATGATCGGTATCCTCAATGACTGGCTCTATACCTACATCCTGGTGATCCTGCTGATCGCCGCGGGTGTCTATTTTACGGTGCGGAGCGGTTTTGTTCAGTTCAGAATGTTTGCAGAGTCCATCCGGGTGGTGGGAGAAAAGCCCCACGATGCCGGTACGGTCTCCTCCTTCCAGGCGCTGATGGTGTCCACGGCCTCCCGGGTGGGAACCGGCAACATCATCGGCATCTCCACGGCCATCTGCTGCGGCGGATACGGTGCCGTGTTCTGGATGTGGGTCATTGCCATCATCGGCGGTGCCTCCGCGTTTGTGGAGTCTACCCTGGCCCAGATCTACAAGCGGCGCAACCCCAAGACCGGGGAGAGCTACGGCGGCCCCTCTTACTACATTGAGGCCGCTCTTCACAGCCGGGTCCTGGCAGTGATCTTTGCCGTTACGCTGATCCTGACTTACGCCGGCGGATTCAACATGCTGGCGGCCTACAACCTCCAGTCCACCTTCTCCGGCTACAGCTTCTACGACCCTGCCACCACTCCGTGGGTGATCGGCGCGGTGCTGGCCGCGGTGGTAGGCTACTGCGTCATGGGCGGCGGAAAGCGCATCATCCGCTTCACCTCTACCCTGGTGCCCTTTATGGGCGGCCTCTATGTGCTGGTGGCCGTAGTGATGGTGGTGCTCAACTGGCAGATGGTGCCCCAGGTGCTGGGCAGCATCTTCGCCGGCGCCTTCGACTTCCAGGCCATCTTCGGCGGCTTCACCGGCTCTGCCATGATGTACGGCATCAAGCGCGGATTGTTCTCCAACGAGGCGGGCGTGGGCTCTGCCCCCAACGCGGCTGCTTCCGCCGACGTGAGCCACCCCGTCAAGCAGGGCCTGGTGCAGATGCTCTCCGTGTTCATCGACACGCTGCTCATCTGCTCTGCCACCGCGTTCATGCTCCTTTGCTCCGGCGTGGCGCCGGAGGCCTCCCTCCAGGGCGCACCTTATGTGCAGATGGCCCTCCAGGCCCAGTTCGGTGCTGCCGGACCCATCTTCATCACCGCTGCCATGGTGCTGTTCGCCTTTACCACCCTCATCGGCAACCTCTACTATGTGGATAACTGCCTGAACTACATCGTGGGCAAGATCCCTGCCAAGGAGTTCATGGTCCTCTTCCGCATCGACGCTGTGGTGCTGATCTTCATCGGCGCGGGTATGGAGATCAACATGGTGTGGAACCTGGCGGACGTGCTCATGGGCGTCATGGCCCTCATCAACCTGCCGGTGATCGTGATCCTGGCCAAGCCCGCCCTGGCCGCCCTGCGGGATTATACCCGCCAGCGCAAGGAGGGCAAGAATCCGGTGTTCCGGGCCGCGAACGTGGGGCTTGCGGGCCAAACCGAGTGCTGGGAGTGATTCCCCGTACTGCAAAGCAAAAAAAAGAGAAGACGCTGCGGCGTCTTCTCTTTTTTTGCCGTGTGCGGATGCGTATAAAATTTGAAGGGCGGCAAAAAACTACTTGCAATATATATCAGAACCGCGTAATATAGTATTACAAACTATATTATAAGATTTTAAAAACTAGGAGACGATACTATGCATCGGTTTTTCCCTCATGCGGCAGACCCGGTCAGCTGCGGCACCCATACCATCGGTGCATTGGCGGCTTTTGCCGGCGGCGTGTTCTTTCTGATCCGCGCAGTGCACACGGGGGCGCCGGCCCTGGCGCTGGCCTGTGCCATGTGCTTCAGCCTTTCTATGCTGGCGCTGTATACGGCCAGCGCGGTCTATCACTACTATCCCGGCACGGCGGACAGCAGCGGTGTGAAGCGGCGGCTGCGGAAAATGGACCACAGCATGATCTATGTGCTCATCGCCGGCAGCTACACGCCCTTTTCCGTGGTGCTGCTGCCCCAGCCCAAGGGGACGCGGTTCTGCCTGCTTTTGTGGGGCGTGGCCGCGGCGGGCATTCTGGTGAAGGTGTTCTGGATCAATGCGCCCCGGATGCTCTCCACCGCCATCTATCTGGTGATGGGCTGGGCGGCGGTGTTTGTGGCAAAGGACTTTGCCGCCTGCCTGGGACAGCCCTGCCTAACGCTGGTGGCCCTGGGCGGCGTGTGCTACTCCGTGGGCGCGGTGTTCTACGCCATTAAAAAGCCCAACATCTCGGCGGAATGGACGTTCCACGAGATCTTTCACCTGCTGATCCTGGCGGGGTCGCTGCTGCACTATCTGGCAGTTTATTTCTACGTGCTGTAAAGAAAAAAGAGACGGCCGATTGGCCGTCTCTTTTTTTATTTCGTGCCGAAGATCCGGTCGCCGGCGTCGCCCAGGCCGGGCACGATGTAGCCCTGCTCGTTGAGGTGGTCGTCCACGGCGCCGCAGTAGATGTCCACGTCCGGGTGGGTCTCCTGGATGTGCTTGATGCCCTCGGGGGCGGCCAGCAGCACCATGAGCTTGATGTTGATGCAGCCGCGCTTCTTCATCTCGGTGATGGCGGCCTCGGCGCTGCCGCCGGTGGCCAGCATGGGATCGACGATCATGATGTCCCGCTCGGCGATGTCCTTGGGCATCTTGCAGAAGTACACATGGGGCTCCAGAGTCTCCTCGTCCCGGAACATGCCGATGTGGCCCACACGGGCACCGGGCACCATGCGCAAAACGCCGTCCACCAGGCCCAGACCTGCCCGCAGGATGGGCACCACGGCGAACTTTTTGCCCTTGAGGGTGGGAGCGGTGGTGGTGCAGATGGGGGTCTCCACTTCCTTGGTGGTCAGGGGCAGATCCCGGGTGGCCTCATAGGTGATGAGCATGCCGATCTCGCTGACCAGCTCCCGGAAGTCCTTGACGCTGGTGTTCTTGTCCCGCAGGATGGTCAGCTTGTGGGCGACCAGGGGATGGTCCATAACATGTACTTTACCGCTCATAATAGATGCTCCTTTTATAAAATAAAATGTTTGACGTTTCAGTTACATTCGGTCTTTCAGCTTCACGGCGTGGGGCGGCCGCAGATAGGCCGGCTGCAGGCTCTGGGCGCTTTGCAGCCCACCGGCAGTTGCCAGCTCCAGCGCCTCCAGCGCAACAGAGGAGGCGTTCTGCATCACCAGATGGGGCGGCGCCAGGCGGCAGGGGATGCCCGCGTGCTGGAAATGGGCCTGGCACAGTGCCGCGCCGTCGCCCACCAGGGTGATCTGCGATGCACCCATGGCGGTCACTTCCGCGGCCACCTCTTCCAGAGAGATGGCGCGGTCCGGCGTCAGCCGGGTGAGCACACCGTCCCGGGCGGAAAAGAGGGCGTTGTAGATCTGGCTGCGGCGGGCGTCCATGGCGCAGACGATGAGCCCGTCCGCAAAGGCCACGTTCCGGGCCATGGCGGCCAGGGTGGACACGCCGACGGTGGGCTTGTCCGCTGCAAAGGCCAGCCCCTTGGCCGCGGCCACGCCGATGCGGATGCCCGTAAAGGAGCCGGGGCCAACGGCCACGGCGATGGCGTCCATCTGGGATACGGTCAGCTCCGTGTTTTTCAAGATCCCCTCCACGATGGGCATCAGCGTGCGGCTGTGGGTCAGGCCCGTGTCCTGATAGCCGCAGCAGAGGATCTTGCCGTCCTCCGCCACGGCGGCGGACACGGCTTTGGCAGAAGTCTCCAGGGCCAGGATCTTCATGTCAGCTCCACTCCTTCCACGTTGATGCACCGCCAGCTGTCCTCCTGGGGGTGGCGGGCGATGGAAACATAAATAGTGTCCTCCGGCATGGCGTCGGCCACCTGTTCGCTCCACTCCACGGCGCACACGCCGCCCCGGTCCAGGTAGTCCTCCCAGCCGATGTCGAACAGGGCGTCGGCGTCGTCCAGACGGTACATGTCAAAGTGGAACAGGGGGAGACGGCCCCCTTCGTATTCATTGACGATGGTGAAAGTGGGGCTGGTGACATGGCCGGTGTAGCCAAGCCCCTGGGCAAGTCCGCGGGTGAACGCGGTCTTTCCCATGCCCAGCCCGCCTTTATATGCCACCACGGCGCCGGGGGCCAGGGCAGCGGCCAGACGGGCGCCCAGCTCCTCCGTCTCCGTCACGCTGTGGGAGAGATATTCCACAAGGAAGCAGTCCTTTCTGTATGGATTTCATAAATCAACTTAATATACCATAATTTGAACCGTTTGTAAAAACAAATTTGCTCCGTTTACACCTGCGGCCCTTTGTGGTATACTGCTATCTGTTGTAATTTGCCTTTTTTTAAACGCGGAAACGGAGAATCTGAACATGCTGAGCCGACTGAAAGCCATTTTGGTGGACTTTTTCCAGCAGGCCGACCTGGTGCTGCTGTCTCTTTGCTGTATATCCACGCTCTTCGGCATGGTGCTCATTTTCAGCGCCACCCGGTACCTGGAGAGCAACAAATATGTGATTGTGCAGGGCGTGGCCATGCTGCTGGGCATCTGCCTGTATATCCTCTTTTCCATGGTGGACCTGGAGGTGCTGCTCAAGCGCTGGCGCTGGATTTTGGCATTCAACGTACTGTTTATTTTGCTGCTGCTGACGCCCTTCGGCGCCAGTGAGGGCGGCAACCGGGCCTGGCTGCGCTTTCCCTTTCTGCCGGTGAGCATCGGCCCGGCGGAGGTGGTGAAGATCACCTTCACACTGCTTTTGGCCAAGCAGCTGGAGTGGCTGCGGGAGGAAAAGCGGGACCTGAAGTCCCTGCCGGCGGCGGTGATGGTGGGCGGCCATGCCGTGGGACTGTGCGGACTCTATTTCGTGGTGTCCGGCGACATGGGCAACGGCCTGGTGTTTTTGTTCATCTTCGTCTGCATGGCCTTTGTGGCGGGCTTTGCCCTGCGGTGGTTCGCGCTGCTGTTTGTCGGCGGCGGCGCCGCGGTGACGGCGGCCTACATGCTGGATCTCATGCCGGACTATATGCAGGGGCGATTCCGTGCCCTCTTTGACCATAGCTACGACCCCCTGGGTGTGGGCTGGCATCAAAACCGCAGCCTGCTGACGCTGGGCGCCGGCGGCATGTTCGGCCAGGGCTATCTTCACGGCACCCAGACCCAGAGTGATTCCAGCTGGTCTTTGCCGGGCCGGCATACAGACTTCATCTTTTCTGTCTGCGGTGAGGAGCTGGGCATGGTGGGCTGCCTGGCGGTGATCGGGCTGCTGGCGGCCATCATCGTCCGTGTGCTCATCGTGGCAAAGCGGTCCCAGACGCCGTTTTACTGCTATGTATGCGTGGGCATGGCGGCCATGCTGATCTTCCAGACCCTCATCAACGTGGGTATGTGCCTTTTCATCATGCCCACCATCGGCATCACGCTGCCCTTTTTCAGCTACGGCGGCTCGTCTATTGTCACGCTGTTCGCGGCCATGGGCGTGGTTTCGGGCATCAAAAAGCGCTCGCCCTCCATGCGCCGCCCGGGAAAGCTGCGCTGAGGGGCGGGAAGCGACCAAAAGGACTGCACCGGCGGGAGACGCTGGGGAAACTGCGCGGCCGGAGCCATCCGGCCGCGTTTTTGCGTTCCGGGGCGCATAAACCGGATGGAAGCGGAAGAAACTACTGCCAACCAATTGAAAAGGCAGGAGGCATGATCCAATTGACCAGCAAGATCTTCCGCCGCACCTTGGCGCTGGCTGCTGCCGCGGCCATCGGCCTGAGCGTCACCGCCGGGGCGCTGTTCGGAACCAAACAGACGGAGCAGGCGCCAAAGGATGCGCCCGTTGCCCAGGAACTGAAGATTTTCACTTACCGGGGCATCCCCTATAAGGCGCAGTTTCTCTCCCAGGGCGGCCAGGGCGGCACGCTGACCTATGCGGTGGACCAGGCGCCCCAGAAAGGCACCGTCACTGTGGAGGGGGACCAGTTCACCTATACGCCGGATGAGGGCATCACCGGCTCGGACCGCTTCACCTACACGGTTTCCGACGGCAAGGGAAACCAGTCCCTGCCGGCCACCGTGTCCGTGACCATCGAAAAGCCCCGCAGCGGCGTAGCCTATGCGGACACCGCCGGGTACGACGCCGCAGCCGCCGCCCAGTATCTGGCGGAGACGGGGGTGTTCGTGGGCGCCCGGGTAGGGGACCAGTACTATTTTGAGCCGGATCGGACGGTGAACCGGGGCGAGTTTCTGGCCATGACGCTGGAGGCGTCGGGCCGTGAGGTGAGCGCGGTGACCATGACCGGCTTTTGCGATGACGCGGCCATCCCCACCTGGGCCAAGGCGTATGCCTCCGCCGCCGTCAGCGACGGCGTGGTGAAGGGCACCGTCACGGACGAGGGCGTGGCGCTGCGGGCAGAGGAACCCATCACCTTCAACGAGGCCGCTGCTATCTTAGACCGGGTGCTGGCCATGGAGGACGTGGACCTTGCGGCCTGGTACCCGGGCCGGGAGGCCCAGAGCGCGTGGTGCGCCCAGGCGGTGGCCAATCTGGAGTCTGCCGCGGTGCTCTCCGCCGGGAGCTTCGGCAGCGCCGCCATGGACACGCCGCTCACCCGGGCGGACGCGGCGCAGATGCTGGCTGCCGCAGCGGAGCTCATGGAAAAAGAGAAACCTGGGATTTTTGATTTTTTGGGATAAGAAAGACCTGCCGCCGGGAAAGCCATGGCTTTCCCGGCGGTTTTGCCGGTTGTATTTGACCCTGCTTTGTGCTAAACTAAAACAGATTATAATAGTGTCATTATGGGCACGCCCCGGCCGGTGGCCGGCAGCGCAGTGCCGAAACGCGCATCCTGTGAGCCGGCGGCTCCGGGCGGCGCAGACATAGGGAAGGGTTGATTTTCGGTGAAAATCGTTGTGTTGGCCGGCGGGCTTTCTTCGGAACGGGCCGTGTCTTTGGTGACGGGCAGCGGCGTGTGCCGGGCGCTGCGTGCGCGGGGGCACCGGGCAGTGCTGGTGGATCTTTATCTGGGATTGCCGGATGCGCCTGCGGATCTGGAGACGCTCTTTGACGCGCCGGACGGCCTGTGCCCGTCTGCCCGGATCGACACCCAGGCGCCGGATCTGGAGGCAGTCAAGCGCAGCCGCCCCTCCGGGGGAGAAAGCCACATCGGCCCCCGGGTGCTGGACATCTGCGCCCTGGCGGACGTGGTGTTCATCGGCCTCCACGGCCAGGACGGCGAGGACGGCCGCATCCAGGCGGTGCTGGACCTGATGGGCGTGCCCTACACGGGCTCTGGCCATCTGGCCTCTGCTGTGGCCATGGATAAAGCCGTGTCCAAGCAGATCATGGACTCTGCCGGGATCCCCACCCCCAAGTGGCAGCTGCTGGACTATACTGCTGCGGACGTGGAGCGTCTGGCGGCGGAGCTGCCCATGCCCTGCGTGGTCAAGACCGTGGGCGGCGGCTCCTCCCTGGGCGTGTACCTGCCTGAGGACCGCCCGGCGCTGAAGACGGCGCTGGAAGAGGTGCTGCGCTACGGCAGCCGCGTGCTGGTGGAAGAGCGCATCTTCGGCCGGGAGCTGACGGTGGCCGTGCTGGGGCAGCGGTGGCTGCCGGCGGTGGAGACGGTTCCGGCGGGCAAGGAGTTCGACTACGCGGCCAAATATCAGGCCGGTGCGGCGGAGGAGACCTGCCCCGCCCGCATTACCGACGCGGAGATGACTGCCGCCGGCGAGCTTGCCCTGCGGGTGCACCGGGCGCTGGGGCTGGAGGTCTACTCCCGCACGGATATGATCCTGGACAAGGACGGGCAGCTTTGGTGCCTGGAGGCAAATTCCCTGCCCGGCATGACGCCTACCAGCTTCGTGCCCAAGGAGGCCGCAGCGGTAGGCATGAGCTATGAGGCGCTGTGCGAGGAGATCGTACGGCAGTCGTGTCAGCTGAAGAGGAGGGCGTATTGATGCAGCCGATGACGGTCAAGGAGATCGCCGCCGCGGTCAGCGGTATCTGGTGGAACCCCCGGGAGGACGCGCCCATGGTGGGCGCCGTTTGCACTGACAGCCGGCGTATCACGCCGGGGTGTTTGTTTCTTCCCTGGGTGGGAGAGAAATTCGACGGACATAATTTTATCGACACGGCTCTGGATGCCGGCGCGGCTGGGTGCCTCTGCGCCCGGCTGCCCATGAATCTGCGGCCGGATAAGTTTTACATCAAGGTGGACGACACGCGCCTGGCCCTGCGGGCCCTGGCTTCTCATTACCGGGATAAATTCCAGATCCCCATGATCCAGATCACCGGCAGCGTGGGCAAGACCACCACCAAAGAGATGATCGCCGCCGTGCTGGAGGCAAAGTACCATGTTCTGAAGACCCCGGAGAACTTCAATAACGACATCGGTACGCCCCTGACGCTGCTGGGCCTGGGGCCCGAGCACGAGGCGGCCGTGATCGAAACGGGCATGAACCACTTCGGAGAGATCCGCTATCTGGGCCAGATGGTGCGGCCGGACATTGCCGTTATCTCCAACATCGGTGATGCCCACATCGAGTATCTGGGCAGCCGGGAGGGCATCCTCCAGGCCAAGTGCGAGATCCTGGAAAACCTCAAGCCGGATGGCCTTTTGATCCTCAACGGCGACGACGCCCTGCTGGACACGGTGACGGCGCCCTTTGCCACGGTACGCTGCGGCCAGAGCGAGCACTGCGCCGTGCGGATCGAGGATATGGCCGACCACGGCGTGGAGGGCATCACCTGCACGGTAGTCACGGCACAGGACCGCTATCCGCTGTCCATTCCCGCGCCCGGCGAGCATATGGCGTACCCTGCGGCCATGGCTGTGGCCGTGGGCGAGCGCCTGGGCCTTTCCCGGGAGGAGATCATCCGGGGCGTTGCGTCCTATGAGCCTGCCGGGTCCCGGATGCGGGTGGTGCGGCTGAGTGAGGGCCGCGTCATTCTGGACGACTGTTACAATGCCAATCCCCAGTCTGTCACCGCCGCGCTGGAGGTGCTGGCCAAGACCGAGTGCGACAGGAAAGTGGCGGTGCTGGGCGACATGGGCGAGCTGGGCGACCTGACGGAGCAGGCCCACTACAACATGGGCGCCCTGGCTGCTATGCTGGGCATCGACTCCGTGGTGGCCATCGGCGAAAAGGCTGCCATGATCGCGGAGGGCACTGCCCAGAGCGGCGGCAGCGTGCTGCATTTTTCGACAAAGGAGGAAGCCATGCCCCAGCTTCTGGAGCTGCTGGGGCCCAATACCGCCATGCTGGTCAAGGCGTCCCACGCCATGCATTTCGGCCAGCTGGTGGAGCGGCTTGCACAGGAATATCAGGTATGATCGAGATACAAGTCAAAGACCTGGTCAAGTCATTTGAGGTGGGCCATAACGTATTGGACGGGCTCACCTTTCAGATCGACCAGGGAGAGCGGGTGGGCCTGCTTGGCAAAAACGGCGCCGGCAAGACCACGCTCTTCAAGATCCTCACGGGGGAGCTGGACTACGACGAGGGTCAGGTGACCCTTGCGCCGGGCCGGCGTCTGGGCCTCATCTCCCAGATCCCCGTTTATCCGCCGGAGTACACGGTGGAGGATGTGCTGCGCACGGCCTTTTCCCGCCAGCAGGCGCTGGCGGAGGAGATGCGCGCGCTGGAGGCCCGCATGGCCGCGGGAGAGAGTGACAGCGATATCCTGCGCCGGTATGACCGGCTTTCCGAGCGGTTCATGGCCTTCGGCGGCTACGATACGGATGTGGCCGTCAATAAGGTGGCAAATGGTTTGTCCATTCCGGACAGCCAGCGTTCCCAGCTTTTCTCCAGCCTCTCCGGCGGAGAAAAGACCCGGGTGAACCTGGGGCGCCTCATTCTGGAGGATACGGACATCCTGCTGTTGGACGAGCCTACCAACCACCTGGACCTCCACGCCACCGAGTGGCTGGAAGAATATATCCGCGCCTTCCGGGGCACGGTGGTAGTCATCTCCCATGACCGCTACTTCCTGGACCGGATCGTCACCCGGGTCATCGAGGTGCTGGACGGCAAGGCGGAGTTCTACAGCGGCAACTACAGCTTCTACGCTGTGGAAAAGGAGCGGCGCTATCAGGAGCGCATGAAGCAGTACCTCAAGGAGCAGGCCAAGATCCAGCAGCTGGAAAAGGCTGCCGAGCAGCTGCGGCTGTGGGCATTCCAGGGCATGGACAAGACGTACCGCCGGGCTATCTCCATGGAAAGGCGCATCGAGCGTATGCGCACCACCGCAAAGCCCACCAAGGCAAAGAAAATGGATGCCCGGTTCTCCACGGCGGAGTTCCACGGCGACGAGGTGCTCTCTTTGCGGGGCGTTTCCAAGTCCTATGAGGAAAAACACCTCTTTGACGGCATCACCTTGAAGGTGGAGGGCGGCGAGCGCATCGCCCTCATCGGCGATAACGGCACCGGCAAGTCCACCCTCATCAAAATGATCGTGGGCGAGCTGTACCCGGACGACGGCCGCATCCGCACAGGCCCACAGGTGCGCTGTGCGTATCTGCCCCAGATCGTCCATTTCGACCACCCGGACTGGAACCTGGTGGAAAACATGATGGCGGCGAAAAAGGGCCTTTCCGCCCAGTCCGCCCGCAATCGCCTTGCGGCCTATGAGTTCCAGGGCGAGGACGTGATGAAGCCTGTCAGCGTGCTCTCCGGCGGCGAGCAGAGCCGCCTGCGGCTTTGTATGCTCATGGACGATGAGATCAACTTCCTCATTCTGGACGAGCCCACCAACCATCTGGACATCGCCTCCAGGGAGTGGATCGAGGAGGCGGTGGAGGCTTACGACGGCACGCTGCTGTTCGTCAGCCACGACCGCTACTTCATCAACCGCTTCGCCACCCGCATCTGGGAACTGGCGGACGGTACCATCACCGACTATCCCATGGGCTTTGCCCAGTACCGGCAGGTGAAGGCCCAGGAGGAGGCGGAAAAAACCGAGCCGCCCAAGCAGCAGCCCAAAGAAAAGGCGGAGCGGCCCCGTCCGGCCAACCGGGCCCAGCAGACGGCCCGTAAGCACCTGACCATCTGCGAGCGGGACATCGCCAAGGCGGAAGAGCGCATGGCCGCGCTGGACGCGGACATGGAGGCTGCTGCCTGCGACTATGAAAAGCTCCAGGCCCTGGTGCAGGAGAAAGAGGCGGCCCAGGCGGAACTGGACGCCCTGTATGAAAAGTGGGAGCAGCTGAGCATAGAGGCAGGAGAATGAAACAGATCTGGAAGGGGCTTGGTGCCTGGGAAAAGGCGCAGTGCGTCCTCATGGCGGTGCTGGCCCTCATGGGCGTGTTTTTGACGGCGGTCCGCATGTGGGGCATGCGCTTTTCCGGCTTTTTGCTGCTGGGAGCGGCGGCCCTGGTGGCGCTGGAGCTGTGGCTGGGCCGCTGGGCCCGCCGGTCCAAAGCGGGTTGGTGGTGGCGCCTGGCGTTCCGGGCCGCGGCGGGGCTGGTGCTGGTTCCGCTGGTGCTCATCGAGGGCGTGGTGATCGCCGAGGGGCACCGCCAGATTGCCCAGGAGGCGCCGGACGCGGTCATCGTGCTGGGCGCCGGCGTCAACGGCACCGCCCCCTCGCTGTCCCTCAAGACCCGGCTGGACGCGGCCCTTTCCTATCTGGAGGCGTACCCGGACATCCCGGTGGTGCTCACCGGCGGCCAGGGCTACGGGGAGGAGATCACCGAGGCGGCGTGCATGTACGACTACCTGACGGCCCGGGGTGTGGAGCCGGAGCGGCTCATCCTGGAGGAGTCCGCCTCCAACACCGCGGAAAATTTTGAGTTTTCCGCGCCGCTGCTGGAAGGGGCGGGGGTGCGTGTGGCCACAGACACCGTGGCTGTGGTCACCAACGACTTCCACATCGCCCGTTCCCGGCTCATCGCCGCGAAAAAGGGCTACGGCGTGACGGTGGGCGTAGGCGCGCCCATCTCATGGCCCCACCTGGAGGTAAACTACTATCTCCGGGAGGCGTTCGCCGTGGTAAAAAGCGTTTTATTTGACTGAAGCATACGGAGGAATCAATGAGCAACATTTTGTGTATGTATTACTCCCGGACGGGAAATACCAAAAAGGCCATGGAAGAGATCGCCCAGGAGCTGGGCGCGGAGCTGGTGGAGCTGCGGGACGACGTGGCCCGCAGCGGCTGGAAGGGCTTTTTGCGCTGCGGCATGGATGCCATGGGCAAGTCCACGGCACCCCTTTGCCCCTATGAGACGAAAAAGCCCCTGAACGATTATGATCTGGTGATCGTTGGCACGCCTGTGTGGGCGGGACGGTGCAGCAGCATCGTGCGCACGTTCCTCAAAGAGCACGGTGGGGAGCTCAAGAACGTGGCCTATGTGGCGACCCGCGCCAGTGAGAGCAAGCACGAGAGCGTGTTCAAGCAGATGGACCTCTATACCAGCCGTCCCCATGCGGCGGCGGTTTCCCTGCGGTGCGGCTCCGTGGGCTGCGCTTTCTGGCAGGAGGAGTTTTTGCGGCAGGTGCGCGCGCTGGAGGAGAGCCTCTGAGCCGGCGCTTCCCGGAACTTGGAAAGGAGCGGGACCATGCTGGAAAAACTAAAGGAAATCGCACTGCGCTATGAAGATCTCCAGGCGCAGCTGGGGGACAGCGCCATCTACGGTGACAGCGCCCGTCTGGCCTCCGTTACCCGGGAGCTCAAGGAGCTGGAGCCGGTGGTGGAGGCATACCGGGCCTATACCCAGGCCCAGGAGCGCCACCGGCAGGCCCAGGAGCTGCTGCACGACCCGGATTTCCGTGCCCTTGCCCAGGAGGAGCTGGGGGAGGCCCGGAGCCAGATGGAGCATCTGGAGGAGCAGCTGCGGCTTTTGCTGCTGCCCCGTGACCCGGACGACGAGCGCAGCGTGGTATTGGAGCTGCGCGGCGGCGTGGGCGGCGAGGAGGGCGCGCTGTTTGCCGCGTCGCTTCTGCGGATGTACACCATGTACGCCCAGGAAAAGGGCTGGCGCATGGACATCGTCTCCATGAACGAGACGGAGCTGGGCGGTGTGAAGGAGTGCAGCGTGCTGGTGGAGGGCACCGGCGTCTACTCCCGGCTGAAGTTTGAATCCGGTGTCCACCGGGTGCAGCGGGTGCCGGAGACCGAGTCCGGCGGACGCATCCATACCAGCGCCGCCACGGTGGCCGTGCTGCCCACGGTGGAGGACGTGGAGCTGGACATCGATCCCAAGGATCTGCAGATCGATACGTACCGCTCCTCCGGCGCAGGCGGCCAGCACGTCAATAAGACGGAGTCTGCCATCCGCATCACCCACCTGCCCACGGGGCTGGTGGTGGAGTGCCAGGATGAGCGCAGCCAGTATAAGAACAAGGACAAGGCCATGCGGGTGCTGCGCTCCCGGCTCTACGAGATGGAGCGGGAGAAGCAGGCGGCCCAGACCGCCGCGGCGCGGAAAAGCCAGGTGGGCAGCGGAGACCGCTCCGAGCGCATCCGCACCTACAATTTCCCCCAGGGCCGGGTCACGGACCACCGCATCGGATTGACGCTCTACAAGCTGGACGCCATTTTAGACGGCGATCTGGACGAGCTCATCGACGCGCTGGTGACCGCGGAACAGGCGGAAAAGCTGAAAAGCGGCGCAGAGGAAGCAATGTAACAAGCGGGCTCCGGCCCGATCAAGAGAAATAGAGGCGAAGCTATGCAGACATTATATTTTGACCTGCGGGATACCAAGGGCCAGCAAAAGAGCATTGAGGACAAGATCTCCGCGGCCGCCAAGATCCTGCGGGACGGCGGCCTGGTGGGCATCCCCACGGAGACGGTGTATGGCCTGGCGGCCAACGGTCTGGACGAAAAGGCCGTGGCCCGCATCTTTGAGGCCAAGGGCCGCCCCCAGGACAATCCCCTCATTCTGACCATTCCCGGCCAGCAGTGGCTGCCCCGGTACTGCAAGGACATCCCGCCCCTTGCCTATGTGCTGGCCCGCAAGTTCTGGCCCGGCCCCCTGACCATGATCTTGAAGTGCCGGACGGACGTGGTGCCTCCCGCCATTACGGCGGGACTGGACACCGTGGCCATGCGCTGTCCCGATCACCCGGTGACCCTGGCCATCATCCGGGAGGCCGGCATCCCCGTGGCGGCGCCCAGCGCCAACACCTCCGGCCGTCCCAGCTGCACCACCGCCCAGGACGTGCTGGAGGACATGGATGGCAAGATCGAGGGCGTAGTGGACGGCGGTCCCTGCGCCGTGGGCGTGGAGTCCACCATTTTGGACCTGACCTGCGATCCCCCCCGGCTGCTGCGTCCCGGCGGACTGCCCCTGGAGGACCTGGAGCGGCTCATCGGCCACATCGATGTGGATAAGGCGGTCACCCGGGCATTGAACGAGGGCGAAAAGCCCAAGGCCCCGGGCATGAAGTACCGCCACTATGCCCCCAAGGCCCCGGTGACGGTAATCACGGGCGCGCCGGAGAAGTCCGCCCAGGAGATCGTCCGGCGGGTCAAGCCCGGCGACGGCGTCATCTGCTTTGATGAATTTGCCCATCTTTTCAAGGAGCAGGAGGTGCACACCCTGGGGCCCAGCGGCGACAAGCTGGCCCACTCCCAGCGTGTGTTTGACGCCCTGCGTACCTTTGACAACAGCGGCGTGCAAGAGATCTATGCCCAATGCCCGGATAACCGGGGCTTGGGCCTGGCCGTGGGTAACCGGCTGAAAAAGGCCGCCGGGTTCCACGTCATCGAGGCGGACAGCGCCAAGGTGGTGCTGGGCCTCACCGGCGGTACCGGCGCAGGCAAGACCAGCGCCCTGCGGGCCATCGAGTCCATGGGCGGCACCGTCATCGACTGTGACGCCCTGTACCACGACATGCTGGAGCACAACGAGGACATGCGCAACGCCATCCACACCACCTTCCCCGGCGTATTCAGCATGGACGGCCGTCTGGACCGTCAGCGTCTGGGCAAGGAGGTCTTTGAGGACAAGGACCGTCTGGAGCAGCTCAACGCCATCGTCTACCGGTTCCTGCGGCCGGAGGTCAGCCGCATCCTGGAAGAGGGCGGCGCCGGGCTGTATGCCATCGACGCCATCAACCTGCTGGAAAGCGGCGCGGACGCCCTGTGCGACCGGACGGTGGCCATCACCTCGCCGCTGGAGCTGCGGGTGCGGCGCATCATGGCCCGGGACGGCATCTCTGAGCAGTATGCCCGCCTGCGGATCTCCGCCCAGAAGCCGGATGAGTATTACCGCGGCAAGTGCGACTGCGAGCTCAACAACGGCGCGGAGACGGCGGAGGCCTTCCAGCAGGAGGCCAGGGAATTTTTTGAGCGGTTGGTAGAGACCGTGAAGGAGGAAAAGGCACATGGACAAGCCTGAGATCAAGGAACTGAAAAAGAAGCTGCTGTCCAACCGGAAAAACGGCTATGACCGTCTGGATGCGGCGGCACTGGAGCATATGGAACCCTACTGCCGGGATTATATGGCGTATCTGGACGCCGGAAAGACCGAGCGGCTGTGTGCGGCAGAGAGCGTGCGCCTGGCACAGGAGAAGGGATACCGTCCCTTTACTCCGGGCATGGAGCTCAAGCCCGGCGACAAGGTATATGTCTGCAACCGGGGCAAGGCGGTCATGCTGGCCCACATCGGCCGTGCGCCGCTGGACCAGGGCGTTCAGATCGCCGCGGCCCACATCGACTCTCCCCGGCTGGACCTCAAGCCCAATCCCCTCTATGAGGAGAGCGAAGTGGCTTATCTCAAGACCCATTACTACGGCGGACTGCGTAAGTACCAGTGGGTGACCATTCCCCTTGAGCTGAGAGGCGTGGTGGCGCTGAAGGACGGCACGCGGGCGGAAGTGAATATCGGCGCCGACGCGGGCGACCCCAAGCTGGTCATCACGGATCTGCTGCCCCACCTGGGCATGGAGCAGGGCAAGAAGCCTCTGAGCGAGGCGGTGCCCGGCGAGTCGCTGAATCTGGTGGTGGGCAGTCGTCCCATGGGGGACGAGGAGGACACCAACCGGGTGAAGCTGGCGGTCATGCAGCTGCTCTATGAGAAGTACGGCTTTACAGAGGACGATTTCACCTCCGCCGAGCTGGAGGCTGTTCCCGCGGCAAACGCCTGCGACATCGGCCTGGACCGGTCCATGATCGGCGCTTACGGCCACGATGACCGGGTGTGCGGCTACGCGGCGCTGCGGGCGCTGCTGGATCTGGACGAGACGCCCGCGCGCACCGCTGTGTGCATGCTGGCGGACAAGGAGGAGATCGGCTCCGACGGCGTGACGGGCATGCAGTCCGCTGCGTTCGATACGTTCATGGAGGACCTGTGCGCATCCCAGGGCGCGACGCTGCGGCGGTGCTATGAAAACTCCTTCTGCCTCAGCGCCGACGTGACGGCGGCCTACGACCCGGATTACGGCGAGGTATATGAAAAGCGCAACGCCGCCTATGTGAACTACGGCGTGGGCCTTTGCAAGTATACCGGCGCCCGGGGCAAGTCCGGCGCCTCCGACGCCGACGCCGAGACGGTGGCCTATGTCCGCGGCCTGTTTGACAGCTGCGGCGTGGTCTGGCAGATCGCGGAGCTGGGCAAGGTGGACGCCGGCGGCGGTGGTACCGTGGCGGCCTATATGGCCAACCGCAACATCACCACGCTGGACGCGGGCGTGCCGGTTCTCAGCATGCACGCACCGTTCGAGACGGTGGCCAAGCTGGACTGCTACGAGACCTATCGGGCTATGAAGGCGGTCTATCAGGCGGAGCACGGCGTCCGGTAAGCGGCGCAAAAAAGAGAAAAACGGCGCCCGGCCACAGGCCGGGCGCCTGCTGTTGGGTAGTTTCCATAGGAAGCGATTCGCCATACAGCGGCGTTTTTCCATATTCTCCAAAAAAGTTTTCGCTCTTTCCGTTGCAAGGGCGATTTTTTTTTGCTAAGATGAACAACATAGATGGACAAATGACCACAGGAGGAAAACAGAAATGGCCAGAGAGATTAAATATTATATCGTGGCGGCGGACGCGCTCCCGGAAATTTTCATCAAGGTAGCGGAGGCCAAGCGCATGATGCAGACGGGAGAGGTGGACACCGTAGGCGCGGCCACCCGCCTGGCGGGCATCAGCCGCAGTGCGTTCTACAAGTACAAGGATTCCGTGCAGCCTTTCAACGACATGAAGTCCGAACATATCATCACGTTCTATGCCATGCTCAAGGACAATGCGGGCATTTTGTCCCGGGTGCTGACGGTGTTCGCGTCCTCCGGCGCCAATATCCTCACCATCAACCAGAGCATCCCCACCAACGGCTGCGCGGCGGTGACTATCTCCGCGGAGACCTCAGAGATGGAGGAGTCTTTGGAGCAGCTGATGAGCAACGTGGCCAGCCTGGACGACGTGATCAAATTCGAGATCCTGGCAGGCTGAGCGGAAAGGAATATTGGAAAGATGATTCAAATCGCGATCATGGGCCTTGGTACGGTGGGAACGGGCGTTGCCAAGGTAGTGGAGGAGAACGCCCGTGAGATCGAGCGCAAGCTGGGCGAGCCCCTGCAGGTCAAGACCATTCTGGTGCGCCATTTCAAGGATGGGCCTTACCGTGACCGAATGACCGATGACTTCGGACGCATCGAAAACGATCCGGACATCCGTGTGGTGGTGGAGACCATCGGCGGCGTGGAGGCCGCCTACGAATATACCCGCCGTGCCCTGGCCGCGGGCAAGCACGTGGTCACGGCCAACAAGCAACTGGTGGCCGAGCACGGCTGCGAGCTGCTGGCCCTGGCGCGGGAAAAGGGCGTCAGCTATTTGTTTGAGGCAAGCGTTGGCGGAGGCATCCCCATTTTGCACCCGCTGACCGAGTGCATGGCCGCCAACCGCATTGACGAGGTGTACGGCATCCTCAACGGCACTACCAATTACATCCTCACCCGCATGGTGCGCACCGGCGCCTCCTTTGCCGACGCGCTGCGGGAGGCCCAGGAAAAGGGCTACGCCGAGGCCGACCCCACCGCCGACGTGGAGGGCATCGACGCCGGGCGCAAGACCTGCATCCTGGCGGACCTGGCCTTTGGCCGCCAGACCGATCCGGCGGCAGTGCCTATGGAGGGCATTTCCCGCCTGGACCTGAGGGACGTGCAGACGGCAGAGCAGGCGGGCTACCGCATCAAGCTGCTGGGCCGTGCCGTTCGGCTGGAGAACGGGGCGCGCAGCGCCTACGTCTCGCCCCACCTCATTTCGGAGGATACGCCCCTTGCCAATGTGGAGGACGTATTCAACGCGGTGGTGGTGCGGGGCAACGCCACCGGCGAGGTCATGTTCTACGGCAAGGGTGCCGGCGCGCTGCCCACGGCGTCTGCCTGCGTGGCGGACGTGATGGAGGCGCTCCAGTCCGGCGTCCGCCGCACGCCTCTGGGCTGGGACCCCGATCCCGCCGGCTTTGTGGACCCCATGGAGCTTTCCGGGCGCTGGTATGTGCGCGCTGCGGACAGCGCGGACCGGGCGGCGGAGGTGTTCGGACAGATCCGGGTGCTCTCGGAGGAGGACGGCACCGTGTTCCTCACCGATGAGATGACCGGCCGGAAGGTGGCCGAGCTCTCCGCCGGACTGCAGACCAAGGCCTGCCTGCGGGTACTGTAAGGTACGCCGGCCCAACCGGCGGCATACCATGAACAGGGGGACGCAACCAATCTGAGGCAAAGAAGGAAACACTATGAGTTTGATCGTACAAAAATTCGGCGGCAGCTCTGTGCGGGATGCCGAGCGCATCCGGAATGTGGCGGGTATCATTGCCCAGACCTATCTGGAGGGCAACGACGTGATCGTGGTGCTCTCTGCACAGGGAGACACCACCGACGACCTGATCGCCAAGGCGGAGGAGATCAACCCCCACGCTTCCAAGCGGGAGATGGATATGCTGCTTTCCACCGGCGAACAGATCTCCGTGGCGCTGTGCGCCATGGCATTGGAGAGCATGGGCCTGCCCTGCGTGTCCCTGGCCGCCTGGCAGGTGGGCATCCAGTCCACCGGCGTCCACGCCGACGCCCGCATCAAGCGGATCGACTCCGAGCGCATCCGCTCGGAGCTGGATCAGCACCGCATCGTTCTGGTCACGGGCTTCCAGGGGGTGGACCGGCAGGGGGATGTGACGACTCTGGGCCGGGGCGGCTCCGATACCAGCGCCGTGGCGCTGGCAGCGGCGTTCCACGCTAAGCTCTGCCAGATCTATACGGATGTGGACGGCGTTTACACCACGGACCCGCGTCTGGTGCCCAACGCCAGAAAGCTGGACGAGATCACCTATGACGAAATGCTGGAGCTGGCCAGCCAGGGCGCGCAGGTGCTGCACAACCGCAGCGTGGAGCTGGCGAAAAAGTTCCGGGTGGACCTGGAAGTGCTGTCCAGCCTGGAGCGCAAGCCCGGTACGAAAGTCAAGGAGGTTACAAAAGTGGAGAAAACCAATATTGCCGGCGTGGCAAAGGATGTGAGCATCGCCCGGATCGCCCTGGTGGGGCTGCAGCATAACCCCGGCGTTGCATTCCAGGTGTTCGACCTGCTCAGCCGGAACAACATCAACGTGGATCTGATCCTGCAGTCCATCGGCCGGGAAGATACCAAGGATATTGCCTTTACCATACACAAAAAGGACCTGGAGGAGGCAGAGCGGGTGCTCAACGAGCACAAGGAAGCCATCCGGTTCGACCACATCGAGGCCGACGAGGCCATCGGCAAGGTGTCCATCGTGGGCGCGGGCCTTATGAGCAACTGCGGCGTGGCCGCCAGGATGTTTGAGGCTCTCTACGAGGCGGGCATCAACATCCAGATGATCAACACCTCCGAGATCCGCGTCTCCGTCCTGCTGGACGAGGAGGACGTGAACCGGGCCGTCAAGGCCATCCATGCCAAGTTCTTTGATGAGATCTGAATCATCGCTGCGGCGCAGCGGGACGCCCCTGTGGGCTGTTCCCGCTGCGCCGGGTTTACATTCGGGCGGATTCATGCTACAATAAAGCCGCTGTACGCGGCGCCCCCGATGCGCCGCACATACGAAAGAACGGGCGCCCCCGGGGCCGCCCTGCAAGGAGGAGACCTATGAACGCCATCGTCACCGTCGTGGGCCAGGACAAGGTGGGCATCATCGCCGCCATCTGCATCCTGCTGTCCGAGTACAACGTCAACATCCTGGATATCTCCCAGACCATTCTCCATGGGGCATTCACCATGGTCATGGCTGTGGATGTGAGCAAGTCCACTGCCTCCATCGGCGAACTGAGCGAAGCCCTTGCTCAGCTGGGCACCAAGATGGAGCTTTCCATCCGCATCCAGCGGGAGGAGATCTTCGACGCCATGCACAACATCTGAGGAGGGGACGCCATGCTCAATCAGAAGGAGATCCTCTCCACCATTGAAATGATCGACCAGCAGCACCTGGACATCCGCACCATCACCATGGGTATCTCCCTGCTCAGCTGCTGCGACCCGGACCCCAAGCGTGCCTGCGACAAGGTGTACGACAAGATCTGCCGCTATGCGGAGAACTTGGTGCGCACCGGCGAGGACATCGAGCGGGAGTTCGGCATCCCCATTGTCAACAAGCGTATTTCCGTTACCCCCATGGCCCTGGTGGCCGGTGCCAGCGAGACGGATGACTATGTGCCCTTCGCCCTGGCGCTGGACCGGGCGGCGGAGCGCTGCGGCGTCAACTTCATTGGCGGCTACTCTGCCCTGGTGCAAAAGGGCATGACGCTGGCGGATGAGAAGCTGATCCGCTCCATTCCCCAGGCCCTGGCCCAGACCCGCTTTGTCTGCTCCTCCGTGAACGTGGGCTCCACCAAGGCAGGCATCAATATGGACGCCGTGGCCCTTATGGGCCGGGTGGTCAAGGAGGTGGCCCAGGCCACCGCCGCCGAGGACGGACTGGGCTGCTCCAAGCTGGTGATCTTCTGCAACGCCGTGGAGGATAACCCCTTCATGGCCGGCGCGTTCCACGGCGTGGGCGAGGCGGAGAAGGTCATCAACGTGGGCGTCTCCGGCCCCGGCGTGGTGTACCACGCGCTGCAGTCCGTCAAGGGTCAGCCTTTCGACGTGGTGGCCGAGACGGTGAAAAAGACCGCTTTCCGCATTACCCGTATGGGCCAGCTGGTGGCCCGGGAGGCCAGCAACCGGCTGGATACGCCCTTTGGCATCGTGGATCTGAGCCTGGCGCCCACCCCCGCTGTGGGCGACAGTGTGGCCCGCATCCTGGAGGAGATGGGCCTGGAGGTGTGCGGCACCCACGGAACCACCGCGGCTCTGGCTCTTTTGAATGACGCGGTGAAAAAGGGCGGCGTCATGGCGTCCTCCTCTGTGGGCGGTCTCTCCGGCGCGTTCATCCCTGTCAGTGAGGACGAGGGCATGATCGCCGCCGCCAAGAGCGGCGTGCTGTGCCTGGACAAACTGGAGGCCATGACCTGTGTGTGCTCCGTGGGTCTGGACATGATCGCCGTCCCCGGCGACACTCCTGCCGAGACCATCGCCGCCATCATTGCCGACGAGGCGGCCATTGGCATGGTCAACTGCAAGACCACCGCCGTGCGGCTGATCCCCGCCCCCGGCAAGACCGTGGGCGACACGGTGGAGATCGGCGGCCTCTTCGGCAGCGCACCGGTCATGCCGGTGCACCCGGAGTCCAGCGCGGACTTCATTGCCCGGGGCGGCCGCATCCCGGCTCCCATGCACAGCCTGAAAAACTGAGAAAAAGACCCGCAGGAATTTCCTGCGGGTCTTTTTTTGTGGAAAATCGGATCACGGTTGGGCCGCGAAGCGAGCCCTGTCCCGGTCGATCTTTTTCTGGTAGCGGTCCTGCTCGGAAAAAACGCAGCCGCAATACTTCTGCATGTAGAAGCCAAGCTCCCGGGCCCGCTGGTTTCCCTCCCGGAAATTGGGGCGGAAATCCCGGTAGAGGAAGGTGACGCCGTACCGCTCCGCGGCGGAGCGGGCAGCTGCGGCGATGGCCTCATGGTTTTGGTAGGTGCTGGCAAGCAGGGTGGAGGTGAAAGCTGCAAAGCCGTGCTCTGCGGCGTAGCGGGCCGTCTCCTCCAGCCGGTGCCCATAGCAGTAGCTGCAGCGGTGGTCAATATCAGAGGCCACATGCTCCACAAATTCCCGCAGACCGTAGTCCTCCTGGACCCGCACCTCCATGCCGATGGTGGGGGCATACTCCAGCAGGCAGTCCCGCCGGGCCTCGTATTCTTTCCAGGGGTGGATATTGGGGTTATACCAGAACGCCACCGGCTCGATGCCCTCGGCGCGCAATGGCTCGATGCAGCTGAGCGAGCAGGGAGCGCAGCAGCAGTGCAGCAGGACCTGATCCATGAATGAACCTCCCGTTCTTTGTTCGAAATAGATAAAATTCAGTATATCACAGAGTGGAAAAAAGGGGAAGAAAAAAGATAAACGATTTCTTAACGATTTTTTTACACACTTGCCGCAATTTGTCAATTGCACATTCCGAGGAAAAAGAGTACAATACACAACTAATGTGGTATCTTGCGGCTTACCGGCTGGAACGGGCTGTGTAAGCGGTTTCCAAAGGAGGAAAACAGATTGAAAGTCGGCCTTGATGTAGGCTCCACCACCATCAAGTGTGTGGTTTTGGACGATGCGGACCGCATCGTGTACAGTACATATGAGCGGCATTTCAGCCATATCCTGGAAAAGTCCGAGGAGCTTTTGCGCCGGGTGGCGGAGCAGTATATCCCCGGCGGCAGCGCCCAGCTGACCATCTCCGGCTCTGCCGGCATGGGAATGGCGGACAGCGTGGGCGTTCCCTTTGTGCAGGAGGTGTTTGCCACCCGCGTGGCGGCAGGACGGCTGGCCCCCGGCACCGATGTGATCATCGAGCTGGGCGGCGAGGACGCCAAGATATTGTTTTTGACCGGCGGCACGGAGGTGCGCATGAACGGCTCCTGTGCCGGCGGCACCGGCGCGTTCATCGACCAGATGGCCACCCTTTTGAAGATGAGCGCCGACGAGATGGACGCGGCGGCTGTCCGGGCGGAAAAGACCTATACCATCGCCTCCCGCTGCGGCGTGTTCGCCAAGAGCGATGTGCAGCCCCTTATCAACCAGGGTGCCCGGGCGGAGGACATCGCCGCCAGCATCTATCAGGCGGTGGTGAACCAGACCATCGCGGGATTGGCCCAGGGCCGTCCCATCACCGGCAACGTGCTGTATCTGGGCGGACCGCTGACCTTCTCCCGCTGCCTGCGCCGCAGCTTCGACAAGACCCTGGGCGTCCAGGGCACCTGCCCGGACAACAGCCTGCTGTTCGTTGCCCTGGGCGCGGCCTTCTACGCAGACCAGACCTTCTCTTTGGAGACTGTGGCGGAGGAGCTCAAGACCCGGGGCGCTTCCGAGACTTACCGCTCCCAGCCGCCTCTTTTTGAGAGCAAGGAGGAATACGAGGCATTCCGGGCCCGGCACGCCAAGGCGGCGGTGCCCCGGGTGCCCTTCACGGCGGACTACGCCGCCCCGGTACACATCGGCATCGACTCCGGCTCCACCACCGTCAAGCTGGTGGTGATCGACCAGGATGCCCGGCTGCTGTTTACGGATTACCGGCCCAACCTGGGCAACCCCGTGCCGCTGATCCGGGAAGTGCTCACCAAGCTCTATGAGGAGCATCCGGCGCTGCATGTTGCCTCCGTGACCACCACCGGCTACGGCGAGGACCTGGCCAAGTCTGCATTCCATGCCGATTACGGCGTGGTGGAGACGGTGGCCCACTTCACCGCTGCCCGGCACTTTTTGCCCAATGTGGACTTCATCATCGATATCGGCGGTCAGGACATGAAGTGCTTTAAGATCGACCAGGGCGCCATCAGCAACATCTTCCTCAACGAGGCCTGCTCCTCCGGCTGCGGAAGCTTCCTGCAGACCTTTGCCCAGGCTCTGGGCTACGACGTGAAGGAGTTTGCCAAGCTGGGCCTCTTTGCCGACCGCCCTGTGGACCTGGGCAGCCGCTGCACGGTGTTTATGAACTCCTCTGTCAAGCAGGCCCAGAAGGACGGCGCCACCATCGAAAATATCTCTGCGGGACTTTCCATCTCCGTGGTGAAAAACGCCATCTACAAGGTCATCCGCGCTGCCTCCCCGGAGGAGCTGGGCCGCAACATCGTGGTCCAGGGTGGCACGTTCTACAACGAGGCCGTGCTGCGGGCCTTTGAAAAGGAGATGGGCGTGGAGGTCATCCGGCCCGATATCGCCGGACTCATGGGCGCTTACGGTGCGGCCCTCTACGGTCGCAGCAAGGCAGGCGACAATGCGGTGAGCACGCTGCTGAGTCAGCAGGAGCTCAAGGACTTCCGCCAGGAGACCCGCAATGAAGTTTGCGGCCGCTGCGGCAACAACTGCCAGCTGACCATCAGCACCTTTGCCGACGGCGGCACCTACATCAGCGGCAACCGCTGCGACCGCCCGGTCACCGGTAAGGCGGACTCCGGCGAGCGCAACCTCTATGCCTATAAGCGCAAGCTGATCCTGGGCTACAAGCCCGTTCCCGGCAAGCGGGGCAAGATCGGCATCCCCCTGTGCCTGAACATGTGGGAGCTGCTGCCTTTCTGGCACACGTTCTTCACCAAGCTGGGCTTTGCGGTGTACCACAGCCCCCTGTCCAGCCGGGACCTCTACCTCAAGGGCCAGGGCACCATCCCCAGCGATACGGCGTGCTTCCCGGCCAAGCTGGCCCACGGCCATATCCACTTCCTCTCCAAGCTGGGGCTGGACGCTATCTTCTATCCCTGTATGACCTACAACCTGGATGAGGGCCTGGGCGACAACCACTATAACTGCCCGGTGGTGGCCTATTACCCGGAAGTCATCGCCGGCAACTGCCCGGAGATCAAGGACACCAAGTTCATCTATGACTACGTGGGACTGCACCGCCCCAAGGATTTTACCAAGAAGATCCACGAGGCCATGCGCCGTTACTTCCCGGACATCACCCGCGGCGAGGTGCGGGAGGCGGCGGACGCGGCCTATGCCGAGTATGCCCATCACATGTCCCTCATCCGCAAGGAGGGCGAGCGAGTCATGGACCAGGCCCGGGCCGAGGGCCGGCGGATCATCGTGCTGGCGGGCCGTCCCTACCATGTGGACCCGGAGGTGAACCACGGCATCGATACCCTCATCACCCAGTTCGGCGCTGCCGTGGTGACGGAGGACTCCATCTCCAACCGGGTGGAGAAATTCCCCACCACCGTGCTCAACCAGTGGACCTATCACGCCCGGCTGTACGCGGCGGCCAAGTACTGCTGCGACCACCAGGACATGGACCTGGTGCAGCTGGTGAGCTTCGGCTGCGGCGTGGATGCCATCACCTCTGATGAGACCAGAGAGATCCTGCTTGCGGGCGGCAAGCTCTATACCCAGCTGAAAATCGACGAGATCACCAACCTGGGCGCGGTGCGCATCCGCCTGCGGAGCCTGTTTGCCGCCCTGGATGAACAAGACGAAGCAAGAAAGGAGCGGTAATATGGAATTGGCGTTTCAGGAGTATCCCAAGTTCACCCCGGAGATGAAAAAGACCCATAAGATCCTCATCCCCAACATGGCGCCGGTGCAGTTCCGCATCCTGGCTGCCGTCATGAAGCAGGCGGGCTACACCTGCGAGCTGCTGGAAAACTGCGGCAGCCAGGTGTGCGAGCTGGGCCTCAAATATGTGCATAACGATACCTGCTATCCGGCATTGCTGGTCATCGGCCAGTTCCTGGACGCCCTGGGCTCCGGGAAGTATGATCTGGACCACACGGCCCTCATCATCACCCAGACCGGCGGCGGCTGCCGTGCCTCCAACTACATCCACCTGCTGCGCAAGGCCCTCAGCAAGGCCGGCTACGGCCAGGTGCCCGTGGTAAGTCTGAACTTCTCCGGCCTTGAGAAAGATTCCGGTTTCCCCATGACCGTGCCCATGATGCGCAAGCTCCTGGCCTGCATTTACTACGGCGATCTGCTGGTGGCCCTCCGGGCCCAGACGGAGCCCTATGAGACCCACAAGGGCGATGCCCAGGCATTGCAGGAGAAGTGGCTGGACACCATCTGCGGCTGGGTCCTCCAGGACAAGGGCTGGACGGGCCGGGAGATCAAGGCGGCCATGCCCAAGATCGCCCGGGAGTTTGCGGCTATCCCTGTCCACCGGGTGCCCAAGGTAAAAGTGGGCGTGGTGGGCGAGATCTACGTGAAATACTCTCCCCTGGGCAACAATGATCTGGAGAAGTTCCTGGCTTCTCAGGACTGCGAGGTGAACCTGCCGGGCCTTATGGGCTTTGTGCAGTACTGCGCCTATAACCCCTCCGAGACGGCCCGGCTGTACGGCGGAACGTTCTTGGAAAAGCACGCCTCCGATGTGATCCTCAAATACATCGAGGGCATGGAGTCCGTGATGATCCGGGTGCTGAAAGAAAACGGCTACCATGCGCCGCTGCCCTTCCGGGAGCTGGTGAAGCTGACGGACGGCCTCATCAGCACCGGCGACAAGATGGGCGAGGGCTGGCTCCTCACCGCCGAGATGGTGGAGCTGATCCGGGCGGGCTATGAGAACATCGTCTGTGCCCAGCCCTTCGGATGCCTGCCCAACCACATCTGCGGCAAGGGCATGATCAACAAGATCCGGGAGCTGTACCCCCAGGCCAACATCACCCCCATCGACTACGATCCCAGCGCCACCCGCGTCAACCAGGAAAACCGCATCAAGCTCATGCTGGCGGTGGCCCGGGAGCGGCTGAGTGAGCAATCTGCGCCTGCCGTCCATGAGGCGGAGGCTGCATCCAAAAGAGAAATGGCTGCCGTGTAAGCACCGGCAGGGAGAAAAAGAGAGGACCGGCGGCGCAAAAGGCCGCCGGTCCTGCTTTTTTCGAGGGAAATCATTTGACGAACGGCGCAATATGGTAGTATAATAACATGATTTACTATGTACACGGAGGAGCAGCTTATGTGGATCGCGGACAAGTGGCAGGACTATGAGCTTCTGGACTGCGGCGGGGGAGAGAAGCTGGAGCGCTGGGACAAGCAGTATCTGGTGCGGCCCGACCCCCAGGCGATTTGGGACACGCCCCGGAAAAACCCCGCCTGGAAGCGGGCGGACGGACGGTATCTGCGCAGCCAGACCGGCGGCGGGCATTGGGAGAAAAAGTCCCTGCCGGAGAGCTGGAAGATCCATTACGGGGAGCTGACGTTCCAGGTCAAGCCCATGAACTTCAAACATACGGGCCTTTTCCCCGAGCAGGCGGTCAACTGGGATTTCGTCATGGACAAGATCCGCTCTGCCGGCCGGCCCATCCGGGTACTGAACCTGTTTGCCTATACGGGCGGCGCCACGGTGGCCTGCGCCAAGGCGGGGGCCAGTGTGTGCCATGTGGACGCGGCCAAGGGTATGGTGGCCTGGGCCAAGGACAATGCCCGCCTTTCCGGCCTGGAGGATGCGCCCATCCGCTGGATCGTGGATGACTGCGCCAAGTTTGTGGAGCGGGAGATCCGCCGGGGCAAGACCTACGACGCCATCATCATGGACCCGCCCAGCTACGGCCGGGGCCCCGGCGGCGAGGTGTGGAAGCTGGAGGAGAGCCTGTATCCCTTTGTGAAGCTGTGCACGGGCGTGCTGTCGGATAAGCCGCTGTTCGTGCTCATCAACTCCTACACCACGGGCCTTGCCCCCTCGGTGCTGGGGTATCTCCTGCACACGCTGGTGGCGGAGAAATATGGCGGCAAGTGCACCTGGGACGAGCTGGGCCTCCCCGTAACGGAGACGGGCCTGGCATTGCCCTGCGGCGCAACGGGCCGCTGGTTTTCGGAGTGACAGATAGAGTATGGAAACGATGATCCAAACAGAGGACCTGCAATTCGCCTACCCGGCGGAGGAGGGAAAAACTGCGCCGTTGGCGCTGGACGGCGTGACGCTTGCCATTGAGCGGGGCAGCTTTGTGGTGGTGCTGGGGCACAACGGCTCCGGCAAGTCCACCCTGGCCAAGACCCTCAACGGCGTGCTGCTGCCCTGCGGCGGCCGGGTGCTGGTGGAGGGAATGGACACCCGGGACGAGGCGAAGCTCCTGGCTATCCGCCAGCGGGTGGGTATGGTGTTCCAGAACCCGGATAACCAGATTGTGGCCAACGTGGTGGAAGAGGACGTGGCCTTTGCCCCGGAGAACCTGGGCGTTCCTACAGAGGAGATCCGCCGCCGGGTGGACGATGCTCTAGCCGCCGTCGGCATGAGCGAGTTCGTGCGCCACGCGCCGCACCTGCTCTCCGGCGGACAAAAGCAGCGCATTGCCATTGCCGGCGTGCTGGCCATGGAGCCAGCGTGCATCGTGCTGGACGAGGCCACTGCCATGCTGGACCCGGTGGGCCGGCGGGAGGTGCTCTCCACCGTCCACCGTCTCAACCGGGAAAAGGGCATCACCGTGGTGCTCATCACCCACCACATGGACGAGGCCGAGGAGGCCGACCGGGTGGTGGTCATGGACGGCGGCAAGGTGGCCATGGACGGCACGCCCCGGGAGGTATTCACCCAGGTGGACGCACTGCGGTCCATGGGGCTGACCGTGCCGGACACGGTGGACCTTCTGGACCGGCTGCGCCGGGACGGGGTGGACGTGCCCCTGGACGCGCTGACGGTGGAGGAATGTGCCGACGCCGTCTTTGCGGCCATGAACAAACAATGACGGAAAGGGACGGACAAGGATTGGAACCGATTCTTAGTATCAAACACCTGACCCATACCTATGGGATCGGCACGCCCTTTTGCCGCAGTGCGGTGGAGGATGTGTCCTTTGACGTAATGGACGGGGAGTTTCTGGGCGTCATCGGCCACACCGGCTCCGGCAAGTCCACGCTCATTCAGCACCTGAACGGACTGCTGCGGCCCACTTCCGGCCAGATTCTGCTGGGGGGCCGGGATATCTGGGCGGAACCCAAGAAGATTCGGGACGTGCGGTTCCAGGTGGGGCTGGTGTTCCAGTACCCGGAGTACCAGCTCTTTGAGGAGACCGTGTATAAGGATATCGCCTTCGGCCCGGCCAACATGGGAAAGACCGGGGCGGAGCTGGACCGCTGCGTGCGGGAGAGTGCGAAGCTTGTGGGCATCCGGGACGACCAGCTGCAAAAATCCCCCTTTGAGCTCTCCGGCGGCCAAAAGCGCCGGGTGGCGCTGGCCGGTGTGATCGCCATGGAGCCCAAGGTGCTGGTGCTGGACGAGCCCACCGCCGGACTGGACCCGGCGGGCCGGGAAAACCTGATGGCCAACATCCGGGACTATCACCGCAACAAGCATACCACGGTGGTGCTGGTGAGCCACAGTATGGATGAGATCGCCCGAAACGTGGACCGCATCGTGGTGCTCAAATCCGCCCACGTGCTTATGAGCGGCACCCCGCGGGAGGTATTTGCCCGGGGCGACGAGCTGCTCTCCGCCGGACTGGACGTGCCGGAGGTGACCCGGGTGGCCATGGCGCTCCGTCGCCGGGGACTGCCCATCGACCCGGCCGTGTATACGGTGGAGGAGCTGGAGCGTGCGCTGCTGGCGGCGCGGAAAGGCGGTGGCGTATGCTGAAGGATATCACGCTGGGACAGTATTTCCCCGGCGATACGGTGGCCCACCGGCTGGACCCCCGCACGAAGATCTTGCTGGTGGTGCTGTATATCACGGCGCTGTTCTGCGCCAAGGGCGTCGTGACCTATGCCATCATGGCGGCGGTGCTGGCGGTATGCGTGCGCATTTCCAAGGTGGGACTGCGCGCGCTGGTGCGGGGCCTCAAGCCCGTGCTGTTCATCATCATTTTCACCGGTATTTTGAACCTCTTCTTCACGCCCGGCGACTATTATCTGGTGGAGTGGGGTTTCCTGCGTATTTCGGACACCGGCTTGCGCAACGCGGTATTCATGGTCATCCGCATCATGCTGCTCATTATGGGCACGTTCCTGTTGACCTATACCACCAGCCCCATCCGCCTGACGGACGCCCTGGAGCAGCTCATGGGTGGGCTCAAACGGTTCCATGTGCCGGTGCACGAGCTGGCCATGATGATGTCCATCGCCCTGCGCTTCATTCCCACCCTCATTGAAGAGACAGACAAGATCATGTCCGCCCAGAAGGCCCGCGGTGCGGATTTTGAAAGCGGCAGCCTGGTGCAGAAGGCAAAGGCCCTGGTACCCATTCTGGTGCCGCTGTTTATCAGTGCTTTCCGCCGGGCCGACGAGCTGGCCACGGCTATGGAGTGCCGCTGCTACCACGGCGGCGAGGGCCGGACGAAGCTGCAGGTGCTGCGCTATGAGGGCCGGGATTACGCGGCGCTCATTCTGGGCGCGGCAGTGTGCGCTTTGGTGATCGTGCTGCGCCAGTTCGGTATTTGACCGCTGCGGCGGAGAGAAAAGGAGCGTCCTCATGCGAAATATTGCCCTGAAACTCATGTATAACGGCACCGCCTACCACGGCTGGCAGGTGCAGAAAAACGCAGTCACCGTCTGTGAGACGCTGCAGGACGCCCTGACCAAGATCACCGGCGCGCCGGTGCATCTGACCGGCTGCGGCCGCACGGACGCCGGCGTTCATGCAGAGCATTACATCGCCAATTTCCATACGGACTCCCGCATCCCCGTGGAGCGGCTGCCCTTTGCCATCAACACCCACACGCCGGAGGACATCGCCGTCAAGGAGGCCTATGAGGTGGCGGAGGATTTCAACGCCATCGGCTCGTGCCTGCGCAAGGAGTATACGTACCGCATCTACAATTCCCGGTTCAAAAACCCCTTTTACGTGAACCGCGCGTACTTTTATCCCAAGCATCTGGACGAGGAATTTCTCAGCCGGGCGGCGGGCATGTTCGTGGGTACCCACGATTTCCGCGCCGTGCGCTCTGTGGGCACGGAGACCCGTTCCACCGTGCGCACCATCTACTACTGCGATGTGACCCGCAGCGGCGACCTTCTGGAGCTGAAGGTGTGCGCCAACGGCTTTTTGTACAACATGGTCCGTGCCATCACCGGCACGGTGCTCTATGCGGCGGAGGGGAAATTTGCCCCGGAGGACATCCCCGGCATCCTGGAGCGGGGCGACCGCACGGCGGCCGGTCCCACGGTGCCGCCCGGGGGACTGTACCTGACAAAACTGTGGTATGAGGATGAACGACTCAATGGCTGATACGACGAAGGACATCTGGAACGACAGCGATGGAGAGGAGCAGCCCCCCAGAAAGCGCGGGAAGCTGGGCCGCTTTGTGCTGTTTTTCCTGACGCTGGCGGTGGTGCTGGCGGTGGTGCTGGTGGCGGCCTACCGGGACGGCACCGGCTTTGACGTGCTGCGCCGCTACCTCAACTACGGCATCACCAACCAGGAGGAGACGGACGGAGGCTACCATTACGACGCCGCCGCTAAAAACCGCTTTGCCGCACTGGGCGACACGCTGGTGGTGCTGTCGGATACCTCGCTGCGCTTGCTGGACGGAAACGGCACGGAGCTGTGGTCGGAGACGGTGCAGATGGATGCACCGGCCCTGGTCACCGGCGGCGGCCGGGCCGTGGCCTACGGTGTGGGCGGCAAGGTGCTGTATGTGCTGGATGAAAAGGGCCTTGTGGGCAAGCTGGAAGCCGACGAGGATGAGCCCTATATCGCGGCTACCCTCAATGCCGAGGGCTGGCTTGCGGTGACGGCGGAAAAGAAGAATTACAAGGGCTGCGTGTCCGTGTACAATGCTTCGTTGGAAAAGGTATTTGACTTCAACTCCTCCCGCCGCTTTGTGACGGACGCCTATGTGACGGACGACTGCAAGCGCCTGGCGGCCGTGACGCTGGGCCAGGAGGGCGGCACGTTCATCAGCAACGTGGTGCTCTACGACCTGAAAGAAACGGAACCCATGGCAGATTACAGCATCACCGACGGCCTGGTCATGTCCATCGGCCAGGTAGACGGCAAGCTGGTCACCGTGGCGGACAGCAAGCTGACGTTTGCAGACCCGGACGGGGAGGTCGCCGGAGAGTATGCCTACGACAGGGAATACCTGCGGGAGTTTGACTGCCAGGGCGACGGTTACGCGGTGCTGCTTTTGAACCGGTATCAGTCCGGCAGCGTGGGGCGCCTTGTGACCGTGGGGACCGACGGTGCGGAGATGGCTTCGCTGGATGTGAACCGGGAGATCCTCAGCGTTTCGGCGGCGGGGCGGTACATCGCCGTGCTGTATACGGACTCTCTGGTGGTCTATAACCCGGACCTTCAGGCATATGCAACATTGGAGGGCACGGATGCGGCCAAGGAGGCGCTGGTGCGCCAGAACGGCTCTGCGCTGCTGATCGGATCGGAGTCGGCGCGGCTGTATCTCCCATAAGAGGAAAGAACTTTTTGGGAGTTAACAAAACGTTTACAGGAGGAAAGGTAGGCAAGAATGACAACAACTGTTATAATAGATATCGCTGCGGCGGTTGTCCTGCTGGGCTTTGCCATAGGCGGCGCCAAGCGGGGACTGTTCCGCGCGCTTGCCGGACTTTTGACCATCGTGGTGGCGCTGGCGGGTGCGGGCATCATCGCTGCCGCGCTGACCACACCGGTGACCAAGCTGGTGACGCCGCTGCTGGCCGAGCATGTGGAGCAGCGGGTGGAGGACGCTCTGGCAGAGCAGCCCGGTCAGGTGCAGATGCCGGAGGCGGATGTAGACGACGGAAACGGTCTTCTGGATCTGCTTGCCCTCATCGGACTAGACGGCGACGTGCGGGAGAATCTGGTAGGAGACATTCAGGACGCCGTACACGATACGGGCGTGTCTGTTGCCACCGCTGTGGTGGAGAGCCTGACCCGTACGTTCATCTACGGGACGCTGTTTCTCATTTCCTTTGCCGCCCTGCTGATCCTGCTGAAGATCGCCATCCGGGCCATGGATCTGGTGCTGAAGCTGCCGGTGCTCCATGGGCTCAATTCCCTCGGCGGCGCTGCCATCGGCCTTGCGGAGGGCGCGCTGGTGCTGTTTTTGGCCGTGTGGGTGCTTCGCCGGCTGGGCATGTCCTTTGAGACCGGCCCGGCGGCCCAGACCATCCTGTTTCAATTTTTCACGACGCACACTCCCCTGGATGTGCTGTCGCTTTTGCAATAACGCTGGAGGTAAATCATGCAGCCGACTCTGTGTTCAAGATGTAAGAAAAATGTGGCCGTTGTGTTCATTTCCAAAATGGAGGGAGACAAGACCATCAATGAGGGCCTTTGCCTCAAGTGCGCCAAGGACCTGGGACTGCCCCAGGTGGACGATATGATGAAGCGCATGGGGATCTCCGACGAGGATCTGGAAACGCTCAACAACGAGATGCTCCAGGCCATGAACGGCGTGGAGAATATCGAGGATCTGCCCGGCGGAGAAGATGACGGCAGCGAGGAAGAAGAGGGTAAGACCGCCACGTTCCCCTTCCTCAACCGTCTGTTCTCCGGCAGCGATGCCGCCCGGGACAGCGGCAGCGAGGATACGTCCTCCTCGGCGCCCCGTTCCGGCCGGGACAAGGAAAACCGGAAAGAGGGCAAGAACAATAAGCGTAAATATCTGGAGAACTACTGCATCTCCCTGACCCAGAAGGCCAAGGACGGCAAGCTGGACCCGGTGATCGGCCGCGCCCAGGAGATCGAGCGGGTGGTGCAGATCCTCAACCGCCGCCAGAAGAACAACCCCTGTCTCATCGGCGAGCCCGGCGTGGGCAAGACCGCCATCGCTGAGGGCCTTGCCCAGCGGATCGTGGAGGGGGATGTGCCCTTCAAGCTGCGGGATAAGGAGGTCTATCTGCTGGACCTGACCGCCCTGGTGGCGGGCACTCAGTTCCGGGGCCAGTTCGAGTCCCGGATGAAGGGCCTCATCGACGAGGTCAAGCGCCTGGGCAACATCATTTTGATGATCGACGAGGTACACAACATCGTGGGTGCCGGCGATGCCGAGGGCAGCATGAACGCGGCCAATATCCTGAAGCCCGCCCTCTCACGGGGCGAGATCCAGGTCATCGGCGCTACCACGTTCAATGAGTATCGCAAGTCCATCGAAAAGGACACGGCCCTGGAGCGCCGCTTCCAGCCGGTGACGGTGAACGAGCCGTCCATCGAGGACTCGGTGGAGATCCTCAAGGGCCTGGCACCCAACTATGAAAAGTACCACGGTGTGAAGATCTCCGAGGGGATTTTGCGTCAGGCGGTGGTGCTCAGCGAGCGGTACATCACCGATCGCTTCCTGCCCGACAAGGCCATCGACCTCATCGACGAGGCCTGCTCCGACCTGAACCTGAAAGACCCGGACATCTCCCGGCGGATGCAGATCCAGCGGGAGCTGGACGACTATGAGAAGGAGCGCACCATGCTGGAAGAGAGCCAGCAGGACGGCGCGGAGCCGGACTACGAGCGCATGGCCTTCCTCAAGAGCAAGGAGCTGCAGCTGAACACGGAGCTGACGGCCCTTTGTGAAAAGGGAGATCCTCAGCTCTCCATGGAGAACCTGGCCCACGTCATCGAGCTTTGGACCAAGATCCCCGCTGCCAAGATCCGGGAGCAGGAGTTCCAGCGGCTGAGCCAGCTGGAGCAGCGGCTCAAGAGCCACATCATCGGCCAGGACGAGGCCATCGAGGCCGTGTCCGCGGCGGTGCGGCGCAACCGGGTGGGCATCTCTCCCAAGCATAAGCCTGTGAGCTTCATCTTTGTGGGTTCCACCGGCGTTGGCAAGACGGAGCTTGTCAAGCAGCTGGCCAGCGACCTGTTCAACACCCCGGACGCCCTGATCCGCCTGGATATGTCGGAGTTTATGGAAAAGCACTCCGTCTCCCGGATCGTGGGTTCCCCGCCGGGCTATGTGGGCTATGACGAGGCGGGCCAGCTGACGGAGAAGATCCGCCGCAAGCCCTACGCCGTGATCTTGTTCGATGAGATCGAGAAGGCCCACCCCGACGTGCTCAATGTGCTGCTCCAGATCCTGGACGACGGCGAGATCACCGACGCCCACGGCCGGAAAGTCAACTTTGAAAACACCATCATCGTTATGACCTCCAACGCCGGCAGCGCCAGTAAGGAGGGCACGGTGGGCTTTGACCGCTCCGTGAGCCAGCAGGACCACGAGCGGGCCATGAAGGCGCTCCAGCAGTTCCTGCGGCCGGAGTTTATCAACCGTGTGGACGCGGTCATTACCTTCAATCGTCTCAGTGAGGAGAATTTCCAGGGTATTGCACGCATCATGCTGGATGAGCTGGTGGCTTCCCTGAAGGAAAAGGGCATCACCTTTACCTATGATGACGCCCTGGTCGCCTGGCTGACCCACAAGTCCTACTCCCTGACCTACGGCGCCCGCAACCTGCGGCGCACCATCCAGAAGGAAGTGGAGGATCCCCTGGCTACCCGGATCATCGAAAGCTACGAAACCCCCTTCACCCAGGTCCGCGCCACGGTGGAGGAGGAAAAGGTCCGGCTGTATACGCTGTAAAGAGGAGGCGAGGGCTGTGCTGTTTCGCAAGGATATCGAGCCCCACTGTGCCTACTGTCAGCGGGGCCAGCAGATCAACGAGCGGGAGGTGGCCTGCGTCAAGCGGGGCATCGTAGCGCTGGAGGACCACTGCCGGTCTTTCAAATACGATCCCCTCAAGCGGGTGCCGCCCCGTCCGGCGGCGCTGGATACGGAAAAACTGAAAGAAGCGGATTTCTCTTTGTGAGGGAAAAACAAAATCAGGCACCCCGGCCCGGGGTGCCTGATTTGCTAAAAGGAGGTACGGGTATGGAAATTCGGAAAGTTTGGGCGCTCTATTACAGCGCAACAGGCACCACGGACAAAGCCGTGAACACCATTGCGGAGGCTCTGGCGCAAACGCTGGAGGTGCCGATGGAGCGTGTGGGCTTTACCCGTCCGGCGGAACGGGAAAAGGAGTATTCCTTTACAGAGTCAGACCTTGTGGTGGTGGGCTCTCCCACCTATGCGGGCAAGCTGCCTAATAAGATCCTGCCGGACTTCCAGACAAAACTCCACGGAAACGGTGCGCTGGCGGTGGGAGTAGTGCTGTTCGGCAACCGCAGCTACGACAATTCCCTGGCAGAGCTTTGTGCTGTTTTGGAGGCAGATGGGTTCCATACGGTGGCTGCCGGGGCCTTTGTGGGCCGCCATGCGTTCACGGACGCATTGGGCGAGGGCCGGCCTGACTGGGACGACCGGCGGGAGATGACGGCATTTGCCAAAGCTGTTGCTGACAAGGTAATTTCCTTGACAGACATCCCTGCGGCCGTTGCCGTGCCCGGCGATGCCGCCGCACCCTACTATGTGCCCAAGGGAACGGACGGACAGCCGGCCAAGTTTCTCAAGGCCAAGCCCCAGACGGATGTGGGCAAGTGCACCAACTGCGGCGCCTGCGCCCGGTTTTGCCCCATGGGGGCCATTGACCCGGAGAATGTGGCCTCTGTGCCCGGTACCTGCATCAAGTGTCAGGCCTGTGTGCGCAAATGCACCCGTCACGCCAAATACTTTGACGACCCGGCCTTTTTGAGCCATGTGGCCATGCTGGAGCAGAACTTCACGGAGCCCAAGAAAAACGAGGTATTTCTGTGAGCGGAAGCGCGGCATTTCCCACGGAGATGTGGCGGGCCTGAACCGCCGGAGCGATTGAGACAAAACAAAAAAGAGGAGGCATCCAAGTGGATGCCTCCTCTTTTTTATTAGGCGGGTTTTGCGTCGGCTCCTGGGGTAGAGCCGGATGCGGTGCTGTCCTCTGCGGGGGCGGCGCAATAGGTCTTGTAAAGTTCCGCGTGGTCATAAATGGCCCGCCAGGAGCTGTATGCATTGCCGGTGACACAGATATAACGGCTGCCGTCGGGCGCCTGGGCGCAGCTGGCGGCGCAGTTGCCGGACTGGGACACATAACCGGTCTTGGCGGCGATCACATCCAGACCGCCGGTGTCCTTGTCCTCGATGCGGCGCAGGAACCAGTTGGAGAGGACCTGCCCGTCCGGGTGGGCCTCCGTGGGAACGGTCTCGTAGGTGCGGGCGTCCAGCACCTGGCGGCACAGCTCATTGTCCATGGCCGCTTTGAGGATCATGGCCATGTCGTACACGGTGCACACATGCTCCGGGTCGTACAGTCCCACACAGTTGGTGAAGTGGGCGGTCTCACTGAGTCCCAGCTCCTCCAGCTTTTCGTTCATGAGTTCCACAAACGCCTCGTGGGACCCGGCCACATAGGTGGCAAGGCCCAGCGCCGCGTCGGCACCGGAGGGGAGAATGGTGCCGTAGAGCAGTTCCCGGATGGTGACGGTCTCGCCTACATCCAGGCCTACCACGCTGCATCCATTTACATAGCAGTAGTCCGTAATGTCGATGGTCATGGTAAAGGTGTCGTCCAGATCCGTCACATGCTCGGCGGCTACCAAAAGCGTCAGGATCTTGGTCATGGAGGCGGGGGAGATGACCGTACGGGCCTCTTTTTCCGCCAGGATGGTCTCGTTCTCCAGATCCACCACAATGGCATAGGCGCTGGGAAGCTCCTCGCCCAGCTGGACGGTCTCAGCCGTCTCGGAAACGGAGAAGGGCTGCTCCGGCTCTGCTATCTGGGGCGTGGCATCCATAGGCTGTGGGGCTGCGGCCATCACGGTCTGCTGGGGCACGTCCTCTGTGGGACGGTTGGTGGCCATGGCGGTGAGCAGTACCACGAATACGCCGCCCAACAGGAAAAAGGGCGTCATGAGCAGCAGTTGACGCCGACGGCGCTCCTGCTGCTTTTTCTTTCTGGCGGCTGCACGCTGAGCCCGCCGGGCGGCGCGTTCTTCTTCAGTGAAAGCGGAGGTGTAGTTTCCTTCCATAGGGCGGCTCCTGTCTTGTCTGTGATTTTTTCATTATAACAGAACTTCCGGCAAAATGCACCGGTAGATCAAGAAATTCACAGAAAAAATATGTGGCTCCCACAGCGGGAAAAGAGGCGGGGACTCTCACTGTCAAAGAAGCGGTGTGCGGCATAATCTGTGGTGAGAATGAAGCTTGGAGGAGAGTTTATGGCACAGGTTACAAACTTCTTTGTGGGCGCCAACAGCGGCGCCGGATTTCAAAATCTCTTTTCTCAGGTGACGGATGAGACGGCAGCCTATGACGTGATGGTTCTCAAGGGCGGACCGGGCGTAGGGAAGAACACCTTCATGCGGGAGATCGGCAGGACCATGGAACGAGCGGGAACGCCGGTGGAGTATCTGTGGTGCTCCGGCGACCCGGATTCCCTGGACGGCGTGGTGCTCCCGGCGCTGCGCTGCGCCGTAGTGGACGGCACCAGCCCCCATGTGGTGGAGCCGCGGTTTCCGGCGGCGGTGGGGCGGTATGTGGATCTGGGCCGGTTCTATGATCTGACTGCGGCGAAGCTGTCGGCTACAGAGGTCAAGGTCCATACTTACGCCTATAAGCGCGCCTATGAGCGGGCTTACCGTTATCTCAAGGCCGCCCGGCTGGTGGAGGAGGAAAACACTGCCTGCGCCGATGCGGTATTTGACCGGCGCCATGCCCTCAAGCGGCTGGAGCGCATCGGCCAGCGGGAGCTGCACGCCAAGGGAAAGGAGTCCGGCAAGACCATGCTGCGCTTTTTGGGAAGCCTCACCCACAAGGGGTACATCTGGCGGTTTGACAGCGTGGAGGCGCTGTGTCCCAAGGTCTACGTGCTGGCGGACAGCTGGGGCCTTGCAGGGGAGGGGCTTTCCCTGCTGCGCACCATGGCGTCGGAAAAGGGCTGGGACAGCATTTCCTGTGTGTGCCCGGAGGACCCGGCGCGGCTGGAGCACCTGCTGGTCCCCGGCCTGGGCCTGGCGTTTGTGACCAGCCGTCCGGGCATGGAGTATCCGGGCAAGCCCTTCCGCCGTATCCATCTGGACGCCCTGGCCGAGCCGGTGGAGAAGGGACGCCAGCGGCTGCAGTCCCGGCTGACGGTGCTGCTGCGGGAAGAGGGCGTGGCGGCGCTGAAAGCCGCCAAGGCCTCCCACGATGCCCTGGAGGCGGTTTACAATCCCTATGTGGATTTTGAGGGCGTGCGGGCTCAGGCGGCCCTGGAAGCCGGGCGGCTTTTGAGCTGGCTGGAGCAGTAAAAAAGGAAGCGGAGCTTTGGCTCCGCTTCCTTTTTTGTTTGTTCAGGACTGACTGTCCTTTTCCATCATGATCTCCAGAATGGTGCCGTCTGTGGGGACCATGCCGGGGGTGCTGACCCGGCCCATATTGCGGATGGATTCCTCCGGCGTTTTGCCACAGATGCCGTCGGCGGCGTCCAGCACCACGTCCGACATGGCCAGGTGGGCGCACATAATGGCGGCGTTGGTGGCGGTGGCCAGCTTCAGCGCACAGCCGATCTTGCCGCCGTCACAGATCATACCAGTAAGGTTGCCGCTCATGTTGGTGATGGCGTAGCCCATCTGGGTGTCACTGCCGCCCATGAGGTATACCATGGCCACGGCCGCCGCAGTGGCGGCAGAGACGCCGCAGCCGCAGGTGGCGGAGAGCTTGCCGGTGAAGAGCTTGATGTAGACGTTCAGAATGTGGCTCAGGGCCAGGGCGCGCTCCAGCTGCTCTGTGGAGGAGCCCAGATGGTGCGCCGTCTCCACCACGGGGATGATGGCGGTGATGCCGTGGTTGCCGCTGCCTGCGCTGCTCATGACGGCGTAGGGGCAGCCGCTCATGCGGCCCTCGGCGCTGCTGGCTACCCGCAGCATGGCCCGGGCGGCAAGGCCGTCGCCCAGCACGTCCGCCTTCTGCAGGGCGGACGTAAGGCCGATGCCCATGGAGTGGCTGAGACCGTAGTCTGCCAGCTGCTCGTTCATCTGGGCGCCGTCCAGCATGAAGCTTAGCTCCTCGGCAGAGCACTGGTCTACCAGCGCCCGCAGTCCGGCTACGGTCATGCCTTTCAGGTGGGCGTGAAGCACATCGTCCCCGGCGTTGCTGTACGGCACTTCCATCAGCGCCTCACCATTGCGGCAGGTGCGGATGATGTTGGAGTGGGTACCGCGGATATCGCTGGTACCGCAGCCGTCGGCGGTCATCACCTCCGCGTGGGCATAGAGCCGGGCCTCGTCCCGCTTGATGGAGACGTTGACCCGACCGGATTCCACCAGGGCGATGGCCCGGGCGGTAAGGTCCTCGTTCAGGTCCTCCAGAAGCTGCAGCTTCTTTTCCGGGTTTTTCAGCAGGGCGCCCAGGGCAGCGGCGTACTTGAGACCCACCCGGGGAAAGCCCGGGATGCCAACGCTCATTCCGTTTTTGTAAATACCAGGGTTGACCTCCACGCTGAGAGAGCGGATCTCGCCGCCCACGGCGGCGCTGGCGTCGGCGGCGGCCAGAGCCACGCATACCGGCTCTGTACAGCCCAGAGCGGGGACTACTTCCTGACGCAGCAGCGTCAGCAGTTCTTCTTTTGTAAGCATCCTGTACCTCCTCTGCCGCGGTGCGGCATCGTGATAGTGTGCGCGCCGCCAGGCGGGAGGCCTGACGGCGCGTAAAAATTTTGAAAAATGGGGCTCAGTTCAGGAAATCTTTCAGTTTCTTGCTGCGGCTGGGATGGCGCAGCTTGCGCAGGGCCTTGGCCTCGATCTGACGGATACGCTCGCGGGTGACATTGAACTCCTTGCCCACTTCCTCCAGAGTGCGGGTGCGGCCGTCCTCAATGCCGAAGCGCAGCTTCAGCACCTTTTCCTCTCTGGGAGTCAGGGTGGACAGCACGTCCATCAGCTGCTCTTTGAGCAGCGTGAAGGAGGCGGCCTCACTGGGCTCGCTGGCGCCCTCGTCGGGGATGAAGTCGCCCAGATGGCTATCCTCCTCCTCGCCGATGGGGGTCTCCAGGGAAACGGGCTCCTGAGCGATCTTCAGGATCTCTCGGACCTTCTCCACGGGCATACCCATCTCAGCGGAGATCTCGTTGGGCGTGGGATCGTGGCCCAGTTCCTGGAGGAGCTGACGGCTGACCCGGATGACCTTGTTGATGGTCTCCACCATGTGGACGGGAATGCGGATGGTGCGGGCCTGGTCGGCGATGGCGCGGGTGATGGCCTGCCGAATCCACCAGGTAGCGTAGGTGGAGAACTTGTAGCCCTTGGTGTAGTCGAACTTCTCCACGGCCTTGATGAGGCCCAGGTTGCCCTCCTGGATCAGATCCAGGAACAGCATGCCGCGGCCCACATAGCGCTTGGCGATGGACACCACCAGACGCAGGTTGGCCTCGGCCAGCTTCTGCTTGGCAGCCTCGCCCCGCTTGTAGTCCTTGTTCCACGCCACGATCTCGTCGATGCTGGCGGTCACAGGCTCGCCGGCCTCCCGCTGGGCGTCCACCTCTGCCAGACGGCGAGTGGCCTCGTTGCCGGCGGACATGGCCTGTGCCAGGTTGATCTCCTCATCGGGGGAGAGCAGGGGCACCTTGCCGATCTCCTTGAGATACATGCGGACGGGGTCGTCGATGGAGAAGTTGTTGACCAGCGTGTTGGGGTCTACCAGCTCCTCTTCTTCCACGTCGGCGATCTCTTCGGCGGCGGGCTCGTCGTCGGGCAGATCCGGCAGCAGATCGTCATCGGTGCTGATGTCGATGTTCAGTGCCTCCAGAGAATCATAGAGCTGATCCATCTGGTCGCCCTCCAGATTGAGGTCGTCTACGGCCTCCATCAGTTCGGACGAGTCCAGCTTGCCCTTCTTCTTGCCCTTGGCCAGCAGCTCGCGGAGCTTTTCGTTGCCCATGAGCCAGCTGGCGGCGGGGAGTGCCGCTACCTGCTTGTCATCCAGCCGGACGATGCCGGCTTTTTTCGCCTCTTCATCCGTTAAAACGCGGGGAGCCTCCTGGGGCTCCTGCTTTTTCTTGGCCGGCTTTCTGGCAGGCTTCGCAGCCGGAGCCTCCTGCGCCGCGGCAGCCGCCAAAATCGCGTCCGCTTGTGCTTTGAGCTCCGCGGGGGTCATATTCTCCAAATCCTTAGCCATGCTGCTTTCCTCCAGTACCCTTCTTGTTCTTGTATTTTTCTGTTGCCGCCAGCAGGGGGTCCACGGCGTTGCCGGCGCGCTTTTCTGCTTCCGTCTTGACGACGTTTATGTAATCCGCCAGAGCCTGCCGGGCGTTGTGCACCGACTCAGGCTGCTGACAGACGGCAGTGATGTGATTCATTTCCTCCTGGTCCAGCTGACTGGCCAGGGCCGCCACGGACACGGGACGGCCTTCCTCCCGGGCCTGCCACAAAAGGAAGAACGCCTTGCCCAGCAGCGGTGAAGAAAAGTCCCGCTGTTTGAGGGGCGGCTGATCGCCGAAGAGCGATGCATCCAGCACCAGAAGCCGGAGGATACCCTCTTCGGCCCGGGCGGAGCGCAGGTTCTCATAGCGGAAGGTGCGCTCTTTGGGCTGGAGCTGCGCGGCGGGGTTGAGCTCCTTGCGCAGAGCGGCCCGGTTTTCCTGGGATTGCCGGCGCCGGAAAGCGTGCTGGACCTGCAGCTTCATGGCCTCCGGCGTGATCTTGGCGCACTCTGCTGCCCGGACGGTGTAGATCTCCCGCTCCACGGGATTGGTGAGCGCTGCCAGCAGGCGGCTGACCTCCTCGCAGTAGGCCACCCGGGACTGGTCGTCCCCCAGATCGTACTTGCCCGCGATCTGGGCCATGCGGAACTCCGTGCCGTTTTCGCTGCCGGTGAGCAGGCGCTCAAAGGCGTCTGCGCCCTGGAACTTGATGAAGTCGTCCGCGTCCTGCTTGACGTATTCCCCGTCCACCAGACGGCGAGGGAGCTGGAGCACCCGGACGGTAAACTCGGAGTTGTTGAGGATCTGCAAGGCCCGCTCGGTTGCGATCTTTCCGGCGTTGTCGTTGTCGTAGCAGAGCACCAGCTCCTTGGTAAACCGGGAGAGAAGCCGGGTCTGCTCCACGGTGAGCGCCGTGCCCATGGAGGCCACGGCGTTGTCGAAGCCTGCCTGGTGCAGTGTGACGATGTCCAGGTTGCCCTCGCAGAGGATGATGTTGGGCCGCTTGGTCTTTTTGGCCAGATTCAGCCCGTACAGGACCCGGCGTTTGCTGTATACCGGCGTTTCCGAGGAGTTCATATACTTGGGCTCGGACTTGTCCAGTACCCGGCTGCCAAAGGCCACCACGTCGCCACGGGTATCGATAACGGGCAGCATGAGCCGGTTGCGGAACTTGTCGTAGAGTCCGCCGTTTTTGTTCTGCACCACCAGCCCGGCCTCCAGAAGCTCGGACTTGGTGTAGCCCTTTTTGGTCATGGCCAGCAGCAGCGCGTCCCAGGCGTCCGGGGAGGCGCCCATGCCGAATTTCACGGCGGTGGCGCGGGTGATGCGCCGCTTTTGAAGATAATCCCGGACGCCCTCGCCCTGGGGGCCCTGGAGCGTCTGGTAATAAAACCGGGCGGCGTCCCGGTTCAGGTCCAGCAGACGCTGCCGCCGGCGGCCGGCCTCCCGGTCCCCGTCTTCCTCCGGCACCTCCAGCCCGGCGCGCTTGGCAAGAAACCGCACCGCGTCGGGAAAGGTGAGGTTTTCCTCCTCCATGATGAAGTTCACCACGCCGCCGCCCCGCTTGCAGCCGAAGCAGTAGTAGATCTGCTTGTCGGGCGAGACGGAAAAGGAGCCGGTCTTTTCACTGTGGAACGGGCACAGGCCGAAGAGATTGGAGCCCTTCCGCGTCAGCTGCACATAGCTGCCCACTACGTCCACAATGTCGCTGCGGGCGATGAGCTCGTCCAGAAAATTCTGGGGAAATGCCACGGAATGCTCCTCCTTTCGGTCAGTTTTGCCGGTTTCACGGGACATCATACGGAGATTGCCGCCATGTTTTGGCCGGAACACTTATTATATACCCGCTCCTTCCGAAATTTCCTCTTTTTTTTGAAAATTTTTTTCTTTTTTCCGGGAACGACTTTACATTGCTTCTGTCTGATGGGTAAAATGGGCCAAAAGGGGGGGATTTATATGGCAGTTTGCCTGTGGGCAGTGGAACTGGATGACGCGGTGCCGGAGGAAATGGTGCGGCGTATGTGGGAAAACCTCCCGCCCCGGCGGCGGGCGCGGCTGGAGCGGCAGAAAAACGGGGAAAAGGCGCTGGAGGCGCTGGCTGCCTATTGGATTTTACGCAGGGCACTGGAAGAACAGTACCATTGGAGCGGCGCGCTGCCGCCCATGGCCTGGACCGAGGGAGGAAAGCCCTTTTTTCCCCAGGCGCCCACCGTGCATTTTTCCCTAAGCCACACGCCGGGCGGGGTATTGATAGGATTGTCGGCTGCGCCCATAGGGGTGGATCTGGAGCGGACACGGCCGGTGCATCCCCGGCTGCTGGCCCGGACGGGCTGCACGGACCCGGAGGACTTCATGGCCAGCTGGGTGCGGCGGGAGGCCCGGGCCAAGCGGCTGGGCACGCCGGTGGAGCTGGGCGTGGAGACATCGCTGCGGCCGGAGGAGCGGCTGTGGCAGGAGGAGGTCTTTCCGGGCGATTATGCCTGTGCCTGCTATACGGAGTGCGGCGAGCCCCGGCTTTTCCGGCTGCGTCTGACGGATACCTTTTAAATAAAAAGGAAAGCCGGCAGGAACTTCCTGCCGGCTCCAATTATGTTTATACGATCTTGCGGAGAAGGTCCGGGGTTTCCTGCCGGGCTTCCCCTGCGAAATAGCGGATAATGTCCTTGCGGGTCACGATGCCGATGAACGAGTCGTAATCATCCACCACGGGGATGAAATTCTGGTTCATGGCGCTGTGCAGCAGCTGCTCCATACCCACGGTGATCCGTACGGGCGGATAGTTGTTGCTTTGCAGGATGTCCCGCACCCGCAGCTGTTCCATGTCCCGCATGGAGCAGGGGCGGGGGTGTTCCGCATCTTCCGAGAGGAGACGCCAGAGGAAATCGCCTTCACTGGCGGTGCCCACATACCGTCCGTCCCGGGAGATCACGGGGATGGCGGTATAACCGTGGTGCCGCATCTTTTCCAGTCCCTGACGGAAGGTGAAGTCATCATACAGATAAGCCACACTGTTCTTGGGGATCAGAAAATAAGCTATGTTCACTGCGATGCCTCTTTTCTCGGGGCGGTGGCGCCCATATTTGGCCCATTGGCCTCTGGTAACAGTATACAGGAGCCCCGGCTGGAAATGATGAATAATTTATGAAATTTGCTGTTGCGGGGGCTTTACAGAGCGGGCAAGGACTGCTATGATACTTGTCAGTGATATATGCAACAAGAAGGAGCGGTGCGTGTGCTGACAGAAAAAGAAATGGAATTGAGCCCCCTGTTTCGGGATATCAGTTACGAAGAGTACCGCCGGATGATGGACTGCTTTCAGGCGGTGCAGCGGTCGTTCCGGGCGGATGATCTGATGTATGATTTCGCCGCGCCCGGCGGCGGCAGCAGCACAGTTGGCATTGTGGAACGGGGAGAGGCGTCGCTGATCCGCATCGATGAGGACGGCGTGTCCACCGTGCTGGAAGAGCTGGGGCCCGGCAGTGTGTTTGGCAAGAATCTGGCCTTTTCCGCCACCGGCGGCGACAGCCTGGAGGTGGTCTGCCGGACGGACTGCGATGTGATCTTCATCGACTACTTCCATATCCTCAAACGCTGTGAGCGGGCCTGCAGCCACCACAGCATCCTGGTGCAGAACATGCTGCGGCTCATCGCCGACAAGGCCCAGCGGCTCAGCGAGCGGGTGGACGTTTTGTCCCGGCGCTCCATCCGGGAAAAGCTCCTTTGCTACTTCCGCCAGCTTTCTGAAAAGGCAGGCGGCCCCACGTTTACGCTGCCCTTTTCCCTGAGCGTGCTGGCCGATTACATCGCCACGGACCGCAGCGCCATGATGCGGGAGCTCAAGCGGCTTCGGGAGGAGGAAATCATCCGCACAGAGGGGCGAAAAGTGACGCTCTGCGGCTGAAAAAGGACGCAGGTGACGAATGTTCCAAAAAGACCGTTAAAACTTTGGCAAAATAACAATGAAAACTCGTTGACTGCCCTGAGGGCATATGTTAAAATGTAAACAATGTGTCGCGTCGAAGACCCGGCGTGTGCCGGCGTCCAAAATTCAGACATAAGGGAAAGAAGGAACAATATGTATCGTATCGTGAGAAAAGAGGCGCTTCGCCCCACCGTTACCCGGTATGAGATCGAGGCTCCCCTGGTCGCCAAGAAGGCCCAGCCCGGCCAGTTCATCATCCTGCGTGTAGATGAAAACGGCGAGCGCATCCCCATTACCATCAACGACTACAACCCCGAAAAGGGCACGGTGACCATCATCGTCCAGACTGTGGGCGCCACCACGGAAAAGCTCAGCCACCTCAACGAGGGCGACTGCCTGCATGACTTCGTGGGCCCCCTGGGCAAGGCCACTGAGACCGAGGGCAAGAAGAAGGTGTGCGTGGTCGGCGGCGGCGTGGGCTGCGCCATTGCGTATCCCGTGCTGAAGAAGTTCCACGATTCCGGTGCCGAGGTGCACGCGGTCATCGGCTTCAAGAACAAGGACCTGGTCATTCTGGAAGATCAGTTCCGCGCTGCCAGCAGCGTCCTGAAGGTCTGCACCGACGACGGTTCCTACGGCCAGAAGGGCCTGGTCACCGAGGCCCTCAAGGAGCTCATCGACGCGGGCAACCAGTATGACGAGGTATTCGCCATCGGCCCCATGATCATGATGAAGTTCGTCTCCAAGACCACCGAGCCTTACGGCATCCCCACCACCGTCTCCATGAGCCCCATCATGATCGACGGTACCGGCATGTGCGGCGGCTGCCGCCTGAGCGTGGGCGGCGAGATGAAGTTCGCCTGCGTGGACGGCCCGGACTTTGACGGCCACAAGGTGGACTGGGATCTGGCGGTCAAGCGCAACCAGATGTACCACGAGTTCGAGCTGCACAAGCACGAGGAGACCTGCAACCTGTTCAAGAAGGAGGCCGAATAATCATGGCCAATATGTCTTTAGTGAAAAATCCCATGCCCTCTCAGGAGCCCGACGTCCGTAATAAGAACTTTGACGAGGTGGCTCTGGGCTATACCGAGGAGCAGGCTCTGGATGAGGCTCAGCGGTGCCTGAACTGCAAGAATAAGCCCTGCATGACCGGCTGCCCCGTTATGGTACATATCCCCGAGTTCATCGCTGAGGTGGCCAAGGGCAACTTCGAAGCTGCCTATCAGATCATCTCCGCCACTTCCGCCCTGCCCGCCGTGTGCGGCCGTGTCTGCCCCCAGGAGAGCCAGTGCGAGAAGTACTGCGTCCGCGGCAAGAAGGGCGAGCCCGTGGCCATCGGCCGCCTGGAGCGGTTCGTGGCTGACTGGCACAACGCCCACACCTGCGAGCTTCCCCCCAAGCCTACCCCCAACGGCCACCGCGTGGCGGTTGTTGGTTCTGGCCCTGCGGGCCTGACCTGCGCCGGCGACCTGGCCCGCAAGGGTTATGATGTCACCGTGTTCGAGGCACTGCACCTGGCCGGCGGCGTTCTGGTGTACGGCATCCCCGAGTTCCGTCTGCCCAAGTCCATCGTCCAGAAGGAAGTGGATGGCCTGAAGGCTCTGGGCGTCACCATCGCCACCAACACCGTGGTGGGCCGCACCATCTCCGTGGATGAACTGATGGAGGAGATGGGCTTCGAGGCCGTGTTCATCGGCTCCGGCGCTGGCCTGCCCATGTTCATGAACATCCCCGGTGTCAACTACCGCGGCGTGTACTCCGCCAACGAGTTCCTCACCCGTATCAACCTGATGAAGGCCTACCGCGAGGGCTCCGATACCCCCATCCAGCACCCCAAGAAGGTGGCTGTGGTCGGCGGCGGCAACGTGGCTATGGACGCCGCCCGCTGCGCCAAGCGTCTGGGTGCCGAGGTCTATATCGTCTATCGCCGCGGCATGGAAGAGCTCCCCGCCCGTAAGGAAGAGGTGGAGCATGCTGAGGAAGAGGGCATCATCTTCAAGACCCTGTGCAACCCCGTGGAGATCTTCGCCGACGAGAACGACGACGTCACCAAGATCCGCTGCATCCGCATGGAGCTGGGTGAGCCCGACGCCTCCGGCCGCCGTCGTCCCATCGAGGTTCCCGGCAGCGAGTTCGACCTGGACGTGGACTGCGTCATCATGTCTCTGGGCACCAGCCCCAACCCCCTGATCAAGGACACCACCAAGGGTCTGGAGATCAACAAGAAGGGCGGCATCGTGGTCAACGAGGACGGCCTGACCTCCAAGGAGAACGTGTATGCCGGCGGCGATGCCGTTACCGGCGCTGCCACCGTTATTCTGGCCATGGGCGCCGGCAAGACCGCTGCCCGTGCCATCGATGAGCAGCTGAGCAAGAAGTAATCCTTAAAGCAAAAAACGATGCGGACCATTTGGTCCGCATCGTTTTTTATACCCCGGGAAGAAGCAGATCGTGGAGAGACGGCCCGGCCCGCAGGTGGATTTTTGTCGAATTTGCTTGACAAGAGAACAGATCTGAGGCAGACTGACCATATAAATTGATCAAAGGAGGCTGAGAACGATGGCGTATTGCAGAAATTGCGGAGCGGAGATCAACGAGTATGCGCTTACGTGCCCCAAGTGCGGCGCACAGCAAAGAACGGAGCCCTCGGCGGCGCCGGATGAAGGCGGATTTTTGTGGGGACTTCTGGGATGCTGCATCCCCATCGCGGGACTCATCCTGTTTCTGGTGTGGAAGGACACCAAGCCCAACACGGCCAAGGCGGCAGGCATCGGCGCGCTGGTATCTGTGGGCGCGTATATTTTGTTCTATATACTTGCGTTTGCCTTTGGCATCGGCTCGGCCATGATCACCTGAGGTGCGGGACTGGATCTATCGATGGCTGCCTATCATCTTCGGCTGTCATTGCAGGCCGGAGCGGTCGTTTTTCTTCCGGGGCAGGCAGCTGCCTCTGTGCGCCCGCTGTACCGGGGAACTGCTGGGCATCCTGACGGCGGTGGGCAGCTGGTGGCTGTGGCGTCCACCTGTGGCGCTGGCGCTGGTGCTGCTGGTGCCGCTGGTGGTGGATGGCCTGGTGCAGCTGTGTACCGCCTATGAAAGCCGGAATTACCGGCGACTTTGGACCGGCGTACTCTTTGGCTACGGCCTGACCGCCCTGTTTTTCCTGTCCACAGCCTGGGTGTTTCACCAGGGGCGTCTTCTGGGCCTTTCCTGGAAAAGCGGACTATGATCATGAAAAAGGACATGTGCATTGGCACATGTCCTTTTTATTTATGTGAGGGCCTGCGCCCTTACAGGTCTACCACCGTGACGGTATGCCCGGTGGCGGGCAGGAACTTGTTCAAGAGGTCCGCGGTGCGCAGCTTCAGACTGCTGGTGCAGATGCAGGGGTGGCAGGAGAACCACTCCGCCTCATAGACCTCCCGCTCCATCAGCAGCGTCACGGCGTGCTCGTGGTCATTCATGAGCCCCAGCACCGTGGCAGAGCCGGGCGTGCAGTGCAGCAGATTCCAAAGCTCCTCCTCCGGGGCAAAGGACAGGCGGGCAGAGCCGATCTGGTGGCTCAGGTCCTTGGTGTGGAACGGCTTGTCCGGCCCCATGGCCAGAAGATAAAACTTGGTTTTCTGCCGGTTGCACAAAAAGAGGTTTTTGCAGATGGGCATGCCCAGCACAGCGCTGACGGCGGCGCATTTTTCCATGTTGTCCGCGGGGTCGCTGGATACCCGGTCATAGTCAATGCCCAGGCGCTCCAGCATATCAAAGGCCGCCTCCTCCTGGGGGAGGAGGGGACCCTCGGGCCGGGTGTTATGGAACAGGGGGGACAGATACACGGCTCACGCCTCCGTTTCCAGCAGCTTTTCGCCGGCGCGGTAGATGTCGCCGGCGCCCACGGTGAGCACCAGGTCGCCGGGCTGGACGGTCTTGCGCAGCGCCTCCGTCACCTTGTCCAGGGTGGAGCAGTACACGGCGCCGGGGATGTTGCGGCAGAGGTCGGCAGAGGAGATGCCCATGGTGTTCTGCTCCCGGGCTGCGAAGATCTCGGCAAGGATAGCCACATCCGCCAGCTTCAGCTCCTCCACAAACCGGTCAAAGAAGGCGACGGTGCGGGTGTAGGTGTGGGGCTGGAACGCCACCACCAGGCGCTTGTAGCCAAGGTCGCGGGCCGTGGTGAGCAGGGCGTGGATCTCGTCGGGGTGATGGGCGTAGTCGTCATAGACCTCGGCACCGCGGAAAGTGCCCTTGTGCTCGAAGCGGCGTCCGGCACCCGCAAAGGACGCAAGGCCCTCTTCCACGGCCTTGCCGGGCAGATCCAGCGCGTAGGCGGCGGAGGCGGCTGCCAGGGCGTCCAGCACGTTGTGGCGGCCGTAGACGTGGAGCTTCACATGGGCATAGAACTTGCCGTGGATCATGATGTCGAATACGGGACGGCCGTCCTCCTCCGTGAGGTTGGCGGCAGTGCAGTCGGCAGGATTTTCCAGGCCGAAGGTGAAGATGGGGTGCTTCAGCCCTGCCACGGACTCCATGGCGCCGGGGTTGTCGGCGTTGACGATGACAGAGCCGCGGGAGGGCACCAGGTCGGCGAACTTGTGGAAAGAACGCTCAATGTCCTGGAGATCCTTGAAAAAGTCCAGGTGATCGGCTTCCACGTTCAGAATGACTGCCACAGTGGGGAAGAAGCTCAGGAAGCTGTTGCAGTATTCGCAGGACTCCAGAATGATGGTGTCGCCCTGGCCCACCCGGTAGCCGGAGTGGAGCAGGGGCAGCGTGCCGCCGATCATGACAGTGGGGTCCGCCTCTGCGGCCATGAAGATGTGGGTGCACATGGAGGTGGTGGTGGTCTTTCCGTGGGTGCCGGAGACGCACAGGGCGTTGGGATAGCGCTGCATGATGGCGCCCCAGGCCTGGGCCCGCTCGTAGACGGGGATGCCCCGGGCCACAGCACCGGCAATCTCCGGGTTGCCGTCGTGGACGGCAGCGGTGCGGATCACCAGGTCGCAGTCACCCAGGTTGTCGGCGTTGTGGCCGATGGAGACAGGGATGCCCAGCGCGCGCAGGTGGGCCACGGTCTCACTCTCGTTCATGTCAGAGCCCTGGACCTCCAGGCCCATGCCCTTGAGCACTTCCGCCAGGGGGCACATGCTGACGCCGCCGATGCCCACCAGATGGGCCCGCTTGCCGGGAACAATGAATTCACGGATGGGAAGGGGATTGTTCATCATGGAAAAGAACTTCCTTTCAATCGCCTCCGCATTGCATTGCCGGAGGCGGCATTGTATAATCATAAGCAATTTATTATAGTATATTTGGATGGAAAATGCAACTGAAAGCAGGGAGAACCATGACCAGGATTCCTGGATATGTGAATGAAATTTTGCAGACGCTGGAGCGGGGCGGGTATGAAGCCTGGTGCGTGGGCGGCTGCGTGCGGGACCGTTTTTTGGGCCGCGAGCCCCAGGACTGGGATGTGACCACCTCTGCCCGGCCGGAGCAGACCATGGCGCTGTTCGGCGACCGGGCGGAGGCCACAGGGCTGCGGCACGGCACGGTCACCGTCCGCTGCGGTACGGAGCGGGTGGAGGTGACCACCTTCCGCCTGGACGGCGCGTACCGGGACCATCGGCGGCCGGAGACCGTGGCATTCACGGACTCCCTCACGGAGGACCTGCGCCGCCGGGACTTTACCGTCAATGCCATGGCTATGGACCGGCACGGGACGGTGTGCGACCCCTTCGGCGGACAGGAGGACCTTGCGCAGGGAGTCCTGCGGTGTGTGGGGGCGGCGGAGGAGCGGCTGCGGGAGGATGCGCTGCGGATCCTGCGGGGCCTGCGCTTTTCCGCCTGTCTGGGCCTTGTGCCGGAGGCGGAGACAGAGGCGGCCATGCACCGCTGTGCCCCGCTTCTGGCGGACATTGCCCCGGAACGGATCTGGGAGGAACTGCGGCGGCTGCTGTGCGGCCTGTGGGCGGCCGAGACCCTGCGGCGCTTCCCGGATATTCTGGCGGTGTTCTGGCCGGAGACGGCGGCCATGGTGGGCTTTGAACAGCACAGCTGCCACCACTGCTACGATGTATGGGAGCACACGCTCCACGCCCTGGCCGCTGTACCGGGGGAGACGGTGCTGCGCTGCACCGCGCTGCTCCACGATGTGGGGAAGCCCGCCTGCTTCACCCTGGACTCAGCCGGGAACGGACACTTTCCCGGTCACCCGGAGCAGGGAGCGGTCCTGACGGATGCCATGCTGCGGCGGCTGCGGGTGAACAACCGTACCCGGGAGACTGTGGTGCGCCTGGTACGCTGGCATGATCGGAACATCCCACGGACGCCCGCAGGAATCGGCCGTGCCCTTTCGGAGCTGGGAGAAGAAGATCTCAGGCGGCTGCTGGAGATCAAGCGGGCGGACAACCTGGCCCAGGCCCGGCAGGACCTGCTGGGCGAGATCCGGCTGGCAGGAGACATTCTGGACCGTCTGGTGGAGGACCATGCCTGCGTCCGCATCAATCAGCTGGCGGTGCGGGGCGGTGATCTGGCGGAGCTGGGCCTTGCGGGAGTGGAGATCGGCCGGACGCTGCGGGCGCTGCTGGACGCTGTGCTGGACGGAGCGGTGCCCAATACCCGGGAGGCTCTGATGCAGTATGCCCGGAACATGAATCATGAAACCGTGTAAGGTGCCCCATGCGGGGCACCTTTTGATTTGGCGTGCCATAGTATGGGTGCGAGGAGGGATACAGGATGAAGCCATGCTTTGGCATATTGGGCGGCGACCGCAGGCAGGCAGAACTTTGCCGGCTGCTGCGGCGGGATGGACATACGGTGCATACCTTCGGCCTGAAGGAGTGGCTGCCAGACGAAGACAGCGCGCTGGAGGCGGCTGAGGGGGCACCGGTGGTGATCTTGCCGCTGCCGGTATGCGGTGCCGACGGCCTTTTCAACTGCCCGGACAGGAAGATCGATCCCACTGCGCTGCTGACGAGGTTTTCCCCGGAGCAGGTTTTGCTGGGAGGGCGCGTGAGCGACCCTATGGGGCGGGCAGCGGCGGAGAAAGGCCTTACATTATTGGATTATTTCGCCCGGGAGGAGCTGACGGTCACCAACGCCGCCATTACGGCAGAGGGAGCCATCCAGACGGCCATGGAACACCTGGACCGAACTATTTGGGGAATGGACTGCCTGGTGCTTGGGTTCGGCAGGATCGGGAAGCTGCTCTGCCGTCGTATTCAGGGTTTGGGCGGCCGTGCGGCGGTCTTTGCCAGAAAGCCGCAGGATCGGGCATGGGCATCCGCCTGCGGATATGAGGCCATGGATCTTGTGGATATGCGTCGCGCCCTGGGCCGATTCAGCCTGGTATTCAATACGGTCCCCTCCTTGGTTCTGGATGCGGCTTTGCTGGAACGGCTGCCTAAAGAGTGTCTCCTGGTGGACCTGGCGTCTCAGCCGGGCATCGATCATAAGGCGGCGGAGGCGGCAGGACATACGGTGATCTGGGCCCGGTCATTGCCGGGCAGACTGGCGCCGGTCACAGCAGCGGAAGCCATCCGGGATACGATTTATCATATTTTGGAGGAACGAGGTGGCCTTGTGTGAGAAAAGAGCGGGTCGGCTTTGCGGTGTGCGGTTCATTCTGCACCCATGAAAAAGCCCTGCGTGCGCTGGAGGCGCTGACCAAAGAATATGAAACCGTGATCCCCATCGTCTCAGAAACAGCCGCGTATACGGATACACGGTTTGGCACGTCGGACGCACTGCTGGAAAAAATGGAGGAGCTGACCGGGCGGGAAGTGCTGTGTGATATTCCTGCTGTGGAACCGATCGGGCCCAAAGGACTGCTGGACGTACTGGTCATCGCACCGGCTACGGGCAATACCTGTCTCTTATACACATCTCCGAGCCCACGAGACCGGAGCCTAT
>OWID01000062.1_pt1 | contig 56400 bp, 51 predicted proteins | sample 1732661 | NCBI WGS metagenome assembly OWID01 (sample SAMN05065739, study PRJEB22554) | human gut metagenome | biome: ENVO:2100002; feature: ENVO:00000062; material: ENVO:00002003 | host: Homo sapiens | place: USA
CGGCAGCGTCAGATGTGTATAAGAGACAGGGGTTGATGTACTGCTCTTTCTCCACGCAAAACTGCGTTCCGCCGGTGAAGGCGCCTTTGCCGTCGATGGGCTGGCCCAGGGCATTGATGACCCGCCCCTTGAGGAACGGTCCCATGGCAAGGCTCAGCCGCCGGCCGGTATTGCGTACAAAGTTTCCTGCAGAGATACCGCTCATGCCGGCATAGGGCATGAGCAGGATCCGGTCATTTTTGAAGCCCACTACCTCGGCCATGATCTGACCGCCGGACTCGCCGTTGTAAATACGGCAGATATCGCCCACAGCGGCCCGGCCGCCGGAAGCCTCGATGGACATGCCCACGATGTTTTCGATCTTTCCGGTGTAGCTGATGGTCTGGGCCTGCTGCACCTGCTGGATCATCTTTTCAAACAAACCCCGCGCCTCCTCTCAGCCTCCGTGGAGGATGTCCCGGAGATTGTGGATCTGGGTGGACACACTGGCATCGATGATCTCGTCCGGCATCTCGATGATGCAGGTGCCGGACTCGTCGTCCGCCAGAGGAATGAGCTTGATGTGCTCCGACAGCCCCGTGAGGGAGGCGGTCAGCTCCGGCGTGATCTGCGCCAGCTCCCGGGCGTCACAGCCGCCCACATAGATGCGGACCCACTCCCGCCGCTTGAGCCGCTCGGTGGCCATCTGGATCATGCGGGCGACGACCTCCCGGCTGCTCTTGAGGCTGATGTGGATGATCTTCTCCGCCACCGCGATGCTCAGATCGCACAGCTCGTCCTGGGTCTTTTCCATCAGGTCCTCCCGGGCTTGGATGGCTTTTTCCAGAAACGCGCGCACCTCCTGCTGCTCCTCCCGGCGCTGGGTTTCCACCGCCGCGGCGCCCTCTGCCTGAGCCTTTTTCATCCCGTCGGCGTAGCCCTGCCGGTATCCGGCCTGCCGGGCGTCCTCCCGGAGTGCCTGGGCCTCCTGCTCCGCCTGGGCGCGGTACTGCTCCAAAAGGGCCTCTCCCTCCCGCCGTGCCTGGGCCACGATCTCATCGGCCTGCACACGGGCGTAGGAGAACAGCGCCGCAGCGCCGGCACCGGCGTCCTCCGCCGGCTCTTCCATCTCGGGGGAAGCCTCCTGCGGTGTGGGCTCCTCTGCCTGCGGTTCCTTCTCTTGCGGGGAAAGTTCCTCATCCAGCGTGATACCTTCCGCCTCCGGAAAAACGTAATCGTTTACCTGGCCAAGAAAATGCTTGAGTATATTAGGCAATGATATCGTCCTTTCCACCCTTGAGGATGATCAGCTCGTTCTTCTCCTCCAGATCGCGGATGATGCCCACGATCCGTTGCTGCGCTGCTTCCACATCCCGGATCCGCACGTTGACAGTGACCTCCAGATCGTCCCGGATGCTCTGGGCCATACGGGCAGAGACATTGGAGAAGATCTTGTTTGCCACATCGTGGTTGGCTCCCTTGAGCGCCAGCACCAGGTCCTTGGGATCGCAGTCCCGCACAAAGCGCTGAACAGAGCGGTCATCCATGGTGACGATGTCCTCAAAGACAAACATCCGCTTGCGGATCTCGTCGGCCAGAGCCTCGTTGTGGTCGGACAGGCGATCGAAAATACTCTTTTCGCTGGCCCGGTCCAGATTATTCATCACGCCGGCCACATAATCCACACCGCCCACCTTCACGTTGTTGGTGGTCATGATGCTGGAGAACCGCTTCTCCATTTCCGCTTCAATGATCTTTACCGCCGCAGGAGAAGCACTTTCCATATTGGCGATGCTCTCCACCACCTTCACCTGCCGCTCCGGGTCCAGCTCGTCGATGACTGCGGCGGACTTCTCCGGCTCCACATAGGACAGCACCAGCGCGATGGTCTGGGGCCGCTCATGCTGCAGCGCTGCGTAAAGGGATTTCGCATCCGCCTTGTTGAGGAAGGAAAATTCCCGGTTTTTCAAGGACTTGGTGACCTTTTCCAGCAGTTGGTTGGCCGTCTGGGTCCCAAAGGCCCGCTCCAGGACTGCCCGGGCGTACTCCAGTCCGCCCTCCGTCACCGCCTTGTTGGTCAGGCACATCTGATAGTACTCGTTGAGCACATTTTCCGTGGTGGCGGAATCCAGATGTCCCAGCTTGGCTACCTCCAGGGTGATCTGCTCCACGTCTTCCGGGTCCATATACTGATAGAGCTGGGATGCCTTTTCCGTTCCCAGGGACACAATGATGGCCGCGGCTTTCTGCTGGCGGGTAAGCTCCCGGGCGGGAGACGGCGGCTGCTTTTCCGGTGCTGCCGCTACCTCCGCAGCAGCCTTGTTGGTCTCGCTCATTTCGACTCACCCTCCCGCAGCCAGTTTCGTACCATCTGCGCCGCGATCTCCGGATTTTCCTCGGTGAACTTCCGGATATCCTGACGCAGTTCCATACTCCGCTCCGTCTGCATCTCCATAATGTCAGCCTGCTTGGACGGAGGCGGGGCCACCGGCACCACAGGTTCACTCTCCTGCCGGAGCTTGCGCTTTTTCCTCCGTCCCCGCACCAGCAAAATCACCACCAGCAGCAGCAAAAACAGCGCCACACCGCCCAGGGCGGCATACAGAATCCACGGCGGGATACTGGCCGCAGGCAGAGCAGACTCCTGCTCTTCGTAGAACGGAGAAACCAGAATGGAAATCTTGCTCTGCTGATCGGCGGTGGTAATACCGGCTGCCCGGCCCACATGGCTGTACAGGTCATCCTGGGACACGCTGCCCGCCGCAGCGGAATTGATCGTCACCGACACCATCACGTCGGAGATGTAGCCCGCCACATGCTCGGTCTGCTGTTTGGTGGTATCCACCAGGCGGTCTGTCTCGCCGGAGGCGGAAATATTGGATTCCGTTCCGTCGGGCTGCGTCTGGTTTTCCACATAGGTGTTCAGGTCGGCGTTGGACTGCGTTCCAGCCACACCACCGGTATTTTGTTCGCCGTCCCGGACAATGCTGTCGTCCCAGATCTGGGTGCCGATGATGCCGTCATCCTTCCCCTGCGCCCAGTCCTCCAGGGAGTAATCGGTGGAGTCCGTGTAGCTGCGGTCCAGATCCACCACCGTGTTGACGCTCACCCGCACATTGTCCTGGCCATACAGAGGCAGCAGCACCTGCATGACCCGGGTGCGGATCAGGTTGTTGTACTTTTCCTCCAGCTCCAGCTTCAGTTGGGAGGCACTTTCCACATCCCCGAATTCCGCATCGGCGGAGTAGGTGTTGCCATAGGAGTCGCTGATCTCCACGTTCTCCACACTCAGTCCGGACATGCCATGGCTGACCAGGTTGCGGATGGCCTTCACCTCGTTGTCGGTAAGGGTCTTGCCGTCCTCCATGGTCACCTGCACGGCGGCGCTGGCCTCCACCTGATCTCCGCTGTCCAGCACGTAAGTGTGATCTTCGCCCGGTGTGAGCAGCACACTGGCCTTTTCCACACCGTCCATATTGCAGATAACTGCGGCCATGTAGTCCTGCAAGTCGTACAAAACCAGCTGGTCCCGCTCCGACTCGGTGGTCAGGCTGCCCACATGGTCCATATAAGTCCCGTAGTCATAACCGGAGGAGGGATACCCTGCCACCAGGACCTTGGCCATCAGCGAGGCCTTCTGGTTCTCCGGCACCAAGATCGCGTCCCCGTCCACTCGGTAATCCGTGATTCCGTTGTCTGAAAAATATGTAAGGATTGCCGTCTGGTCGCTCTGGCTCAGGCCCGTGAACAGCTCTGTATACGGGCGGTTGGCCATTACCAGAGCAATAACCGCCGCTGCCACGACCACTGTCAGCACACAGCCCCCTATCAGGAGCTTGACTTTTTTAGAGGCCGACTGCCAGCGCTGCTTTACCTGTTGGGCAATCTGCTTTGCCTTTTCCTTCATACGTTATCTCCCGGATCCATGTGTTGGACATCAGAGGCTGATCCTCATCAATTCGCTGTACGCGTCCAGCGCCTTATTGCGCATCTGCACCAAAAGTGAGACGGACAGCTCCGCCTGGGTGGCCGCGATAGAGGCCTGCGCCGGGTTATCCAGCTGTCCGGTTGCAAGCGCATAATACGCTTCGTTCTTGGCCGCGTCCGTCTCTTTCACGTTGTCCACCATGGAGCGGAAAATATCCTCAAATATGGTGGATTGTGTTTTTGTGCTCCCGCCGGCAGTCGGGGCGGAATCCGTCTGAAGCGGCCGGATGGGGGTAATACTTTGAAATTCCATTCTGATCTTCCTTTTTCTTGGATACGCCGCTGGCCTGAAAGCCAGCGGCGCTGAAACCGTATGATTTATCGTCCGATCTCCAATCCCTTGGCCGTCACCTGCTTAAGCACATTGAAGGCGGTGACATTGGCGGAATACGCCTGGGACGCGGACATGGCATCGGCCATTTCTTTGACTAGGTCCACATTGGGCATCTCCACATATCCGTCCGCGTTGGCGTCCGGATTGGTGGGATCGTACACCAGCTTGAAATCTGAGGGATCTTCGGCGATCTCGGTGACCCGCACGCCGCCGGAGGTGGGAACCGCCTCGCCCCGGGCCCGGGCCAGCGCCTGCTGGAACGGTGTTTGGGTATCCTGAGACTCCAGAACTACCATCTTCCGCCGGTAGGGTCCGCCGTTTTCCGTCCGCGTGGTATTCTGGTTTGTGATATTCTCCGAGATTACGTCCAGTCGAAGCTGCTGGGCGGTCAGGCCGGAGCCCACGATATTCATAGAACTCAAAAAAGCCATGCTCGTACCTCTTATCCGTTAATAGCTGTACGAATCAAAGAAAAGTCACTGCTTATGGCATTCATCACATATTGCATCTGATAGCCCTCCCGTACGAGTTCTACCATTTGCTCCGTGACGTTGACACCATTGCCATCCAACCGTGTGCTTTCCTCCGCCTGGCGTATTTCGACAGGGGTCGTTTCAATAGCCTCGCGGATTGAAGAAGCATCTGTCCCATCACGGGATGCGGATTGAATGGCCTTTTGCAGTGACTCCTCAAAAGTTGCATATTTTGTTTTGTAACCAGGCGTTTCTGCATTTGCAACATTATCCAAAATACAGGCCTGCTTACTCCACAGATACCCCATCGATCTTTGGAGCATCCGCAAAGAATTACTATTCAAGCATTCCATCTTGCTTTGGCATCTCCTTCCGTACAGTCCTTCACCCTGTACGCGCGGAGACCCTATACCTGATTCATCGAACTAAGAATCTCCTGACACGCATCATAACATTAGGTTATATAGTAAACATCCGACGTTTTTCGACCTTTGCAAGTGTAACACCAAAAGGTTATTTTTGCAAGAATCAATAGCTAATATTACCCATTAAAATTTCGTCAAAATTTTGTCAAAATTGCTACAACGAATTTGGGCAATTTAAGAGACTATAATTTTTGAATATATTTCTATTTTTTAAATCTTATATATTCACGTTATATTAAAATTTTTTATTTGGTCGGTTCTAATCTTTTGCAGAAATATGTAAATCTCCAATCATTTTCACAAATTATTTTTCAAATTTCCGCACTATACAATTTAATATTATGTCATCTCCGTTTTACCTGAGCGTCTCCTAGCAAAATCCAATCAAAAATCAGAAAGCCAACTGAAGAGTGTCTCTTCAGCTGGCTTTCTATCTTCCCATACTGCTCAGAGTGTCAGCGCCCGGGCCAGCACCACCGCCATCTCCGCCCGGGTCATGATCCGGCCGGGCTCCAATTTCCCGGCGGAAGTGCCGGTGATGATGCCGGTCTGCAGCAGGACGGACATGGCGCCCCGGGCATAGGCAGGCACTGCGCCGCCGTCCGGATAGGCACCCAGCAGCGCGGTATTTTCTGCACCGATGCTCCAGCCCACCGTCTGCATGGCCCGGTACAGGATCGTACAGGCCGCCGCCCGGGTCAGCGGCGCATCCGGACGGAAGTTCCCATCGCTGTATCCATCCACGATTCCAAGCCCATACGCCGCCTGGATGGCATCGGCGTAGTAGCTGTTCGCCGGCACATCGGGAAAGCTCCGATAAGAGGTGCGAGGCAGGGACAGGGCCCGGTCCACCATGGCCAGGAAGCTGCCCCGGGTAATAGCCCGTGCAGGGGAGAACTGCCCGGCGCCGGTGCCGTTGACCACGCCGCTCTCATAGAGGAAGTCCACCGCAGGCGCCGCCCAGCCGTAGCTGTACGACACGTCCTGAAAATAGCCGGAGGCACTGCCGGAACTGACGATGATCCGCACCTGTCCCTGATACGTCCGGTTCTGGGAGTCCGTCCCGGTATAGATCAAGGTCACCGTCCCCTGGTAGCCCACCCTCGGCACGAAGGTCACCGACGAGAGATCCGGGCTCTTTCCGGGATAATACCGGGTACCGGTCCGCACCTCGCTGTTTGACGCCCGGAAACCGTCATACTGGCTGTAAAGGCGCCCTGCGCCAAAGACGGATGTGGTCACAAACTGCACCGACTCCAGCGTTCCCAGGCCACGGGCCTTGCAGGCGGCGCTGAAATCAGCGGCTCGGAACGTCACGGGCTGGTAGGCAGTGGTATACACGATCTCCGATGCGGCACTGGCGGAGCTGATCACCCGGATCTCCACTGTGCCCGTAAACCGCTCTCCTCCGGTGGTCCACCCGGTATAGGAGATGGACACCGTACCGCTGAAGGACGCGGCAGGGACAAAGCTCACCCGGTCCAGGTACGGAGACTGCGCGCGGTAGTAGTTGGTGGAAGCGCTGACCTTGCCGGCGTAGTCTCCGTCGTCGTAGTCATAATACAGCGTGCCCTTGGAAGAGGACGGAAGCGTGAAGCGCACATACCGCAGCGTTCCGCCTGCCGTCTCCCGGGATACATCGTTGAAGTCCGAAGCGTTGAACTCCACCGCCTGTCCGTTGGAGGTCTGATAGGAGATCGTGTCCGCATCGGCGCCCACCCGGATGGAGACTGTGCCGGTAAAGGAAGCGCCGCCGGTGCTCCATCCGGTAAAGGGGATGGACACCGCGCCGCTGAAATCCGCTCCGGCCTGGAACATCACCTCGTCCAGGTACGGTGAGGAAGTACGGTAGTATTTCCTGGATGAGGTGACACGGTCAGACGACGAGGTGCTTCCGTAATACAGCGTGCCCTGAGAGGCGGAAGGCAGTGTAAAGCGCACTGCGTCCAAGGCGCTTCCGGTCAGATCCTTGCATATGGCATTGAAATCACCGTCGTCAAAGGTGACGGTGCCGCCCTTTGCCACGTCATAGCGGATGGAGCCGCTCCCGGCCGCCGCCTCCTCCACCTGGATCACCACCCGGCCCTGAAAGGACTCCCGGTTGGTGTCCCAGCCGGTATACGTGATGACGGCCTTCCCGTCAAACCCGTCGGCGGGGACGAAGTAGACGCTGCCCAGGGACGGGGTGCCGGAGGCATAATACTGGGTGGAAGTGCGCACCGCTGTGCCGGGGTACTGGCTGGAGAGGTACTGGTAGGTCAGGGTGCCGGTGCCGCTGTCCGGCAGGGAAAATGTCACGTATTTCAGATCCCGCCCCGTGCGGGCACGGCACACCGCATTGAAGTCATCTGCGTTGAACTGCACGGCCTCCCCATTGGCAGCAGAGTAGCCCACGTCCTTCTGGGCGTCCACCTCCACTTCCACCGTGCCCTGAAAGAACCTGGTCCCGGAGGCGTATCCGGTGTAGCTGATGACAGCGGTGCCGCTGAAGTCTCCCTTGGGAACGAAGGTAAGATCTGAAAGGCCCATCTGACCGGAGCCGGGGCTGACATAATACCGCTCCGCTGTTCCCACGCCGGCACCGGTATCATCGCCGGAGGTATATCGGTAGTAGAGCGTGCCCTGGTCGGTGGGCACCGAAAGTCCGCTGATATAGCTCAGCGACTCCCCCAGCACCGCAGATGCACGGTTTTGAAACTGCCCCCGCAGCCCGGAGAAGTCCAGCGGATCGCCGGCGCCGGCAGAGGCCGTGATAACTGCCGCCGTGCTGCGCTTGACGGTGACGGTGGCCGAATCCGTATAGTTGGAAAAGCCATTGACCTTGGCGGTGATGACAGCTGTGCCCTCCGACACAGCGTAGAGATATCCGCTGTCCACCCGCACCACGGCGGCGTCGCTGGTGGTCCAGGTAACGCCCTTGCCCTGCAAAGAGGGGCCGTAGAGGGTGTAGCCCAGTTCGTACCGGTCCCCTACCTTCAGGTCCTGGTCCTCCAGGGCGTCCTTGTCCAGAACGATGCCCTGCACTGTGACGGTACAGGCAGCCTCCTGGGTGGAGGAGACGGCAAAGATCCGGGTCTTTCCGGCGGCCACGCCGGTGACTGTGCCGGACTGGTCCACGTCGGCCACGGCCTTGTCCTCACTGCGCCAAGTGACGGTCTGGGGTGCCGTGTCCGGCACCACGGTAGCCGAGAGGCGTCCGGTATATCCAGGCGCCAGTTCCAGCGTGGTGGGCGTCACCGATACGCCAGTGGGGTCGGCAGGGCTGACAGTGATGGTGCAGGTATCCTTTTGGGCCTCTCCCATCCCCACAGGCGGAGTCACAGTGACCGTGACCGCTACTGTCTCGTCCTCCGTGGTCTCAGGTACCGCCATCGCCTCCGCAGTGGCGGTGAGGGAATTGGAGCCGGCGGGGGTCACGGACACCTCGTCCTCCCGGCCGTCGGCCACAGACCAGTCCACAGAGAACCCCTCCGGCAGCTCCGTAGTGCCGTCAGAAAGGATGACCGATGCCGTCAGCACCTGGGTCTGCCCCACTTTCAGTGCCGCCGATCCCGGCTCCAACGAGACGCGCTCCAGAGAAGGCGCCCCGGTTTCCTCCTCCGCCAGCGCGGCCGGGGACACGGCGGCGCACAGGGAAAATGCCAATAAAAGGGACAGCAGTCGGCTTCCCATGGTATGTCTCATCCCAAATTCCTCCTTAAAAATTCCATGCAATGGCACGGGGGCGGGCAGAATCTGCCCGCCCCCGTGGGGTTCGGCCTCCGCAGCGGAGGCCGCGGTGCTTGATACGTGCGCGGGGATGGCGTCTCACTGCACCTGGACGAACGCCACGCCGCCGTCCACCAGTCCGATACTGCTTTTTTCCAGGCGGAATGTCAGATTCTGGCGGGTGGAGTTGCTGTTGGCATCGCAGATATAGCTGGAGTCAAACAGCACGATGGTGGTCCCCAGGGGGATCTGCTTGAAGTCCAGCGCCAGAGTGCTGGCGGGCGCCTTGATTTCATTAGGGTAACTGAACTTGTCTTTGCTGACGCTCACACCCATGATATCCTTCAGCCGCACAGCCGTGCCGGTGGCAGTGTACTGGGTCTGCCAAACCGCCTTGGGGAGTTGGTCTACGCCGTTTTGCGTCACCAGCTGGTAGACCGGCTCGTTGAACACGAAGGTCACGGTGCCGCTGTACAGGTTCGCCCCGTCCGGCGCGGCAGCCGTATTGACACTCTGGAGCTCCGGAGGCGTCTTGTCCGGGATATACACACCGGAAACGCCCGCGAAGGACATCTCAGAGCCCAGCGGGCTCTCAGCACTGGCCAGGCAGTAATAAAGCGTGCCGCCGGTCATGCTGCTGGTGAAATTCTGCTCCTGGCGATAGCTGTTGCCCTGGGTCAGGGATTTGCTGCCCTGGGCGGCAATGGTCACGCCCATGGTGGCGGTGCCGCTGATGAGGTTGGCCACCGTGGAGCGGATATTGCTCTCCTGGTCGGTTTTGGCAAACTCATCAAAGACGGAGTAGCCATTGCTGTATGTGGTGCACAGGGCCGTCAGGACCGTATAGGTCTTGCCGCTGGAGCCCAGGAAGTTTTTCCACTCAGCCGCCTTGTCATCCGCCACATAGGAATCGAACGGCTCTTTGAGGACCGAGGGGATCTCATTGCTGGCAATGAGCACATAGTTGAGGTCCGCGGTGGTGTCCGTCTGGAAGTTCACGGAGGGGCTGTAATTGTTCAGGGTGATCTTGGGCTTGCCCACGTCCTGTGTGCTGAACTGGTACGCCATGACCTGGGAATATGTCTGGGACGTGCCCTGGAGCACAAAGTAGACCGTGTAGGGCGTGGTCTTGTCCAGTCCGCTCACCAGCTCCACCTCCACGCTGGCGCCGCACTGCACCACGCCGTACTTGATCCGGTCGTTGCGGTAGTTGCTGCTTGCGTTGACGATGTTCAGATAGTCGGGAGAGCCCAGCTGAGGCGGCGCAGGCTGGTCCTGGGCGCCGCTCTTGGGCAGTGTCTGCCAGTTGTCCCGGATGCCGTAGTTGGTGGAGCCGTCCTTGCTGACGGTGGACACGGTACCCATGGGCGCCACCACATAGTATACAGTCCCCGGCCGGTCCAGCATGAGCCGCATCTCCACCGTGGAGTCTCCGGCGGTAAACTCCGGATATCCGCCGATGAAGGAAGGGGCCGTGTTGTCGGTGAATTGCTTGCGCAAGGAAAAATCGGCAGGCAGGCCGATGTTGGTTACGCCATTGCTCAATGCCTCGGTCCAGTTTTCCTCGGTGAGATCAGCGGTGAGGAATCCCAGGTCGTTGTCGCTGCCCGCGGCAACATAGATCTTCAGGTTCACCCGCTGGCTCCATACGCCCTTCCGGGGCGCCGGGTCCGCAATGCCCGCCACCTTGGTAAAGGAGATGGCGTACTCATAGGCCGTGTCCTCTTTCAAACCGTTGAGTGGCTGGAAGTCCGGATTGGAGCTGCCGCTCTGGAGGAAGTCCCGGGTCAGGCTCACGCCCCGATAGCCGGAGACACCGTCGGGGACTGTAATGTCTCCGGTGCCCAGCAGCTGCCAGCTGCCGGTGGAACTGCCCCGCGTTTCCCTGCGGAACAGCTGGAACTCCACACTGGTATCCGACCAGATGAGCATATCCCAGTCCATGGAACCATCCACCTTTTCCGTGGACACCGGGTCCAGCCGCCAGCTCACGTCCGCCGGCACGGAAACCGGGGATTCCGACGTGCTGTCGGTATAGGTGATGCTGTTTTCATTGAGGGCGGAGAGGTTCACCTGGGCGAATACCGTGGTGAAGCGGTCCAGCGGGGTCCTGCCCATGACGTTGAAGGCTGTGGAGGTATCGGCGATGGTATCGGCCTGGATCTCAAAGTAATAGGTGGCACCGCTTTTGAGGTTGATGCCCTTTCCGGCGGGGAAGGTCACCACCGTCCTGCCCTCTTCCACTGTGATGGCGGCATAGCGGTAGTCGATGGTCCAGTCGTCGCCGGTCTTGTCGCTGCCGGTGTAGCCCTCCACCTTGACGGGCTGGCGCCCCGCGGGCACCTGATAGAGGGTGATGGCCTTGCTCAGTGCCAGAGCCATGGCGGCCCGGGCGTCGATCTCCGCCTGCCCCTGGCCCACGGACTGATTCACTTTTTCATAGAGGTCCGACAGGGCGGTGTGGGTGTCCGCCGTCTGGACCGCCTCGCTGAACACCAGCCGCACATCGCTGTCAGGCAGCGGGGCGGACGTGTCCGTGCCGTTGTACTTGGTGAATTCCTGGGTCACCGTGGGGGCGCTGTTGTCCAGGGTGTGGATCTCTACCATCTGCACCGCGGCGGAGTAGTTGCCCGCCTTGTCCTGAGCCACATAGTACAGGTCGTAGGACTTTTCGGCCTCCAGGCCGGAGATGTTAAAACTCACGTCCTTGTTTTCCGTCATGGTCACCTTGCCGCTTTGCAGGGCGTTCATACCCGCCATCACCTGGAGCTTGGCTTCGTCACTGGCCAGATCCACGGCGCCGGCGCCCTGGATGGGCTTGGGATAAGTCTCCCCGTGCTCCACCACCACCCAGTAGAGGGTGCCCGCCTCATTGAGGTTGGCGTACAATCCCACGGAGCTCTCCTTGACCTTGTTGACGGTGGGGTCGGTGTTGAACACCGGCGGCGTGCCGTCCACAGTGGTAAAGCTCAGCTTCTTGACCGAGGAGCTCTGTCCGTTGTCCACGTCGCTCAGCCACAGGTACACGTCATAGCTCTTGAGCTCCTCCAGGGGAACGGAGTTGACGTTGAAGGTATAGGTGGTGTTCTTGGTGACGTCCAGCACGCCGAATCCCAGATTGCCGGTGACGGCATTGGCCTTGAAGTCACTGGCAGTAGGGGCGCTGGCACCCTTGGGCAGCACTGCGTAGTACAGCCGGCAGGTCTTGGTCGGCATCACAGTCACCTGGCCGGAGGTGCTGGTGATCTTGGACATGTAGGGATATCCGGAGGCAAAGTCCGGCTTCGTGTTGTCCGGTGTGGTGAAGGAGATGACCTTCAGGGGGCTGTGCTGCTCCCGGGCGTCCACCAGCACGGCAGAAAGGTAATAGGAGCCGTCGGCGGTGAGCCCGGTGATGTTGGCGGAGGCCGCAGTGCCGGACTTGCTCAGACTCACGGTGCCCCTCTTGAGGACCTTGCTGTTGTAGCCCGAGGGATCAATGAGATCGTCCGTACCCACAGAACCGTCGGTAACGGCAGTGACCGCCCAGTAAACGGTGCCCTTTTTATTGGCGGCAAACCGGGCCACGGCACTGGTGGGTGCCAAATCCGTGATCTTGGGATAGCCGGCGCTGAGCCGGGGGTCTGCCGAGGACTCCGCCGCCGTCTGGGCGTCCATGACCTCGCCGCCGATGTTGGCGGTGATGCCCGGACGGATGGTGATCTGGTCGGGCAGCATGGTCACGGTGCTGCCGGCCGCGTTGACGTTCAGCGAGGCGATGTCGCCGCTGCCGGTAACGGTGGTGCCCGTGTCCAGATTGACGGTGCCCGCCTGGGCGCCAGAGGCGATATTCAATGTGGAGCCGGTGGATTTTTCATCCATGGTGATGGTCTGGGCCTGACCGGAGGCCAGATTGACCTTGGCCTTAGGCGCGGCAGCGATGACTTCTTTGATATTGCCCGCAAGCGTCAGGGACAAGCCCTCCTCCTGCCCGTCCAGTGTGATGCGGGAAAGCCCGTATCCGTCCGACGTCCGGTCGGAGAGGTAGGCGTTGGTGCGCACATAGGTTTCCGGGATGGTTCCGTCGCCCTCCACCCGCACCGATACCAGCTGGTTTTTCATGTTGTCCAGCACCAGCTTCTTGGCACTGACGTTGCGCAGGATGATGCTGTCATCTCCGCCCTCGCTGGTACCGCCGCCGCTGACGACGATCTCGCCCAGGACGGTAACATTCTCCAGCGTCACCTGTCCCAGGTCCACGCCCTCAGAGATGTAGAGGTTGCCGCCCACGACGGTGTTGCGCAGCGTGACGCCGGAGGCGGTGATGGTCACGTTGCCCCAGGTGCTGCCCAGGCTGTACTCCCCCGCCTTTTGAATGGGATTGCCCACGGCGTTGACGATGAGGACGGCGGCCGCGCCCCGGGTGATGGCATTTTGGGGCCGGAAACTGCCGTCGGCGTATCCGTTGATGATGTGGCAATCGGCAGCCGCAGCCACCAGGCCACGGCTCCAGTTGCCCAGCAGGCGGCTGTCGGTGAAATCCGTGTTCTCTCCCACCTGGGGCTGGAGCATCAAGATTCGGGCCAGAATGACCGCAGCCTGCTCCCGGGTAACGCTGCTGTACGGGGAGAACGTGGTGGCTGTGGTACCGTTGATATAACCGATGGTGTAGGCGATACCCACATCCTCAGCATACCAGGCAGAGGCGGGCACATCTTTAAATGGTGTGGTGCCCGTCCTGGAAAAGCCGAAGGCCCGGTTGATCATGGTGACGAACTCCGCACGGGTAATGGTCTTTTCCGTGTTGAGGTTTCCGTTGATATCGCCCCGCATAACGCCCCAGGAGACGATCTTGTCAAGATACGGCTGCAATGTGCCGGACGCCGCCGCGGCAGCAGGTGCCACCAGCGACACGCACATCACGACGGCCATGCACGCAGCCGCCGCCCGCCGGCACAGTCTGGTTTTCCATCCACGCATGGATTCTCTTCATCCTTTCTCAAACGCAGGGCTCCCCCTGCTCAGTTATTTTGCAGCTGGAGGCCAAACACGGCTTCCCGCACCATACTCTCCTCTTCCCGCACCATGCCCGCAAAGCAGCCCGCATAGGCATTCGTGCCGTCGGAGCCGGCCTGGGCCCGCAGGATCCTGAGGGGCAGCACCAGCGGCTGGGCGGTGACGGGGATCACCACCTCCACCCGCTCGTCCACCTCCAGCGGACGCGGGCAGTAAAATGCCAGCCCGCCGCAGCTGAGGTCCTTGCTGATAATGGGCACCCGGCCCTTCCACCGGCCGGAAACCGGGTAGAGGTAGCTGACAAACCGCACCGGAATCCGCAGGTTCTTCCGCACGTCCTCTCCCAGAGGACGGATCGGCTCCAGATACACCCGGTTGCCGTCCCGGCGGACGATCCGCCCCTCCAAGCCGGGGACGTTTTCAGCACTTCCCACCAGGCTCACATAGGTGTGGCTCATCACCCGGTCGACATCTCCATCCTTCACCAGAAGGCACCAGGTCTTTTGGGCCGGGTCCTGCTGGGAGACGCCGTGGGCCACCGCATTGCCGCGGCTGTCCAGGATCAGATACTGATAGGTCATTTCACCTCGCCGTCCTTCCTTGCGGAGTCCTCCCGGCTGCGCCGGAACTTCTCCGGGTCATTGGGGTCAAACTCCAGAAAATAGAGGTAGATCTCCACCACTGCCCGATAAAGCTCCTCCGGGATCTCCCGGCCCAGCTGCATCTGGGAGAGCACCGTGGCAAGAGAGGTGTCCTCATAGACCGGCACGCCGTTGTCCGACGCTACCTCCACAATTTTTTCCGCCAAATGCCCCATGCCGGAGGCCACGATCACCGGGGCCCCGTCCCCGGCCCGGTAGCGCAGCGCCGCCGCCCGCCGGGCCGGAGCGCCGCCGATTTCTTCAGATCTTGACATCGACTCCCTGCTTCCCTTCAAACAGATTTGGAAAAACCCGGGTCAGCTCCAGGGGCTTTTCCAGCCTGGCCACCCGCACCTCCCGGCCGGAGAGGCCGTGGCGCCGGAGGATCTCCTTCAGATCTCCCGCGATCACACTGCTGTGGCTGCTGACGCCCTCAGGGCCGTATACCTGCAGTTCCACCTGATCTTCCCGGGCTGCCAAGGAGATCTCCACCAGGCCCAAAGACTCCAGATCCAGCTTGAACAGAAACTGGACCTTATCCTGCGCGGTGCCGTCCCCCTTCTGCTCCCGGGCGTTTGGGTCCACCCAAAGCTCGGAATACGCCGCCTTTCCGTTCCACTCCAAAGGGAAAAACAGGTGATTGATGGGCATATAGACACTCTGCTGCACCAAAAGCGAACGGACAATCTCTCCAAAGCCGTCCCGCACGTCCGGCCCGTAGTCACCCCGCAGGGCCCTGGCCGCCGTGCTGGAGAGGGCGTCGGCAAAAGAGCTCCCGGCCCGGGAAAAGTCGTTTTCCCGCAGCAGCTTCAAAATGGCTGCGTCGTCCAGCTGATTGAGCCCGCCCAGCACGCCGCCGTAGCCCTCCATCTGCCGGAATGCCTGGAGCATCTGCTCCTCCGATCCATTTTCGTAGCGCGTCACCTGCAATACCAGCAGACTCACTAGTCCCCGCAGTGGCCCCAGGTCATGGGTCCGCTCCACGTAGCTTCCAAGATAAGGGATCAGCTCCCCCTCCAGCAGCTTCAGATTCTCTGCCCGGGATCCCGCCGCCAGACCGTTTTCCAGCCTGGCTGTGATCTCCTCCAGGCGGCCCCGCCAGCTTTTGGGCAGATAGTCCTTCATCTGTTGGAGCAGGCTCACCATGCTCTTTCCGATGTGCTCCGTAGAGGAAAAGTCACTGTACCGCCGGGCAAATTCCAGCACGGCCCTGCGGGCGTGCTCCCCCGGCAGCGTATCGTACGCTTGGCGCAGCAGGGAAAAGAGCGGCCCGGAAAAACGGTTGCCCCCGTGCACCTGCTCCATAAAGAATTGCTCAAAGCCCCGGGCGTCCAGCTTGAGCATCTCCATCAGCTGGGAGATCTCCTGGGCAATCCCCGGTTGGAGCCCCGGCGTCTGCACGATGCCCCGCAGCAGCACCATGGTCCTGCGCAGCACCTGCGGCAGTTCCGGAGTCTCCCGCAGACGCTGGAGAAATGTTTGAAGATTGGAATCGTAACGAAGAACGTTGGAATCCAGAGCGTTGTCCGCCCCCTGCTGCTCTGTCCGCGATTCCGCCCGTCCCACCCGGGTGGGGTCCGGAACATTCTGTACCGGGCGGTCCCCGCTGCGGACGGCCGTCCCAACAGTATGGTTATTGGAAGCGTCATATCCCGGGACACGGTTTGCCGCGCCCAAAAGATCCGCCATAATGTCCACCTCTTAAAAACAAGATCGGCCGTCTTTGCCCGGCCCAGCCTGATATTTTGTCAAAGCACTTATCTTTCCAGGAATCCGGCCGATAAAACAATAGAAGTCGAACACCAAGGAAGGAGCATCTGACTATGAGTTCCGGCAACGACAGTATTCTGGACGCCTTTTTATACGAAACCAACACCCTGCTCGAGCAGTTGGACAGCATTGTGCTCACCGCAGAGCAGCAGGACAGCTTTTCGCAAGACGACATCAACACCATCTTTCGGATCATGCACACCATCAAGGGCTCTGCGGCCATGATGGAGTATAACTCCCTCATGACCATCGCCCACCGGGCTGAGGACCTGTTCTCCATCATCCGGGACAAGACCATGGACGTGGTGCCGGAGAGCCTGCGGCCCGAGCTGTTCGATCTGCTGTTCCAGACCATCGATTTTTTCCGCGGTGAGCTGGACCACATTGAAAACGAACAGCCCCTTACTGCAAATATCGACACGCTTCTGGGGAAAGTTAATAGACTCATCGATCAAATTCGCACCGGCGGTCAGCCTGCCTCCGACGCCTCCAGCGGCCCGGCGGCTCCTGCCGCTTCCGACACCCCCGACGCGCCCGAGGCGCCTGCTGGCTTCCCCTACGGCCTGCAGGTCTTTTTCGACGAAGGCTGCGGCATGGAGAATCTGCGGGCCTACATGCTGCTCAACACCATCCACGAGTTCTGTTCCCCCTCCGACATGACCTACGAGCCCCAGGGGGTGGAATCCGACCCTGCCACCGCCGACCAGATCGTGGAATCAGGCTTCCTGCTGCACTTCCGCACCCAGTCGGACCGGGACAATGCCATTCAGGCCGTCACCGGCAGCGGCGTGGTGCGCTCCTATCAAACCACGGACGAGTCCGCTCCCCAGCCGGAGCAGGCGGCTCCCGCCTCCCCCGCGCCGGAGGCCGCACCTGCACCGCAGCCGGCCCCTGCGGTCCAAAAAGCGTCTCCCGCTCCTCAGAAGGCAGCCCCCGCTCTCCAGAAAGCGCCTGCTGCCCATCATAAGGAAAGCCTCATCAGCGTAAGCCTCAACAAGCTGGATGAGCTGGCAGCCGTGGTAGGTGAGATCGTCATCACCGAATCCATGCTCACCGCCTCTCCCGACCTGAAGGGCCTCAAACTGGACGCGTTCACCAAGTCCGCCCGGCAGCTGCGCAAGCTCACCGACGAGCTGCAGGACGTGTCCATGTCCCTGCGGATGGTGCCGGTATCCGGCACTTTCCAAAAGATGAACCGGATCGTCCGGGACATGTGCAAGAAGCTGGGCAAACAGGCAAAGCTGACCCTGGTGGGCGAGGACACCGAGGTGGACAAGACCATCGTGGACAGCATTGGCGATCCCATCATGCACATCGTCCGCAACTCCATGGACCACGGCATCGAGGAAACTCCCGAAGCCCGGGTGGCCGCCGGAAAAGCCCCCGTGGGCCAGATCATTCTCTCTGCCCGGCACACCGGCAGTGAGGTCATCATCGAGATCACGGATGACGGCCAGGGCGTCAACTACGACGCCGTGCTCAGCAAAGCCATCCGCAAAGGCCTGGCCCAGCCGGATGTGGAGTACTCCCACAAGGACATCCTCAACTTCCTCATGGCGCCAGGCTTCTCCACCAACACAGAGGTCACGGAGTTCTCCGGCCGGGGCGTGGGCATGGATGTGGTCAAAAAGAATGTGGAAGAGGTGGGCGGCACTGTCTCCATCACCAGTGAACCGGGCCAGGGCATGACCACCACCCTCAAGATCCCCCTGACCATGGCCATCATGGACGGCATGGAGGTCTCCGTGGGCGGCTCCATTTTCACCATCCCCATCCACAACATCCGCCAGTCCTTTAAGATCTCCCGGGAGGACCTGGTCCAGGATGCCTCCGGTGGGGAGCTGTTCCGCTGCATGGGCAGCTTTTATCCTGTGATCCGCATGCGGGACCTGTATCAAATGGACAGCGGCTGCACCGATATCCAGGACGGCATTTTGATCTGGCTGGACGCGGGCGACCTTTCCTACTGTCTGTTTGTAGACAGCCTGCTGGGCGAGCAGAAGGTCGTGGTCAAGCCGCTGCCGGCCTATCTCAATCGTTTCAACATCAAAGCCAGCGGCATCGCGGGATGCACCATTCTCGGCGACGGCAATATCAGCATCATTCTGGATGTTGCCAATCTGTACACCGCCGCCCGGTAAAGGAGAGCCATTATGACCGAACAGGATCTTTTATTCCAAACCGAGGACCAGCTGTCCCCGGAACCCACCGAGGAAGTACAGACGGAAAAATACCTGCTCTTCCAGTCCTCCGGGCTGCTTTTCGGCGTGCCGGCCAGCCAGGTGGTAGAGATCATCACCAACCATGTCATCACCTGGGTCCCCTTACTTCCAAACCATGTGCGGGGCGTCATCAATCTGCGGGGCCAGATCCTTCCCATTCTGGATATCCGCCGCCTCCTTTCTCAGGAAGAGCAGGACAACACCTGCATCATCATCCTGCAAGCCGATGACGAGCAGGTCGGCATCCTGGTAGACCAGGTGGAAAAGATGGTCGATGTGGATATCTCCGCCATTTTGCCGGCTCCGCCCCGGAGCGCCCAAAAGCTGGTCAGCGGCATGTGCTCTCTGGACGACAGCCAGACCATGATGGTCTTTGACTGTGCCCGCCTTCTGGAGCACGCCTGAGCGGCCGGAGGTGCCTCATGGATATGATGTTTCACGACCTGACCATCACCGACGAAGACTTTCAGCGGCTGGTCCGGTTCATTCACGAAAACTACGGCATTGATCTGAGCAAGAAGCGCCAGCTGATCACCAGCCGGCTCTCCCAGTCCCTCAAGACCCGGGGATACACTGACTTCAAGTCTTTCCTGGAGCATCTGTTCACCGCCAGGGACCCCCAGGACCTGGAGCTGGTACTCAACAAGCTCACCACCAACTACACATACTTTCTCCGGGAGAAGGACCACTTCTCCTTCTTCCAGCAGACTGTCCTGCCGGAGCTGGCGCAGCGCCACCAGAAGGACAAGGTCCTTGCCATCTGGAGTGCGGGCTGCTCCAGCGGGGAGGAGCCCTACACCCTGTCTATGTGTCTCAAGGAATACTTCGGTTCCCAGGCGTCCCAGTGGGATACCCGGGTGCTGGCCACCGACATCTCCCAGCAGGCCATGGCAAAGGCCAAAGACGCCGTCTATCAGCCGCCGGCCGACATGCCTGCGGACTGGCTGCGGCGCTATTTCGTTCAGGACCGCCCGGGCACCCAGTACACTGTGGCGCCTGCTATCCGCAGCAATGTGATCTTCCGCACATTCAACCTGATGGACCCGATCCGGTTCCGCCTGAAGTTTGATGTGATCTTCTGCCGCAACGTGATGATTTACTTCGACCAGGCCACCCGGGATGCCCTGGTGCGGCGCTTCTACAACGCCATGCTCCCCAATGCCTATCTCTTTATCAGCCATTCCGAATCTCTTGGGCAAACGCCGCTGTTCCGCATGGTGGCTCCGGCCGTATACCGCAGGGCATGAGCCCTGCGGCGCCCGCTTTTCAGGAAGGAGCGTTTTCACTCATGCTTCTCAACCAGCGCAAAATCCGGGTTCTGGTGGTGGATGACTCCGCCGTGGCCCGGGCTTTCCTCACCAAGGGCCTGGCTGCCTATCCCTACATCGAGGTAGTGGGTTACGCCATCAATGCTCTGGACGCCAAGGCCAAGATCCTGCGCCTGCAGCCCGACGTCATGACCTTGGATGTGGAGATGCCGGGCACAAACGGCATCGATTTTCTTTCTCAACTGCTGCCGGAGCATCCCCTGCCGGTCATTTTGGTCTCCAGTCTGAGTCTGCGGGTATTTGACGCTCTGGCCGCCGGTGCGGTGGATTTCGTCCGCAAGCCGGACGGCACTGAGAGCCGGGAAACCTTTTTCCGTGCCCTGGCCCAAAAGATCGTGGTGGCATCCCACGCAAAGGTGGTGCCGCCCCGCCGCGCTGTTTCCCGCGATCCCTTTTCCACCGTCCCGCCGCCGAGCCCTCTGGGACAGGTCGGAAATCCGGGCGGCATCCGCCAGCAGACCATCATCGGCCTGGGCGCCTCCACCGGCGGCACAGAAGCCACCCTGGAGGTCCTCAAGCGGCTGCCGGCGGATATCCCCGGTATGGTGATCGTCCAGCACATGCCCCCGGGCTTTACAAAAATGTACGCCCAGCGGCTGAACAAGCTCTGTGCCATGGAAGTGCGGGAAGCCGTCAACGGCGACGAGATCCGCCCGGGCCTGGCTCTCATCGCCCCGGCCGATCTCCAGGCCCGTGTGGTGCGCATGGGCACCCGCTACACCCTGGCCTGTCAGCCGGGAGACAAGGTCAGCGGACACCGCCCCTCGGTGGATGTGCTCTTTTCCTCTATGGCCTCTCAGGTCAAATGCCACATGGTGGGCATCATCATGACCGGTATGGGCCGGGACGGCGCCAGCGGCCTTCTGGAAATGCGCAAGGCCGGGGCGTATACCATCGGCCAGGACAAGGAGTCCTGTGTGGTATATGGCATGCCCGGCGTTGCCCAGCAGATCGGTGCCGTGACCATCCAGGCCTCCTGTGAAAACATCGCCCCGGTTCTGATCCAGCACCTTAAAACCGGCAAATAATCAAAACCCCGTTTCCCAGATCACTCAGGGAAACGGGGTTTTTCATCAGTCAGTCCTCTGCGGGGGGAAGGGCAAGCAGTGTGATCTCGCTGGGCCAGAGATCGCCGCCGTGATAGCGCAGGTAGAAGCGGTATCCGGGAACCAGTGCATCGATCATCCGGGGCAGCTTCCAGATGTCCTCGAAGTTATGGTACACAGACAGCGCCAGCTTGGGCCGGTCCTCCCGGATATGCCGGGCACAGCCCTGCAAGGCGGATTGCTCCGCGCCCTCGATATCCATTTTGATGAAGGTCAGCGGCTCGGTGATATCGTCATCCAGGGCCACGATCTCCACGTGATTCCGGCCGCGCTGCCCCAGGGCGTTTGCAGAAGTATCGGCCCCGTCGGCGAGGAACATCTCGCCCGGTCCGGCACCTGCACCCTTGCGGCGACAGACCACGAACGGATACGGTCCCGTGCTGTGCAGCAGCTTGCGGTAGCTGTCCGGCGTGATCTCATAGCAGTAGTAACGGCGGTACCCGTCGGCGCCGTAGTTCTTCACATAGGACAAGAAGGTATCGCCCGTATAGGCACCCAGATCCGCCGCCACATCCTCGCTGCCGCAGCAGAGCACCTCCCGGTCGAAGTAATCGTCATACCGGGTGTCGATGGCCTCTTTCAACGGGGCCGACTCAAAGCTGCGCCAGTTCCGCAAAACCGCCAGCAGCGTCTGCCGGGACCGCTCGTCCATCAGCCGGTGATAGATCCAGGCAAAGTCCTCCCAGTGGGTGTAAAACGCGCGGGCAATGTTTCCCAGCACCTGGCCGGTGCCGTCTCCCCACAGGGGGAAGCGCTTCCAGTAATCCGCCAGCGTCTCCCGTCTGCCGGGCTGCAGACTTTGGAAGCTGTCCTCCATGGCCGCCCGGGCCTGGGCTTCATCAGAAAAGCGGCATGTATCCGCCAGGACGGCAAATGCCTGCTCCATCTGCTTGCTCTCCGGCTCCCATGGAGCGGACGCCTGCGGCGGCACACTCTCCAAAATCCAGGCTACCTTCTGATACGCCTCGCTCTGCTTGAGTGCTTTCACCGCCGGATCATCCGGAGCGTACTTGTCCAAAACCACCCGCACCTGCTCCGCCAGCGCTGTCATGGCCGGGGAGGCGGCCGCCGTCCGCTTGCTCTCCTTATCCTGCTGGTCCAGCAAAAAGGAGACCATATGCTTCATCAGCGGCGCCTGCTGCAGTCCTTCCCGCAGCTGCCGCACATATCCCAGCTGGTCCCCCTGCTTTAGCGCCTTGTGTGCTCGCAGACAATGCATGCTGAACCGGCCCATCTTGGGAAGAACATCCCAAGATGGGGGATCTTCCAGAACCGCCGGGCTGTAAAGTCCCTCGTAGTAGCAGGCCGACTCCCGGAAAAACATCTTACACAGCGCCCGACCCAGACGCTCGTTGGCAAAGCTCTCTTTTTTCTGCATAGCCCCCGCCAACATCTGCCACGCAAACTGATGCCGAACCACATTGGTGGCCGGATTGTTCTGCATCCAGTCCAACACCCTTGCAGAAAAGTTTTCTTTTTTAGCCAAATCAGTCACTATATTGCGCAAAATCTCTGCTCCCTGGGTAAACAGGCTCTCCGGGAAGCGGCAGCCCAACGCAAATGCCCACTCCAGTGCGGCAGGCGGGAAGTCCCGCCATTGATCTGTCTGGGCCAGGGTGCGCTCTGCGTCCTCCCGCTCTGTGGCCGCCAGTGTTCTGGCTGCCGCACCCAGGGGGCCGCCGGATTCCAGGAAGATCCGCCAGGGCCGGTCCTTCTTTGTCTCTTGCGCGTAGTCCGCCAAAAACAGCATCTGTCCTACCAGCCGGAAGCGATCCGACTGTTCCTTTTCCCATTTGGAGTCCTCTGCGTCCTCCCGTCGCAGCGGGATCTTCTCCACAGCACGGCGCATCTCCTCCGCCGCACCGGGTACATCCGCACACATGGCCATGCCCTTGAGCCAGTCCTCCACACTTTCCGCGGACAGCTCTTCCATGGGCCAGCCCTGCAAAAGCGCCAGGCCCTCCTCGCCCCGTCCCAGGCGGCAAAGCGCAATGGCCCAGAGCACCTTGATCTTCCGGGCATGCCCGATGCCGCCTGCCGTCAAATTGCTGTATACCAGCTCCTGAAGGGGGAACTCCTTGCGGCGCAGCCGCTGGGAGTCCGCGACAAACTGCTTTGCAATGGCCGGGATGGGCTCGTAGCACTCCTGGCGGTAATTCAGAAGACACTCGGCACACGCGGTGTCGATGCGGGTCATCACATGGTCGGGATAGTGCTCTTTGCTCCAGCGGATCCACGCCTCCGCCTGGGGCAGCTCCTGTGTCGCCGCGATCAGGGCACAGTGGGCAGCAGCGACCGGAGCGTTGGCCACCGCCCGTTGTGCCGGGTCTCCGTGGAGCAGCACTTCCATACTCTGCATGACGTAAGCGCTTTGTCTGGCCGGAAACAGCCCTGAGGACTCCACGCACTGGTTCAGCCGGCGCAGATCTTCCGGCGCGCGCTCCAGCTCCCGGTCCAGCAGCTCCAGATTCCGCAGGCTCTTTGCCTTCTGGGCCTCCGGAGATTCCAAGGCGTAGCCGTCATGGTGGAGCACGATCCCTCGCAGGTAAGCCGCTTTTTGGATGGGAGTGCCGTTCTCCTTGGTGAAGCATTCATGGATGCTGCCCTCGTAGTGAATGCCCACCCCCAGCCTTGCCAGCCGCTGGGCAAGAAAATCACTGTATTCCCCGTGCTCCAGATCCGGGGAATTGTAGTTGCGCTGATTGATAAACAGAGCCTCCGGCCATTCTCTGGGCGCCATATGGGACAACTGGACCAGCTCATGGACATCCGGGTCCAGATACTCGTCGGCGTCCACAGTGAAATACCACTTCCCGCGGCATCGCTCCATCACTGCGTTGCGGGCGGCAGAAAAGTCATCCACCCACGGGAAGTCAAACACCTCGTCGGCATAGCGCTCGGCCACCTCCCGGGTCCCGTCATGGGAGCCGGTATCGGCCACGATGACCTCGCAGGGCAGCGCGTCCCGCAGGGGCTGGAGCGCCTTGAGGCACTTTTCGATGCAGCGGATCTCGTTTTTTACGATCAGTCCAACGGACAAAAACGGTTTTGTCATATGCATTCCTCTTTTTTCAGGTTTCAACCATCGGCATGGATGAAAGCACGGTTCCCCGGTACCCTCATCCACGCTGACCGTTCCTGCAACAAATAGGAGGCCGGCTCGGAAGAGCCGGCCTCCCCGGTATACAGCAAGACGCCGTACTGTGTTGAAAAGGCCGCTTACTGCAGCAGCTGCAGCACGCCCTGAGGCACCTGGTTGGCCTGGGCCAGCATGGCCTGGGCAGACTGGATGAGGATGTTGTTCTTGGTGTAGGACATCATTTCCTCAGCCACATCGGTGTCCCGGATGGTGGACTCAGCGTCCTGGATGTTCTCCTGCATCACGGACAGGTTGTTCATGGTGTGATCCAGACGGTTCTGGGTGGCACCCAGAGTACCGCGGACATCGGAGACATAGTTGATGGCGTCCTCAATGGATGCCAGGGCGCTCTTGGCACCGGCCTGGGTACCGATGTCGATGTTGGCAATGCCCAGGCTGTCGGCGTGGCAGTCGGCAATGGAGACATCCAGCTGGTTGAAGCTGTCGCTGGTGTCACCGATCTGCAAAGAAAGGCCCTTGCCGCTGATGGTACGGGCGGTGCTCAGGCCGGCATCCGCCATAGAGAGGACACCGTTCTTGCTGGCCTCGAAGGTCAGCTTGCCGCCGTTGGCAGTCACCGTGAAGTTTCCGCCCAGGCCATCGGAGATCTTGCCGGACATCGCGGTGGCCAGAGCACTGGCCAGATCCGTGGCGCCGGTGGCGGTGGTAGCCAGAGTCACGGTGAAGGACTCGGTGCCGACCCGCAGACCGAAGGAGCCCTCCTGGGTGAGCGTGTCGAAGGTGATCTTGGACAGATCCAGCTCGAAAGTGGCCTTGGCATTGGTAGCGCCTGTGGTAGTGCCGTTCGTAAAGCTGATGGCGCCGGCACCGGCAGTCAGGGTGATGCCGTCAGCACCCGTGCTGTCCATGGAGCCGTCCAGCAGGTTGATGCCGTTGAAGTTGGAGCTGTCGGCGATCCGGTTGATTTCGCTCTTGAGCTCGGTGACCTCCTTCTGCAGCTGGGCACGGTCGGTCTCGTTTTCATAGGTGCCGTTGGCGGACTGCTCGGCCAGGGAGTACATGCGGTTGAGCATGTCGTGGACCTCGGTCAGAGCACCCTCAGCGGTCTGTACCAGGGAGATGCCGTCCTTGGCGTTGTCCTGAGCACCCTCCAGGCCGGTGATCTGGGCGCGCATCTTCTCGCTGATGGCAAGACCCGCGGCGTCATCACCGGCACGGTTGATCTTATAGCCGGAAGAGAGCTTCTCCAGGTTCTTGGACAGAGCGGAGGTGTTGTTGGTGTAGTTGCGGTAGGCGTTCATCGCCATGATGTTGTTCTGAATACGCATGGAAAATTCCTCCTTGAACAATGGGACAGGGCAAGTTCCTTCTCGCCCGCCGAAAGCGTGTGTCCGTTCGCATCCGCAGGCCTTTACGGAGCGGCCGGACGTGGGACGAAGCGGCAGGGCCGCGGCCCAACCGTCTCACAACATATGTCGGCCGTCCCCAACGGGAAAATAAGCCCACAAAGAAAAATTTTTCAAAAAAAGTTCCCGGACTGTCCCGCGGAGATCTCCGTCGGACAGTCCGGGTCTTGTTCACTGAGTATGCCGTGGAGACTCCATCACCGTCTTGCAGGCCTGGATGACCTGGGCGATGACCATGGAGTCGAACCTGGCCTGGTACAGGCTCATCATCGGCGCTACGGAGGACGCAGGCAGCACCACATACTTGGCCGGCAGGCGGCTCAGGGACAGGGCCCGCACATCCGCCAGGCACCTGGGGCAGCTGCAAATCCCAAAGAGCTTCACGTACTTTTCCAGACGCTCGTCTACCAAGCGCTCCATCACATTGACAAACACAGCTCCGTCCGGAACGGCTGCCGCCTCTTCCCCCGGGGCCACCGTCTCGCCCGTCTCCGGCGCCGTATCCGGGATATCCGGGAGCAGCTCCTCCCGGAACACCTCCGCATCCGCCGGCGATGTTTTGTTTGGGATCGTCTCCGGTACCTGCGCCGCATCCGAAGCCGGTGCCTCTGCCTGCGGCGTCTTCTCTGCCTCGTCCGGGCGTACCTCTTGTGCCGCTGCGTTTTTCTCCGGCTCCCCGGAAGGTTCCTCCCGTGCCAGTTCCTCCTCCAGCGACTGGGTCAGCGCCTCCCGGATGGTCTCCGACAGGGCCTCATTATGCAGCCGTGCCACCTCCAGAATAGGCGGTGCCAAATGCCGCCCCGAGGCAGCCGGCTGCGCCAGGGGCAGTTGGGGCGCCTCCCGCTCCGGGGATACCTGAGGATGTTGGACGGGCAGCGCCTCCCCGGCGGATGGAACTCCCTCCTCCCGTTCCACACCGGCACCTGCCAGGAGGCTCAGCACATGATCCGTCTTGCTGGAACGGCCGTTCTTCTTTCCCGCCATTACTCAGCGCCCCCCATCCGGCCGGCAGATGGAAACCGACCGCCTGCCACCTCGCTGCACAATGCCTCAAAGTCCCGGGCCGGATTGGAATGGGGCGCGTAATCCACCACGCTCAGCCCATGGGCCGGTGCCTCTGCCGCGGAGACGCTGCCCCGGATCTTGGTCTCAAACACCCGGGTATCCAGCTGGGCGGCGATCTGCCCGGCCAGCTCCAGCACCTCCCGGTTGAGGTTGAACCGGGCACTGTATCGGTTGAGCAGGATCCCCAGCACCCGGAGCCGGGGGTTATAGTAGCTGCGCACGCTTTCAATGGTCTCCTTGATCTGGGACACGCCCAGCAGGCTCAGCACCTCCGGCGCCATGGGAATGATCAGGCTGTCCGAGGCCACATAGGCATTCACCGTCAGCAGGTTCAATGCCGGGGGCGTATCCACAATGATGTAGTCATATCGGTCTTCCAGCCGGGAGAGGGCGGTTTTGAGCAAAAATTCCCGTCCCGGGCGGCTGAACTCCATCTCGGCTCCGGACAAAAGGATATTGGAGGCCAGAATATCGCAGGTCTCACTGCGGGAAATGGCTTCCTCCGGGTCCACCGCGCCCCGAAACACATCGTAGATGGTGGTACACCGCTCGATATCCAGCCCCAGGCTAAAGCCCAGGCTTCCCTGCGGATCCAGATCCACCCCCAACACCCGGGCGCCCCGATGGGCCAGTGCGGCCAGCAGCGCCGCCGCGGTGGTGGTCTTCCCCACTCCCCCTTTTTGGTTTGTGATGGCAATGATGGATGTCGGCATAGGGTTACTTCCTTTCTGTCCGCCAGGCCCGGCAAGAGAAAAAGCCGAAATTCCGCAAAACGGCTCTTATTTTTTTGCCGTGTCGGACGATATATGTTTTGAGAGTATTTAAGCCTGTAATCCACGCCATTGTAACCAAAAGGCGTATCTTTGTCAATGAACCATCCATACAGCGCAAAACGCTTCTGAAAAAAGAAAGGAAGTGCAAATCCATATGGCATCCATCGGCAGCCTGACCGGCAGCACCAGCAGTTCCTCCAGCATTTACGGCAACCGCACCTATAACATCATTTCTGGCCTTGCCAGCGGCATGGATACCGAAGAGCTGATCTCCGGTGTGGTGCAAAGCTACCAGCAGAAGATCCAGTCTCTTCAGAAGAAAAACACCAAGCTGCAGTGGCAGCAGGAAGGCATTCAGAGCATCTCCGATAAACTGGTGGAGTTTGACCGAAACTACTCCTCCTATGTTTACTCCGACACCAACCTGATGAGCCCCAGCTTTTTCAGCAATGCTGTAACTACCACCACCAACGGCACCTATGCCAGCCTGATCAGCGCCAGCGGCAAAACCAGCAACACCGTGGTCATCAACGCCGTGCGGAATCTGGCTTCCGCCGCCCGGTACACCTGCTCTGCAAACCACCTGAGCGGCTCGTCCGGCGGCAAGGTCACCGGATCGCCTGTCAGTGATCTGACCTCCCAGCTGGATCTGAGCAAGCTATCCGGCTCCCTGACCCTCAATTACGGCAGCCGCACCGTGTCCATCGACTTCGGCGAACGAGAGCTGTTCGTGAAAACCGACGAGTCCGGAAAAGAAGTCTTTGACGCCGACGCCTTCCAAAGCGCCATTGAGCAAAAGCTCAAGGATCAGAAGATATCCACCAGTTCCGGCACCCTGGTCTCTGCGGACACTCTGATCGGTGTGGACGTGGACGACGCCGGCCGGGTATCCTTTTTCGACAAGTCCTCCGCCGGAAACTCTGTTTCTATCGCCGGTGCCACAGGGAACCTCCAGGAGATGATCCCAGACCTGGACGCAGTGACAAGCGCCAAGGCCGGCACCTTCCAACTGGATCTAAGCAGCGGCGTAACAGAGAAGAAGGCCACAGCGGAGTATCTGTCCGGCAAGACGCTCACCGTCACGCTGGACGGCAAGAGCCAATCCATCACGCTGCCGGAGGTGGAGGCAGTTCCCAACGACATTGGCGGCGCCGAGACAGCCAAAAAGTTCGCTGAAGCCCTGAATGCCTCCCTGGAAAAGGCATTCGGCAGCGGACGGATCTCCGTCAGCACAGAGGATGGCGCCCTGTCTTTCCAGACGGACGAGGGCTCCACGCTCTCCGTCACCGCTGCCAGCGAAGACATCGGCGATGTACTGGGCATCGGCACCGGCCTGACCACCTACCTGGACACCACCAAAACCCTGAGCCAGCTCCAGGGCATTGATTGGGATGCCCTTCCCAAAACAGCCCTCAAGGGCACCGGCGCCATCACCCAGAAAAAGGATGAAAACGGAGACCCCATGACCGACAGCAGCGGACAGCCCCTCTATGTGGATGCTGACGGCAACTCGGTGGACGCCGACGGCAACCGGCTGGACGAGGACGGCAACATCATCTACTCCTACGACCTGGAGATCAACGGCGTGAAGATCGGCTCCTACACTAAGGACACCGAGCTGAACACCGTCATCAACAATATCAACTCCAACACAGAGGCCGGCGTCAGCGTCAGCTACTCCAAGACCGCCGGCCAGTTCGTCTTTACCGCCAAGGATACCGGCACAGGCGGCCGCGTGGAGATCGCATCCAGTGGTCTGGCCGCCCAGCTCTTCGGCAGTACGCTGGATGAACAGGGCCAGCTTCGCGCCGACCTTGGGGAAGCTTATTCCAAGGGCGAGGACGCCATTATCGATGTATCCATCAACGGCCAGGATGTAACGCTGACCCGCTCGTCCAACTCGTTCGACCTGGACGGCATGAACGTCACGGTCAGCGGCACCTTTACGGCTGCCAACGACGCCGAGAAGGTCACTTTCACCAGCAAAACCGACACCGACACCATCGTGGACGCGGTGAAAAAGATGGTAGAAGATCTCAATGCCATCATCAAGGAAGTAAAAAGCGCCTATTCGGACATGCCCCTGCAGCAATCCGACGGCTCTGCCTACGAGCCGCTCACCGATGACGACATGGCCGACATGAGCGACTCAGCCATCGAGGCCTATGAAGAGAAGGCCAAGACCGGCATCCTCTTTATGGACAACGACCTCTCCTCCCTTTATAACGACCTGCGCAACGCGATCACCTCCAGCGGCGCCGACGGCGTGACGCTGCGCTCCATCGGCATCGAAACCGCCTATTCTGACGGGCTCACCACCCTCACGCTCAATGAACAGACGCTGCGGGAGGCCCTGGAGAGCGACCCGGACAAGGTGCAGGAGGCCTTTACCAAGAGTAAGGATACCGGCGCTGCCACCGACGGGCTCATGGCCACCCTCAAGTCGGTCACTGACCGCTACGCCGCCACCACCGGCGATGTCAAGGGCATCCTCATTGAAAAAGCCGGTTCCCAGTACTCCCCCTCCGCCGCACTGGACAACACCCTGCTCAACCAGATGAAAGACGTGGAAGAGGAGATCTCCAAGTGGCAGGACAAGATGTCCGACAAGGTGGACTACTACACCAACAAATTCACGCAGCTGGAAGTGCTCATCAACGAGATGAACTCCCAGAGCTCGGCCCTGTCCGGGCTGCTGGGCGGCTGACGGGAAGGAAGGGATCTGACCCATGGATACAAGAGGCTATCAGCACTATCGCCAGGACGCCGTGAACACCATGACCCAGGGCGAGCTTTTGCTGCTGCTTTATGATGCGCTGGTCAAGCGCCTGACGCAGGCGGAGCTGGCTCTTTCCAAAGAGGACTACCCCGCGTTCGAGTCCGCTGTGGACCGCTCCTGCGCCATCATCCGCTATCTGGATGACACACTGGACCGCCAGTACCCCATCAGCACCCAGCTGGACAAGCTGTACGAATACTTTTGCTATGAGCTCAGCCGGGTGAAAGCCGGTCGGAACACCACAGAGCTCCAGCGGGTCAAGCGCATGGCCGGCGAGCTGCGGTCCAGCTTTCAGGACGCGGAAAAGCGCTGCTCCAGCAAGTAGGGAGAATCCACATGCTCACTGAACAAGTTCTCCTTCAGGCCACCAACGTGGAAAAGGCCATGTACCGATCATTGACGGAGCTGGAAGAGCTGACCCGGGAGCTTTCCCAGGCGGTAAGCCGGGGCGACAAAGTCAGCATCCGGATGTTTTTGTCCATGCGTCGGGACTCACTCAACCAGATAGCCCGCTACCAGGCAGCCCTGCGCCGCCTGTACATCGCTCTGCCGGGGCAGGACGCCCGTTTGCTGCGGGCCCTGGCGGAAGACGCTTCACCTCCCGCCTGTGCCAGCGGCGAGGAGCTGGTATGTCAGGCGGCCCGTAACCGCGCGCTGCTATCACGCATTATGGAAGCAGATAAAAGGATCAGTCAGCATATGGCCGGCCGCTCCTCCTTCTACGCCAAGCGTCCCTGACTACCGCCCCGCACAAAGCAAGCCCCCTGCCGATGCTCGGCAGGGGGCGTTGAGCGGGCATCACGGTTCACCTAGGGCAGAAAACCGCCACAGCGGCGCGCCGTTGGAGCGGCTGTGAGACAGCTCGTCCAGAATCAGCTGGGGATCCCAACCCGCCAGGCTGCGCTCCCGGCTGTTGGGATCGGCCACCAGTACCTTTCCCTCCAATGTGGCTCCCCGCAGCACAATGAAGTGACCGCCGTCTGTAAAATGCCCCTTTCCCATGAGGGCGACGAACAGATTGCCGGAGGCCAGCTGCTGGCACAGCTCCTCCGCTGTCAGGTCCGGACAGGACTCGGCGCGAAGGCCGTACCGATCTGCCATTCCCTCCACGATGGAAAGATAGGAGCCGCTTCCCGGCGCGCAGTACCCATCCGCATATGCCGCCTGCGCTGCCTGGGCCGGGTCCAGTTCCTCCTCTTTCAGGGAGGAGATCAGCATGGCCATGGAGGTGGGGCCGCATCCGTAGCCGCGGATCTCGTCCGGCCCGTAGGGCGCGTCGGCCCAGGGCTCCTCGCCCTGGTTGAAATATACCAGATCCACCACGCCGCCGGTGAGGACCTCCCGGCCCTGCCGGACGGAAAATTCCGTCACTGTTGGAGCCTCAGCAGGCGGCACTTCTCCGTCATCTGGCTCACTGACCTTCTGGTCCACGGGTGCCTCCTCTTCTCCGGCAGGCTCGTCATGTTCGGCGGAGAGCGCCTGCGTCAGCCGGGCGCCGCCGTTCAGGACGCGCTGCGTCAGCGCGCTCACCGGTGCAGTCACTTTTTCATAGAGCTCCGGCGCGGCAAATCTGCATACCAGCAGTTCCATTCCGCCGATGCAGGCCAGTGCCAATACCAGCAGCCCTGCCGCTTTTAAAATCCGGTGACGCTTTTTGGGCTCTTCCAACCATCTCATCTCCATAAAATCAAAGATGGACCGATTATAGCAAAAATTTTTTTAGTTGTACATAAAAAGGAGCGACCTATGCCGCAGTTCTGTCTCAAACACGTAGGCAAAGATTACCGTCTCGGCCCGGAAAAACGGATCCTGCACGCAGTCCGAGAGATCGACCTGACCATCGAGCGCGGAGAATTTGTCTTTATCATCGGCAGCAGCGGCGCCGGGAAAACCACGCTGCTGCAGCTGCTCTCCTGCAACCTCCAGCCCACCTGCGGCTCGGTGTATTTCGACAACATCAATACGACCCTCCTGTCTCCCCGCCGGCAGGACCGCCTCCGCCTGGCATACGGATACGTTCCCCAGCTCTCGTCCCTGATCCGCAAGCGGACCGTATGGGAAAACCTCCTGCCGGTGGCCTCTCTCGGTCCCGGTCGGAGCGCGCAGGCGCCTGTCCGCGTCCGCAAGGCCCTGGGGCTGGTGGGCATGAGCGACGCGGCAGACTGCTACCCGGCGGAGTTATCCATGGGACAGTGCCGCCGGGTGGAGCTGGCCCGAGCCATCGTCAACAATCCCCAAGTCCTCTTTTTGGACGAGCTGACCGCAAATCTGGACGAAGATACCGCCTGGGACATGTTCTTATTTCTGGAAGAGCTCAATCGCCTGGGCACCACGGTGGTCATGGCCAGTCACGCCAAGCGGTTCATCAACCTGATGCGCCGCCGGGTCATCACCCTGGTGGATGGCCGCATTCTGGGAGATGTGCAGCGGGGCCGCTACGGCGACCTGGTCTGATCCCTTCCCCCGCCGCAAGCAGGAAATCCCGGTCTGCCACAGACAGGCCGTGAAAATAAAGCCACTATCAATTTTGGGAGGATAAACCATGAAAAACAAAAAGGTAGCAACCAAAATGCTCTTGACCTTTGGTGTGACACTGATCCTTGCGCTGGCCATGATCGGTGTTTCCGTGCGGACCATCCTCAGCGTCCGCAGCAACTATAACGACATTTTGTCCAACCAGGTCCAGGTCACCCAGGCGGTTCTGGAGAGCGAAATGGAGGTCAACTCTATTGCCCGGCAGCTGCGGGACATGGCGCTCTTCGGCTACGACACTTCCACCATCAACAGCATTCAGGAATCCATCAACACCATCAACGCTGCCACCAGCACCATTGATAAGCTCTACACAGAAGAGGATGGCCTGGATCAGCAATACATCAATGACGTCGAGGACTGGGAGTCTGTATTCACCGATATTGATGAAGCCCTGCAGGCCAATGATCCCGCCCGTGTGGCGCAGCTGATCCAAAACGAGTGCACCCCCAAGCTCAACCAGGCGGTTAGCACCGGCCAGACGCTGATCGCCCAGCTGACCACCCAGAGCAACAGCGCGGTAGATAATGTGGAACACAGCAGCACCCGGGATATGGTAATTCTGTGCATTCTGGTGGCCGTCATCATTATCGGCGGTATTGCCCTGAACCTCTATATGATCCGCAGCATCGTCGCTCCCCTGCGGGAGGCAGAAGAAGCCGTAGTGGCCTTCAGCCACGGCGACTTGTCCCATCATCTCAGCTATGAATCCAAAGATGAGATCGGCGGTATCTGCGACGCCGTGCGCACTTCCCAGCATATCCTGCACAACACCATTGAAGATATCGTCGCTATCACCAAGCGTCTGGCTGGCGGCGACCTGTCCGGTGCCGTGACCCAGGAATATCCCGGCGAACTGGCGCCTATCAAGGAAAACATCGAGTTCCTGCTGGTCCATCTTAACGACACCATGGGCAGCATCCTGCAGGCGGCGGATCAGGTTGCCGCCGGCGCTGACCAGGTTTCCACCGGCGCCCAGGCGCTGGCTCAGGGCTCCACGGAGCAGGCCAGCGCGGTGGAGGAGCTCTCCGCCACCATCAACGATCTGGACAACTCCGCCCAGGCCAACCGTCAAACTGCCCAGACCGCCAAGGAAAAGGCCGATCAGGCCGCGGATCAGGTCCGCATCAGTAACGAGCGGATGCAGGAGATGCGCCAGGCCATGAGCGAGATCCTGGACGGCCAGAAGGACATCAGCAAGATCATCGAGACCATTGAGAACATCGCCTTCCAGACCAACATTCTGGCCCTCAATGCCGCAGTGGAGGCCGCCCGGGCAGGCAACGCAGGCAAGGGCTTTGCTGTGGTGGCCGACGAGGTGCGCAACCTGGCCTCCAAGTCTGACCACGCCGCCAAGCAGACCAAAAAGCTCATCGAGTCCTCCATGCGCGCCGTGGAGCGCGGCGGTGAGCTGGCGGAAGACGTGGATTCCAACATGCAAAAGACCGTGGAGTGTGCCGGAGCAGCCATCGAGTATATGGACAAGCTGGCGGAAAACACCATCTCCGAGGCGGAGGCCATCGCCCAACTGACCACCGGCGTGGACCAGATCTCCGCCGTGGTCCAGACCAACTCCGCCACCAGCGAGGAGTCCGCGGCTGCCAGCGAAGAGCTGTCTTCCCAGGCGGTCATGATGAAGCAGATGGTCCAGAACTTCCACCTGCGCGCCGCCGGTTCCGTCGGCTTCGAGTCCAATCCCGCCGATCCGGCGCCCGCCTCCCTGCCTGCCGGCCCCATCGGACAGGAAGAAAACCGTTTCAGCAAATATTGATCATCCCCATGGCACACGCCCTTCCGGGCGTGTGCCTCTTCAAAGAAAGGTGGAATGCCCCTATGGCCAAACCCAAAAACGCCGCTCTCCCCCCACAGGGGCAGCGCTTGTTCCATCTGCCGCACGCCGGAGCCCGCAGCATCATCAGTCTGCTGGCTTGCGGGGCCATGCTCTCTGGCTGCGGCGTCAAAAAGCTCCCCGAGATGTACAGTGCCGGTGACGAGTCCCTGCCCTCCCTGACCGCCCTGGTCACGCTGGACAAAACGCCCCAATGTGCGGAAGAGGCCGGGGGAGATACCACCTCTTACTGCTACACGGAACTGGACGCTCCGGTCCAGGCGGTGACCGACTACCGGTCGGCACTGGAGTCGGACTACGACTGCGTACCGCTGTCCGCCGACGGCGCGCGCCTGGCCCAGGCCGAGACGCTCTCCGACCAGGGCGAGCTGATCCTGGCCCGGGAGAGCGAGGGCGGTCTCTTCCTGCTGGACCTCAGCTGGGATGAGACTTCCTGCACGGTGACTCCTTCCTTTGACGCAGGCGGAACTTTGCCGGAAGAGTCCTCCATGACCATGGAAGAGGCGGTAGACTACTTCCGGTCCCTGCCGCCGTCCGCGTTGGGATTACCCGGCCAGTCCATGTCCGACTACGCCATCTTCTGCGAGGACGGCTTGGTGCTGCTGGACGGAGCACCCTGCCTGTGCCTGAACGTCTACCGGGACGGCAGCTACCAGGGCTCTTTCCTCTTCTCTCCCGCCGGAAAGTCCATCTATCAGCTGGACCGGTCCACAGGACAAAGCCACCCCCTTACCCCCTGACCGCAGCAAAAAGCCCCCGGTGGGAAATCCCGCCGGGGGCTTTTTCGCATTTTTATTTCTTCTGTACGTGCTGGGCCAGGCGCTTATCCTCTGTGCGGATGTGCGAGACCAGCACCGCCACCACCCGGTTCAAATCACCCAGGGCCTTGACCGTGGGGCCGGCCTGCATCAGTTCTTGGGACACCTCGGCCAGTTGGCGGCGATACCCCTCGTGGAACTGCTTGTGGGCCGCATATCCGGGATAGCTGCTCTGCACCTGTAAACGCTCCTCATCCCCGAAGTGCTTGACCACGTAGTTGGTCAAAAATGTAACCATCTGCTGGATCTGGGTGCGGCCCTGTCCCTGGGAGCAGGCATCCATCAGATTGTTCACCGCTCCAAACAGCTGCCGGTGCTCGGAATCAATCAGGGCGTTTCCGGTCAGCAGTTCCTGCGTCAATTCATATTTCATGTTCAGATCGTTCTCCTTTTCGGGTCCTGGGGCGGATCCCCCAGACAAGATATTGGGATGTTCTACTATTTATATCGGCCGTGGCGGAAAAAAGATAATCCGTAAATTCTCTTTCTTTGCAAGAAGGCATTTTTCTGCTGCGGCCCCTTATGTTTCCGTGACATTTGGACGATATATACAATAAGGAGCCCGAAGCAGGCTTCGGGCAGAACAAGAACGATTTTACAAGTGGGAGGGTGTGCGATGGTATCTCCGATCTATCCCGGCGGGGCATATCCCGTAGGCGCAGTGCCGTACGGGAAAAAAGCCGATCCGGAGTCCGTGCCCGCCTCCGGACAGCACTATGACCAGATCCAGTTTTCCTCACAACTGAGTGAAACGGAAAAACGCATCAAGGAAACGACAGGCCAGCTCACCCGGCAGATCCGTACCCGACCCTCCCGTCAGGATCTGGAGGCTCTGCGGCAGCAGGTGGCCTCCGGTACCTACCAGGTAGACGCCCGGGAAATTGCCGGGCGCATGTTGCTGATGGAGGAGCATTGACGCGCAATGGAATTTCACGATTACTTGACTTTTTTGCAGGAGCTGCGCCAAGAGCTGGACACGCTCTCCGGCGTTGAACAGCGGAAGATCGCAGCCATCCAGGCCGGAGATCTGGATGCCCTTGACGCGTGCATGAAGCAGGAGCAGGCCGCAGCTTTGTCCCTGCGGGGTCGGGAACAGCACCGCAATGAGATACTCCAGGCACTGGGCCTCAAGGGTGTGGCACTGCAAGAGCTGTCCCGCCACTGCCCGCCCCAGGACCGAGAGCAGACCGCGGAAATCACACGGCAGGTGCTCTCCAGCTACCGGGTGCTCTCCAGCGCCCAAGAGGCTGCACGCACGCTGATGGAATCCAATCTGCGCCGTATTCAGCAGGAACTGGACCGGCAGGAAGCAGTTCATCAGAGCCCATCCCCTGCCGCCCGGAAAACAACCACGGACTTCCGCGCCTGAGAGGAGAGTACTATGAGCACATTTGGTTCCTTTACCACTGTCCGCCTGGGCATCTACTCTGCTCAGAAGGGCCTTGACGTAACAGGCAACAACATCACCAATATCAACACTCCCGGCTATACCCGCCAGCGGCTCAATCAGGTCAGCCTGATCCCTTCCGTTTCCGACCGGTATGCCTCCAGCTACAACACCCGCATCGGCCAGGGCGCCGTGGTCACCGGCGTCACGCAGCTGCGTGACCCGGGCCTGGATATCTCCTACCGTAAGGCCCAGTCCGACGTGGGCGCCGCCAACGCCAAGCTGGCAGGCCTCAACGACATCGCCTCCATCCTTGACGAGGTGGGCAAGGGCGATCTGGAGCAGGATGACGGTGTTATCCTCAGCCAGCTCAACGAGCTGCGGGATCTCATCAGCCAGGCGATCACCAACGGCACCGACACCTACGACAGCCTCATCCGCACTTCTGCCGACTCCCTGACCACCTTCTTCAACTCCTACGCCGACGCCCTGGCCGGCAAGATGGACGACTACGCCCAGGAGCTGGACCAGCAGGTGACGGCGGTCAACGATATCCTCACCCAGCTGCGGGATCTGAACGTATCCATCCGCAACGCTGACCTGCGGGGCGATCCGGGCCTGGAGCTGCGGGACAGCCGCAACCAGCTGCTCGACGAGCTGAGCGGATACATGAAGATCGACGTGAAGTACTCCATGGAGGACGTGGGCGCCGGCACCATGGTGGAAAAACTCACTGTCACTCTGGCCGGGGACCCGCCCCACAACCACACGCTTGTAGATGGGGAATACGCCTCCCAGCTGCTGGCGGACAAGGACAACGACTTCCGCATCAACCTCTATGCCCTGCGGGACAGTGACGGAGTCAAGCAGGACTCCAACGACACCGATCCGGTAGTACTGCTGGACAACGACCTGTACGGCTCCATCCAGTCTATCCGGGAGCTTTTGACCGAGGAGGGAGAGTTTGCCTCCACCGCCGACGCCGCCGCCGATCCGGACGCTGCCGTCAAGCGGGGCATCCCCTACTACCAAAAGGCGCTGGACTCCCTGGCCTGCGAGTTTGCAGCGGCCATGAACAAGCTGAACAACACCGGCCTTGTCGGCGGAGGCAATCTCTTCAGCAACAGCAGCAACTCCGACGACGCCACCGGCATTACCGCCGCCAACATCTCCGTCTCTCAGAGCTGGGCCAACGGCACCGTCTCCATCCAGGCTACCGCCGATCCCCAGGCTGCCAGCGGCGATACCTCCAATCTGTCCAGGTTCTTGGCTCTGTTTGATCAGAAAGTGGAGTTCGACCCCACGCACATCCAGGCCGACGCCGCCGGCGACGCCTATCACGGTACGTTTGAGGAGATGCTTTTGAAGATTCAGTCCACTCTGGCCCAGGATCAAAAAAGCACCGATGCCGTGCTCAACAACTACATCGTCACCGCCGACAGCATCAGTGTGGACCGGGAGGGCGTCACAGGTGTGGACCTCAACGACGAGGCCACCAGCCTTATGACCTACCAGAAGGCCTATACCGCCGCCTGCCGGCTCATGAACGTGCTCAACGAGGCTCTGGACTCCCTTATCAACGGCACGGTGTAACTTTTGTTCCGACTTTCGAGGTGAATGAACATGCTTCGCGTAACCACCAACAGCACCCTCTATACCTATCAGAAGAACCTGCTCAAAAACACCAATCAGCTCTACTCGGCCATGAACACCATGATGACCGGGCGGAATTTCGACTCCTACTCCGCCGACCCGGCGGCAGCCACCCGGGCGTTCAAGATCCACAGCTCCCTCAATGCCACCAATGCCCAGGCATCCAACAATACCACGGTGCTCAATAAATTCTCCACCGCCTGGGACGTGGCGGACGATATGATCAACAAGTTGGTCACAGATCTGGCCCAGGCCCCTGCCCTGAAAGGCCTCAACGCCACCAACCTCTCCACCCTGAACACCCAGGGAGATGTGATCTACTCCGGCGCCGAGGCCATCATCCAAAGCCTCAACGGCAAGTATGACGACAGCTATCTCTTCAACGGCGCCGACACACAAAATCCTCCCTTCGCTCTGGAGCAGGACGGGGACCGGACCTATGTGACCTACCGGGGCGTCCGCATCGACGACCCCGCCACGTTGGATCAGCCCTATGAGGACGAAGACGGCAAACAGGTGCTCAAAGATGACGGCACTCCCATGTCCAACCGGGAGATGCTGAAAAAATGGTCCGGCGAGCATCAGTACGTGGACATCGGCATCGGCTTCGAGGTGGACGAAAACGGCGAGGTCGTCCCCTCCACCGCCTTTGATTCTGCCATCTCCGGCACTGACTTCATCGGCGGCGTCGGCGTGGACGCCGACGGCGATCCCACCAACATCGTCTCCATCATGCTGCGCCTTTCCGAGGTATTCCGCGGCTACAACCAGGACACCGGCGCCTGGAGCTCCGCGGGTGACCAGGATGACGCCGAGCGTCTCATGGAGAAGCTCTCCAAGGCACAGGAGGCCCTGAGCGGCCAGCACACCCAGCTGGAAACTCAGTCCAAGTTTCTGCAAACCAATCAGACCCAGCTGGAGAGCACCTTCTACTCATTGAATACGGAGCTCAACAGCGTGGAAAAAATCGACCAGGTGGAGGCCATCCTCGCATTGGTCTCCGCCCAAACCAGCTACAACGCCGCCCTTCAGGTAGGCGCCAATGTGGTCCCCCAGTCCCTGATGGACTATCTGGCCTGACGGCTGAGGCCGGCCATTGCGCATCCGCGCACGGAAGGAGTTTTCATCGTCATGGATCCGCTCATTGAAATCAAAACCGTCCCCATTGAGATCCAGATGAAGGTGACACGGGCCCATCTGGAATATGCCCGGGGCACGGCCCAGGTAGAAATTTCCCGGGACAAGGGCGGGCTGAACATCCGCAGCAAGCCCATTCAGGTCAACATCGACACCTTTGAGGCCCGTAATTCGGTCATGCCCACCACGGCCACCGCCATCCGCCAGCAGGCACAAGCCGGTGTACAGGCTGCCTATCAGGCCACCGCCGTACTGGCCCGGGAGGGACGGATGATGATGGAAGCCCGGATCGGCCAGGACGTGATCCCCCAGATGGCCAGGCAGCAGACCGTGGGGCAGCCCGCCAACCTCAATATCGAATTTCTGCCCAAAACGGGGGCAGACATCAGCTGGGACGGCGGTGAGATGAGCATCCGCTACGAGATGGACAAGCTGAACTTCGACTGGCGCATGCAGCAGATGAGCTTTACTTTTGTCCCGGGCGACATCGAATTTACCATGACCCAGCGGCCGGACGTGATCATCAAGTATGTAGGCGGTCCGCTGTACGTTCCGCCGTCCGCAGACCCGGACTATGAGCCTGTGGACATCAGCGTGTGAAAGAGGAGACACGATATGCAGCTCAACACAAAATACTTTGGCTCCATCGACTACGATCCGGCCGACGAGGTGTATTTCCCCAGCGGGCTGTTCGGCTTTGAGGAGGAGAAGGACTTTCTGCTCCTGCCCTTTGCCGGCAGCGACGGGAATATGCTCTGCCTGCAAAGCGTGAAAACCCCTGCCCTGGCGTTTATCGCCATGAACCCCTTCTCCCTCAAGCCCGACTACGCCCCCGTGCTGGTGCCGGAGGCGCTGGAGCTGATGGGCGTGGGGCGCAGCGAGGATCTTTGCTACTATGTGATGTGCGTGGTGCGGGACCCAGTGGGAGAGAGCACGCTGAACCTGCGCTGCCCGGTGGTCATCAACCCTGATCTGCACCGGGGCATGCAGGTCATTCTGGATGACGGCGGCTACGGCATGCGCCACCGCCTGGATTCTCTTTCCTGCGGGGAGGTGTCATAATGCTGGTACTGAGCCGCAAAGAGGGCGAATCGGTGATGATCGGAGAAAATATCAGCATCACGATTTTGTCCATTGAGCCCGGCGGGCAAGTGAACATCGGCATCAGCGCCCCCCGGGATGTCCTCGTCCTTCGCAGCGAACTGCAAAAGGCGGTCAGCGAAAACCAGGAGGCCGCAGGCACCGCTCCCGCGCCCCTGGTGGATCAGCTGTGCTCCGCTGTAGGAGCGCTGTGTGCCCACGATCCCCGGCAGGCCACCTGAGCCTGCGCCGTTCGGGGTTCAAATTTCCCCACCACCGTATCAAAGGAGTTCAATATGTATCGGGACACCTTGCTGATTATTGATGATTCCCCCATAGATCTGGCCATTTTGAATGAGGTATTCAAGCCTCTTTTCCAGGTAGTCTGCTTTGAGGAAGCCCGTCCCGCCATCGCCTATATCCGCCGCAACACCCAGCAGATCTGCGCTGTGCTGGTGGATATCTGCCTGGGGCGACAGGGCGCCGGATTTTCGGTGCTCCAGCAGCTCCAGGCTGCACCGAAGACCATGGATCTGCCAGTCATCCTCATCACCGCAGATCCATGCGAGGAATATGTGCTCACCGCCGTGGAAAAAGGCGCCGTGGATTTTCTGGCAAAGCCGGTCAATCCGCAGATCGCGCAGGAGCGGGTATGTCAAACCGTCCGGGATGCCTGGCCCGTGGGAACCACCATTCTGGACACCTCCACTGCCGCTGAGCCTCTTCGCAAGTCCAGCGCATCGGACCCAAGCCGCCAGTGGGAATCTCTGGCGGAGCTGTTTTTTCAGGAAAAACCCGCCCTCTCCTTCGCCCATTACCGGCGGCTAGGGGCCATCACTGCCATTCTGGCCGCCGCATATGCCCGTCTCTATCCTGGCGGCGGCATCGCCCCAGCAGATGCCGAGACCATCGGCCGCGCCGCCACGCTTTGTGATGTGGGGCTTCTGGGTCTGCCGGACAGTGTCGCGGCCCAGGGGCCCACCGGCCCCAGTCGGGAGCTCTACTACCGGCACACCATTCTGGGGCAGGCGCTGTTTGTCTCCGGTGCGGCAGGAGCAGGTCCCTTTGCCGACTATGCCGCCGAGATTGCCTGCTGGCACCACAAGAACTATGACGGCAGCGGATTTCCCGCTGACCAGACAGGCTCCATCCCCCCCAGTGCCCAGCTGACATCCACCGCTTTGCACCTTTTAAAATACATCGAGGACTTTCAGGACTATCCGGATGCCTTCCGCCGCTCTTTGCAGCTCCTTGCCAGCGACGTAGGCCGCTCTATTTCCCAGGAGATGCTCTTTTGCGTTCAGGACGCTCAGGATCTTCTGTGCCAGGAACTGCAAGTTTCCCGGTAAGAGGCCCCGCTTGAACATCAGACCTTCTGCCGGATGTTTTTTCTCAAGGCAGCCAGCTCATCCGGAAAGAATCGCCCATGCGCCTCAATGTACATCGTCCGGTTTTTATGCATGGCCCGCCCTGAGAGACCCGCTGCCAAATTTGTGCAAAACTTCCTTTTCGTCCGCTCCGCCGGAGAAGTAGAATAAAGCAAAACGTGTAGCATTCACTGCGTAAATCCAGTTGGATGCTGCACGTTTTTTATTGATTTACTTAAAACGGAAAGGAAGCGGCAGCATATCAAAAAACAAGATCCAAGGATTTCTCTTCGGAGTCATCATGTCCTATGCCATGGCATACGGCATGGCGGTCTGCAATATCGCCTTCAAGATGGGCTTCCATCTCCAGCCCGGCGGGCTGAGCAGCATCACCAACCTGGCCTTTTGGGAGGCCCTGAAGGAGGCCGCCTACATGGGACTGTTTGTCCTGCTGTTCTCCAACCTCTGGGGAAACCGGCTGGGCGCCGCCATCGGGGCGCGGCGCTGCGATCCCGCCCGGGACAATCCCTATTTCTGCCGCCTGGTCAAACGCGTGGGCTTTTTTGCTAATTTTTTCAATTTTTCTTCATTTTTTGTTCTGCTAGCCGGAAAAAAGTAAGCAATTTCCTTGACGAATGTGCTTTTTCCTTTTAACATGGTAAAAAACCGGCCCGCCCGTCTTGGAAACGAGCGGGGCAGAAAGGATTTTCCAACCATGAAAACGCTCATCAAAAACGGTCTGCTGATCGATCCGGCCAACCGTGTTCAGGCCAAGCTGAACCTGCTGCTGGAGGACGGCCGGGTAGCCCAGGTGACCCGGCAGGAGCCTCCTGCGGACCAGGTCATAGACGCCGCGGGCCGGGTCGTCGCCCCCGGCTTCATCGATATCCATATGCATGAGGACCCGGTGGGCCCCGGCGGCAGGATCGAAAACGCCGAGGACACGGCCATTTTCAACTGCATGCTCCGTATGGGCGTCACCACCGCCATCGGCGGCCAATGCGGCATCAACCAGTTCGATCCGGCAGACTATCTGGACCTGGTGGACCGCTTCGGCGCTGCGGTGAACGTGGGCATGCTGGCCGGCGAGGCGTTCTTCCGGGAGCGCTGCGGCCACGCTGACAAATACACTCCTGTAACGGAGGCAGAGCTGGCCGCCATGGAGCAGGATCTGGCCCGCGCCCTGGACCAGGGGTGTCTGGGCGTTTCCTACGGCATCCGCTACTCCCCCGGCATCGACCGCCGGGAGCTGGAGCGGACGGCCGCGGTATGCCGCTCCTCCGACAAGGTCATCGCCGCCCACCTGCGCAGCGACGCAGGGGAGATCATGGACGCCGCCCGGGAGTTTCTGGATGTAGGACGGGATCTGGGGCTGCCGGTCCAGGTTTCCCACATTGGCTCCATGGCGGGCTTCGGGCAGATGGAGGCATTTCTCCGGCTGGTGGACGAATACCACATGAACGGTCTGCGGGTCAGCTGTGACTGCTACCCCTACTATGCTTTCTCCACCACCCTGGGCTCCACCACCTACGATCCAGGCTGGCTGGAGCGCTACCAGTGCGGCTACGATGTCATCGAGCTCAGCCAGGGCAAGTACAAGGGCCGGCGCTGTACCAAGGATATCTTCGACGAGGTCCGGCGAGATGACCCAGAGTGCCTGACGGTGTGCTATGTCATGAAGGGCAGCGACGTGGATCTGGCCTTCTCCCACCCCAACGTCATGCTGGCCAGCGACGGCATCATGAACTACGGCCAGGGCCACCCCCGGGCAGCAGGGTCCTTCCCCCGCCTGCTGGCAGAGTTCGTCCGGCCGGGCAAGATATCCCTCTACGACGCCGTGGCCCGGATGACCGCCATGCCGGCTGAAAAGCTGCGTCTGGGCCGGAAGGGCCGGCTGAATGTGGGCGCCGACGCCGACGTGGTCATCTTCGATCCGGAGCGGGTGGCCGACCGGGCCACCTTCGAGCAGCCCACTCTGCCCCCCGCGGGCATCGACTGCGTCTTTCTGGGCGGCTGCCTGGCAGCCCGGGACGGCAAGATCCTCCGGGGCGACCTGGGCCGCTCCGTACGGGGATAATCGCCGCCATAGTCCCGGCAGCAACATCATCATCTACTTTTAGGAGGTCTTGCGTATGCAATATGGAATCTGGTCCATTGTTCCCCCCCTGGTCACCATCGTGCTGGCGCTGGTGCTGAAAAATGTGTTCATCTCCCTGCTGATCGGTATTTTTCTGGCCTGCCTCATCCTGTGCGGCTTCAACCCCATCGTGGGCCTCAACGACACCTTCTACGGCCTGGTGAACACCTTTTCCAGCAGCGGCAACACCATTGTGCTGCTGTCCATGTTGCTCATCGGCGCCCTGATCCACATGATCGAGCGCTCCGGCGGCATCGAAGGCTTTGTAGACATCATGGTCAAAAAGCGGGGCATCATCCGCTCCAAGCGGGCGGCGGCCCTGTTCACCTGGCTGCTGGGCATCGTGGTGTTCACCTCCGGCTCCCTCAGCTGCATGGTCACCGGCTCCGTCTCCCGCCCCCTCAACGACAGCCTGAAGCTGCCTCACGAAAAGGCGGCTTTCCTGGTACATACCACCTCCACCCCCTGGTGCGTGCTCTTCCCCCTCAGCGGGTGGCTGGCGGCTATGACCGGCTATCTCACCTCCGGCGGCGTGCCCGAGGAGGAGGCCATCTCCGTGCTCATCCAGTCCATTCCCCTGAACTTCTACTGCATCATCGCGGTGGTCTTTGCCCTGCTGGTAGCTCTGTTCCCCCTGGACTTCGGCCCCATGCGCAAGGCGGAGCTGCGGGCAGCCGCTACCGGCGAGCTGGATGATCCCGCCTCTGTGGACACCGCGGCAGCCGAAGCCAACGCCCCCTTAAGCGGCGTCAAGCCCCGGGCCAAGAACATGCTCGTGCCCATGTTGGTGATGATCGGCACCATTCTGGCGGCCCTGTGTGTCTCCGGCAACGGCAACCCCACCCAGGGCGACGGCATGCAGGCGCTGCTGTGGGGCTGCATGATCTCCCTGCTGGTAATCTCCGTCATGTGCATGGCCCAGCGGCTTTTTACCCTGGACCAGCTCATCAATGAGATCATCCGGGGCATGTCCACCATGCTGCCCATCTTCTTTGTGCTGCTCTTCGGATTGACCATGGGCACACTGGTCAAAAGTCTGGACACCGGCAACTACCTTTCCTCCATCTTCATGCAGCTGCTGACCCCTGCCCTGCTGCCGCTTTTGACCTTCCTCATCTCCCTGCTGCTGTCCTTCGCCACCGGTACCTCCATGGGCACCATGGCCATCATGGGCACCATCGCCATCCCCATGGCCATCAACATGGGCGTGAACGTGCCGCTGGTGGCCGGCGCCATGTTCGGCGGGTCCATCTTCGGCGACCACGCCTCCCCCATCTCCGACACCACCATCATGTCCTGCGCCACCACCGGCTGCAACATCATCGATCACATCAAGACCCAGGCGCCCTACGTTCTGTGCTTTGCCGGCGCTTCTATGGTACTGTACGTGATCGCAGGCTTCCTCCTCTGAGCTTTGATCAAAGAAGCCCCGGCGGACCAACTTGGTCTGCCGGGGCTTCTTTTTCCATTTTATGTATAAATCAGCAGCCGCCGCCCCATACTCAGCGGAAAGGAGGTAGTTTCATGCGCATCCCTAAACACATCGGAATCATCCCGGACGGAAATCGGCGTTGGGCCAAACGCGCTGGTCTGGAGAAAAAGGACGGCTACGCCCACGGTCTGGCCCCCGGGCTGGAGCTATTGCGGCTGGCCAAACAAGCCGGGGTCCAGGAGATCACGTATTACGGATTCACGACCGACAACTGCGGACGGCCGCTGGAGCAGGTCCAGGCGTTTTCCAAGGCCTGCACAGACGCCGTCAAGCTGATCGCAGCAGAGGGCGTCTCTCTTCTCGTGGTCGGCGACCAGGACGCCCCCGCATTTCCCCGGGAGCTGCTGCCATACACCACCCGCACCGACCTCAACGGCGGCGGTATCCGCGTCAACTTTCTGGTGAACTATGGGTGGGAGTGGGACCTGGCCCAATTGTCTGCCCCCGGCACACGCCGGGATAAGATCTGCGGCCAGCTCCGTTCCCGCGACATCTCCCGGGTGGAGCTGCTGATCCGCTGGGGCGGGATGCGCCGTCTGTCCGGCTTTTTGCCGGTGCAGTCCGTCTACGCGGATTTTTACGTAGTGGACCGGCTGTGGCCTGACTTCCAGCCGGAGGATTTCTATCAGGCACTGGCGTGGTACCAAAAGCAGGATGTGACTCTGGGCGGCTGACCCCATCACCGATACCAGAGGCTTTCTCCCGGGGCATCCGCTCCGCCCCACGGAAAAATCGCCCTTTTCCACCAGATGCAACCTCTTGTTGCGCCCCTGCCGCGCAGATGCGGTGGCATTGCGCCGCTCCCTCTGCTATACTGGACCCATCCTGACAGGAGGTCAAGACGATGAATCTCTCGGAAAAGATCCTGCTCCTGCGCAAGCAGCGGGGGCTTTCTCAGGAGGCGCTCGCAGAGCAGCTGGGCGTTTCCCGCCAGGCTGTGTCCCGCTGGGAGACTGGAAGCGCCCTGCCGGACGCCGGCAATCTGCTGCAGCTGAGCCGCCTCTTTGGCGTCACCGCCGACAGTCTGCTGAACGACGACTGCGATCCTGTGCCGCCGGCCTCAGCCCATCCCGGCAGCTCTCCCCGCAAAGGAAAGCGGCGGCTGGCTGGTATCTGCCTTGCCGCCATCGGGCTGCTGGGCAACTTCATCCTCTACCTTCTCTCCCGCGCCATCGCCGTCATGGTCCCCCGTATCTCCTACGACGCTGCGGGGGAAAAATGGTACCACTGGAGCAGCGAACAAACGGGCCACAGCCTAAAATACTTCATTGCTGAATACGACCTGGAGCTTCTGGTGAGCCTTCTGTGCCTGCTGATCGCCGCCGGATTGGTCTTATTCTTCTGGGAACCGCTCAAAAAACGGGCAGACCAGCTGCGCCTGGCCATCCGCTCCCGGAAAAACGCACCCCCGCCCACCGCTTCATAAGCACACCGCAAAAACACGGCAGAGCCGCTTTACAAGCCGGCGCTGCCGTGTTCCTTTTCTATCCGGATCATTTCTTCCGCCCGACGATGATCCGCAGGCGTGTTCATATTGAAAAACACATCGTCCGGCAGCAGCCCTGCCGTGTCCAGCACCACCGTGGGTGCGTCCTCCAAAACCTCCGTCATCCGACAGCGGCCTGCGGCCAGGCGCCGCTCCAGCGCGGGCAGCATCCGCTTGGTGTAGATCCCGCACAGGGGATGGAGCTGCCCGGTACCGTCCCGGCACACCATGGCAGCGCAGTCTCCGGGAAACTGCGCCAGCAGGCACCGGGCTGCCTGCTCCGAAAAAGCCGGCAGATCGCAGGACACGCACAACAGCGCCTCTTTCTTTGATGCCAGCAGCGCAGCGTGAAGCCCCGCTCCCGGCCCAAGGCCCGGAAAGCGGTCCTCCACCACCGTCCAGGAAAGCCCCGCCCCCAGGGCGGCGTCATTGGCGGAGAGAAGCCGCTCTTCAAAAAAGGACAGTGCCCCGGCCAGGCGGTGCAGCACCGGATCTCCCTCCACCGTCAGCAATGCCTTGCACGTTCCCATGCGGCGGGACTGTCCCCCGCACAAAATCACCGCGCCGCAGCGTTCCAGAGAAATGGCCATGGCTCCCCCTTACAGCATCCAAACATCCACCCGGTCGCCCTGGCGCATGGAACCGCCGGGCAGCTCCACCAGGCAGTTGCATCCCACCATGCTCTGCATCTGACCGTTGCGTTGGGCATCCGGCACCGTTACCATCCCGCGCTCCAGCCGTCCCCGCAGGTATCGCCGGGATGCGCGGCCGCGCTTTTGGAAGTCCGTGGCCGCCAGGGCCGTCGTCCGTTCCATCTCCAGCCCCGCGTCCTCCATCATCCGTCCCAAAACAGGACGGGCAAACAGCTCAAACGCCACCGCGGCTGCAAAGGGGTTGCCGGAAAGGGCCAGCACCACCGTGCCGCCCCGGCGGGCCAGAAGCGTGGGCATCCCCGGCTTCATGTCCACCCCGTGAAAGATTACCTCAGCGCCCCAGTCTGTCAGTGCCTGCTCCATCAGGTCCCGCTCTCCCACAGAGACCCCGCCGGTGGTGACGATCAGATCACACCCGCCGCACGACTCCAACCCACGGGCGATGTCCTCCAGGGTGTCTCCGGCCCGGATGCTCGCAGCCGGCAGCACTCCCAGCTGCCCTAGTCTTGCTTCCAGATAAGCCGTGTTGGCATCGTAGACTTTTCCCGGCGGCAGCGGGCAGCCGGGCGCGCACAGCTCGTCTCCCGTGGCAATGATCGCCGTACGGGCGCGGCGGCGCACCCACAGCCGTTCCATCCCGGCCCCCGCGGCCACCGCCAGCGCGGCGGCATCTGCCCGGGTGCCCCGCTCCAGCAGCAGTGCCCCGTCCGCATACTCTTCTCCTGCAAGGCAGAGGTTTTCCCCCGCAGCAGCAGTGCGGAATACCCGTACCCATTCCTCCCCCAGGTCCGTATCCTCCTGCCGGATGACGCAGTCCGCTCCCTGGGGCAGCATGGCGCCAGTCATGATCCGCACCGCCTCTCCCGGGGCCAGCGGACGGCTGGGCACCTGCCCGGCACACACTTTTTCCGTCACTGGCAGCAAGGCCGGTGCCTCCTCCGACGCCGATGCGATATCAGCGGCGCGGAGGGCATAGCCATCCAGGGGCGAGCGGTCAAAGGGCGGCTGGGGGCGAAGCGCAAGGACCGGGCGGCTCAGCGTCCGGCCCAGGGCCTGGGACAGCGGCACCTGTTCCTCCTCCAGCACGCGGGCGGCAGCGCGGCTCAGCTCCACCGCTTGTTCAACGCAAATGGGCATGGACGTTCCTCTCGTTTCCCGGCCGCCTAGCGGCCGTTTTACTTTCCCTATACTACCGCAAATCCGTCCCGGAGGCAAACCACATTTCCCGTGGCTTTTTTTGCATCCCGTGCTATAATACCAGTATCCGCGCCGAATCCATGCAAGAAAGCGCCTCCACCGAAACGCCTCTGATGGACGGATGCCGCGCTGGCTGCTGCAGGCAACCCCAGGTCTACGGATCGTGGATTGCATGCTTTCCGCCCCGTATGCTATCATTCATCACCAGGAGGGGATCTAATGGACGCAGTGAAAATCGGAGGGCTGATCTGCCGCCTGCGCAAGGAGCAGGGCATGACCCAGGCCCAGCTGGCGGAGGCCATCCACGTCAGCAGCAAGGCCGTTTCCAAGTGGGAGACGGGGCAGGGCTGCCCGGACATCTCCCTGCTGGAGCGGCTGGGGCAAGTGCTTTCCGTAGACGTGGAATCGCTGCTCTCCGGTTCCCTGGACCCCAATACGCTCCTGGGAGGAAATATGAAAAAAACACGCTTTTACATCTGCCCCACCTGCGGCAACATCATCACCGCCCTGGCCGACGCATCCGTGTCCTGCTGCGGCAAAAAGCTGACCGCGCTGCAGGCCCAGCCGGCAGACCCGGACCAACGGCTGCGGGTGGAGGACGTAGAAAACGAACTGTTCATCACGTCGGACCACCCCATGACCAAGCAGCACTACATCGCCTTTGTAGCGTTGCTGAACGATGACAGCATCCTGCTGCGCAAGCAGTATCCTGAGTGGGGGCTCCAGCTGCGCATGCCTGCGCTCCCCCACAGCACCCTCTACTGGTACTGCACGGAGCACGGCCTTTTCTGCCAGCGTCTTTAAACACAGTAAATTGTCCGCCGGGGTTCTCCCGGCGGGCAATTTGTGCTTCCACGGTTATTGATACCGATACCGCTCTCCTGCATAGCGGTCCACACACCGCAAAAACAGCTCCCGAGTGCGAAATTCCAGCTTTTGAAATCCCGCCTCCTGGTGAAAGGAGCCGATCTTTCGCTCCAGGCTGACCCAGATCCGCCAGGGGCCGCTGAGCTCAGTCTTTTCCATAGGCTCTTCCTTTTTTACAGGGCGGAGCCCCGAACGGCCTCTCCCCCTTTCTCCGGGTCTGCCCCCTCCCGGCGCAGCTGCTCCTGCATCAGAGTCAGAGAACTTTTTCATAGGTTTTCTCACATTCCAATCTAGTACGTGAGTCGCAGCAAGCAGTAATCTTTTAAATACTTTCCAAATCAGTCATCCTGACTGACCTTTCGTCCAAAAAACAAATAAAGCGTCTCTTGTTATAAACCTTACACATGCTAATATGAAAGCGTACTATGGGAGGAAAGCAAATGCACCTTTATTTTGAGCCAGTTAACTTACTTCAATGGAATCTATTTCAAAAAGTCAAAGATATTGGACATGTAGAGTGTTTTTTAGCAACAAAAAGCATGAATATTGGTGACATCGTTTTACTGCACGTTGGCAAGCATGATAGGAAATACGAAAGCGGAATATACGCTTATGGAAAGATAATAAGGGCTCCGTATATTCTCCATAATAGTCCAAAGGATTATTGCAATGAAAAATTGTCTGTTGATGTGCAAATATCCGATATTTCATTCAATGAGCCTATGATTCATGAAGATATGTGCAAAAAGATATTCCACCAATTTCGCAGAGTACACCGCATCGATGAAACAGCATCGACTCAAATCAGAGCCATACTGAAACTATGAGATACCTCATTTGACATGCATTAACAGGAATCAGAAAAATTGAATGCATACTACTAGGACGAACAGAAAAAGCCGGAGACCATCTCGATGGTCTCCGGCTTTTGTCTTATGGGGATGCAGTTTTGCAATCTTTTGAATATTATGCCTTCCGGGTATGGGCAAACAGCGCTCTGGCCCGGGCCATATTCTCCCGGATGTTTACCCCAAAGGGGCAGTTCGGCTCACATCTGCCGCACATCAGGCAATCATCTGCCGTGGCGGAAAGAGACCAATAGTGCTGCGCCACAGTCTCAGGCACCGTGTCCTGCTGGGCGGCCAGGTCCAGAAACTTGGTCACGGCGGCAATATCGATATGGGCCGGACAGGGCTGGCAGTGGTTGCAGTACATGCACCGGCCGGTCATATGGATGGCATTTCCGGCACTGAAAATATGGGCATAGCTCCGTTCCTGCACGGGCGTATCGTAGTATTTGGCAGCCTCCAGCACCTCATCTACCGTATGGCAGCCCACAATGACCACCTTGACGCCGTTGCGGTCCAGGCAGTACTGGATGCACTGGGGAACCGTCATGGCAACGCCGAAGGGGGAACTCTCCGCTTTCAGCAGCGTCCCCGCACCCAGAGGCTTCATGACGGTAATGGCCACCCCAGCCGCCTCACAGGCGGAGTACAGCTTTTGCCGCGCCTCATCCACCACCAGGCCGCTTTTTTCCATGCCCTTGAACTCCATCAGGTCATAGATATCCGTCTCAGCGCGCTCCATATCATAGGCAGGATTGATGCTGAACATCAGCACGTCCACGACTCCGCTCTCCACGGCTTTCAGGGCAATGTAGGGGTTGTGGGAGCTCATGCCGATGTGGCGGATCACGCCCTTTTCTTTCAGTTCCCTGGCGTAGGCCAGCACCGGCCCCTCAAAGATGGTGCGAAAGTCCTCTTCGCTGTCCACATAGTGGATCATGCCTACGTCAATATAGTCGGTGTGCAGGCGCTCCAGCAGATCCGCAAAGGAGCGCTTGGTTTTCTCGATATCCCGGGTGCGGGTATATTGCCCATCCTCAAACACGGTACACAGATGCCCCTGAATGATAAACTGCTCCCGGCGTCCCTCCAGCGCAAATCCCAGATTGCTGCGGGTGGGAGCTTGGGGCATGAAAATATCGATGTAATTGATGCCCTTTTCCTGTGCCGCGTCTATGATGGCGCGGCTTTCCTGGGCAGTCAGACCATTGAACCACTCGCCGCCCAGGCCGACCTCGCTGACACGCAGTCCTGTGCGGCCCAATGTCCTGTATTCCATGGTGTCCTCCTGTCAGTCTTCCTGCTTCGTTTTGGCAATGACGATTTCCCGCACACAGACGCTCTGGGGCATCTGATAGGCAAACCAGGCGCAGTCTGCGATCTGGGAAGGCTCCAGTCCGCCTTCGATGCTCTGCTTCCAGAGATTGTAATTATCTTTGATGGTCTGGTCGGAGGTATGGGAGAGCAAGGGAGTCTCCACCACGCCGGGGGCAATGACGATCATGCGCACATTGCTTCCGGAAACCTCCTTGCGCATACTCTCCGTGATGGCGTGGACGGCATACTTGGTGCCGCAGTAGACAGAGTGGTTATCAAAGGTCTTTCTGCCGGCAATGGAGATGATGTTGATGATGGTTCCCTCATTGCGTGCCATCATATCAGAGAGCACGGCCTTTGTCCCGGTGAGAACGCCTTTGACATTCACATCGATCATGCGGCTCCATTCCTCAAAGTCCTGCCCGTCAGGATGCCCCAGTAGCATCAGACCTGCACAGTTGATGAGCAGATCGGTCTTGCCGTAGAGGGCCTCGGCCTCACGGACCGCAGCCTCCATGGCAGCGAGGTCTGTAACATCCACGCTCCGACACAGGCAATTGGGAAGCTGAAGCGCCTCCATGACCTCCTGTCTCCGGGCCAGCATCAAAACCGGATGCCCTTCCCGGGAAAAACGCTTGGCAAATTCCATACCGATCCCGGAGCTTGCTCCGGTGACCACAACTAACTTTTTCATCATTAACTCCTTGCTTTCACAGTGTTGTTGCAAAATCATAGAAATCAGCTATACTGGCATTATATCGACTTGCATTTATTGCAGCAAGTACGCACAATTTTCTTATAAAGTGAACTAAATTTCACTATAGGAGATTACCTATGGAAAAGATACAAGTGACCTGCGAAATGGAAGTTACCCTGAAAATGATCGGAGGAAAATGCAAGCCCCTGATCCTGGAAAGGCTGATTGAAAATGGGACCCAGCGTTTCAGTGAGCTGATGCGGGCCATCACCCAGGTCTCACAGCGGACACTGACCAATCAGCTCCGGGAACTGGAGCATGACGGTCTGATCGCACGCACGGTGTATGCGGAGGTACCTCCGCGGGTGGAGTATTCCATCACCCCAAAAGGGCGTTCTTTGGGGCCGATCCTGGATCTGATGTGTGAATGGGGCGAGAAAAATATGGATGAGCGGTTCGAGCTCACCAATCCGCAATGTACCGAATGAGTGCGCGGAAAAGCGGCGATGATGGAATCCAATCAGGCAGGTGCGAAATGAAAGAACAGATCCGATGCAGATGGGCCAATCCAAAGAACCCTCTCTATGTCCGCTATCACGACGAAGAGTGGGGCGTGCCCGTTCATGACGACCAGAAGCTATTCGAAATGCTGATTTTGGAGAGCTTCCAGGCGGGGCTCTCCTGGGAGTGCATCCTTAACAAGCGGGAGGCATTCCGAAGTGCCTTCGACGGTTTTGATCCGGAAAAGGTCTGCGGATACAGGGAAGAAAAGCTGGAGACATTGGAGCAGAATCCGGGCATCATCCGGAACAAGCTGAAGCTCCGCGCCGCCGTCAACAACGCCAGGATCTTCCGGGCTGTCCAGCAGGAGTGGGGAAGTTTTGACCGCTACCTCTGGCACTGGACCCAGGGGAAAACCATCTATGAAACCGGCAAAGTCAGCTCAGAACTGTCGGACGCAGTTTCCAAGGATTTAAAGTGCCGAGGCATGAAGTTCGTGGGGACAGTCATCATTTACTCCTACCTGCAGGCAGTGGGCGTGATCAATTCCCATGAGGAAACGTGTTTTTGCAGCCCGGCAAACAAGGCAAGGCTGTAACTGCACCACCCGCCAGAGGCAGGACGAGGCAGCACAGGCCATGGGGCATCTCATGACTCAGGCAAGAAAGCAACACAGGACAGCGCACCGGATGGGAAATTCCCATCCGGTGCGCTTTATCGCTCCTGTGCATAGCAAAACGCCCCGAAAACCATCGTTTTCGGGGCGTTTTGTGGAGCTAGTGGGGTGACTCGAACACCTGACCTGCTGATTACGAATCAGCTGCTCTACCGACTGAGCTACACTAGCATATTCTATTGAAAGGTTCAGTCTGCAAACCTGAACAACGGGTATGATACCACATTTTCTTCTCAGCGTCAACAGGAATTTGCTGCCTTGTCCCCGCTCCATGCAGCATAGCCGTATATTACGTTTTGTATTTTTGCAAGTTATCCTGCGTTTTGATCTCCGGCATTTTTCGCTTTTCCGATCATTTTCGACTGTTTTTTCCAGTCAACGACGAAAAAAAGCAAAAACTTCTCCGCTTTGATTTTACAAAAATTATATTTTTTCCTAAAATTCCAACTGGTTTTTCTTGTCCTCCTCCCTCAGTTTAGTTTACGTAATTTTACACTCTACATTTCTTTACCAAAAGTTATTCACATTCTCCACATGGTTTTCCACATCTGTTTAATCGCTGGTATACAACGTTTTTAAGGAATATTGTATTTTTTTGGAATCTGCTCTATCGTAAGTTTCCCACCACTGTACAGCGTCAAAATATTTTACATAATATTTTTAGATTCCGCACTTTCTCCGCTTGTCTTTATTTTTCCCTCTGGACACGCTATTTTTTGCAAAGCATTTTGAGCTTTCTTTCAAAAAAAGCAAGTTCGTCTCCTTTACATTCATTTTTTACAGCTCCAAAATATGCAAAAAGGCGGCTGTTTCCAGCCGCCTTTTTCCCGTTTATTCGCTGATGTCCCGCGTGGCATAGGCATTGAGCTCCATGCCAGCTGTATGCCCTGCCAAAAACTCATAATAGCCCTGGGCGCCGATCATAGCGCCGTTATCGCCGCAAAGACGCAGAGGCGGCAGGTATAGCTTCAGGCCCCGCCGGGCGCACTCACGCTCCAGATCTGCGCGGATCACGGAGTTTGCCGCCACGCCGCCCGCTGCGGCGATGATCTTGTGCCCGGTGCGCTCCGCCGCCAGCATGACTCTGGGCACCAGCTCGTCGCTGACCGCCTGAGCAAAGTCCCGGGCCAGGGCCGCCCGGTCCAGCTCCTCGCCCACCTGCTGGGCATGGTGCGCCAGATTCACCACCGCGGTCTTCAGTCCGGAAAAGCTCATATCCAGCTCCGCACCGTCCACATGGGCGTGGGGCAGCTGGTAAACGCCGCCCTTCGACCCCTGAGCCAGCTTATCCATGGGGGCGCCGCCGGGATAGGGCAGTCCCAGCACCCGGGCCGCCTTATCGAAGCACTCACCGGCGGCATCGTCCCGGGTGGAGCCCAGGATCTTCAGATCCGTATAGTCCCGCACATCCACGATCAGCGTATTGCCGCCGGAGATGGCCAGCGCCAGAAACGGCGGTTCCAGCTCCGGGAACGCCAGGTAGTTGGCCGCGATATGGCCCCGGATATGGTGCACCGGGATCAGGGGCACCCCCAGAGCGTAGGCCACAGACTTGGCAAAGCTCACGCCCACCAGCACCGCACCGATGAGCCCCGGCGCATAGGTCACCGCCACCGCGTCGATGTCGGCACGGGTACAGCCCGCCTGAGCCAAGGCCTGCTCCGTCAGGGCGGCGATGGCCTCCACGTGCTTGCGGGAGGCGATCTCCGGCACCACACCGCCGTAGAGGGCGTGAAGGTCCGCCTGGGAGGCGATGGCGTCCGAAAGGATCTTTCGCCCGTCCTCCACCACCGCCACGGCGGTCTCGTCGCAGGAGGACTCAAATGCCAAAATTTTCATGCTGCCACTCTCCTCTCACTCGTCCCAGGGCACTGCCAGAATGGGCGGCGCCTCCGGGTCCCGGGGGATCTGTACATAGCGGGCGTATTTTTCCGGGGAGAAACGGTTCTGGTAAATGAACCGGTGCTGGTCCATGAGTTCCTCATCCGGGATCTCCCGGTCCGCCCAGTAGAGTGTTTTATAGTGGGCGCCGAACATGTCCGTATCGTAGCCTGCCGTGCGGGCATGGTTCCGGGCGTAGAAGCCCAGCCGCCGCCGGGCCATCTCCGGGTCCGGGGCATGGATGGGAGCCTCGCTCTCCCCCAGGATCACATTACCCGCTTCCCGCTCCAGCATCTTCTCCAGGATCAGCGCACCGGTGCCGCTGTTGCGCCGCCGGGGGCTGACGCACAGGTAATCCAGCAGCAGCCAGCCCGGGCGTCCCAGCCACAAAAAGCACTCACCCACGATCTCGTCCCCGTCAAAGAGGCACCAGGGACGATACCAGCCGTCCCGCCACATCTCACCGATGGCCCGCAGGGGCTTGAGCTCCGATGCCGGGAACGAGGGGGTCAGATCACTGTGATAAACCGTCTCCACCTGCTCCCAGGTGGGCATCCGCAGTTCCATTGGTATCAAACTCCTTTGTCATGATCACCGCATCCTCCCGGGGATGCTCGTAGTAATTTTTCCGCCGGCCCACGTCCCGGAACCCAAGGCCCTCGTAAAGGGCCATGGCGGGGGCGTTGGACGCGCGCACCTCCAGGGTCAAAAACGCCAGCTGATGGGCCTGGGCA